>JAEEGI010017432.1_pt1 | contig 14731 bp, 18 predicted proteins | sample 8958751 | NCBI WGS metagenome assembly JAEEGI01 (sample SAMN16246545, study PRJNA631951) | gut metagenome | biome: gut microbiome; feature: rumen; material: KS-attached | host: Bos | place: Iran: Karaj | collected 2018-10
CGTCACCATTCGTAAGAGCCTCCTGGATCTGCACATGAAGAGCCTTTACTTTCTTTGACTTTGGATGATCCCTGACAAACTGATCTATTCCGCTTGCTGAATTACGCACATTTCGGATCTCAATCTGCCTATTTACATTGTCGAGTGCTTTCTGATAAGCGTCTGCCGCCTCCTGCCAGGTGTTGTACTTCTTATGCTGCTTTACCCAGTTGATTTCAAACTCCAGAGTGTGTTTCTGTGAATCCAGGGTGCCTTTCAGCATATCATTCAGCTTGCTTTTCACAGCCGTATATAACTGATCCAGTGTGGCAGCATCAAACTTTTTCAGGATAGCCAGAGGATCCACCAGGAGATCAGCGTAAGAAAGAGCCTTTTGTTCCTCTGGTGACAAACCATGAATCGCTTTATTGACGATCTCTTTGTTATCCTTGATGAAATATGGCAGAGTTCCTTTAGCCTCAGCCTTTTCCATCCTCTCCTGTGTCTTAGGATCCTTAATCCACCTCATAAAGCTCTCAGGAGCCTCAGAAACCTCATTGGATGGATCAACAGAAAGGTTTCCTGGCTCTTCACCATCCATGATCTTATCAAGCATTTCATCCAGATCCTCAGCCGTTGCCAGTACAGGAACCATGTAGCACCTACAGTTAGGATGCCAGCCAGTCCACTTGAAATCCTTTGGATAGATGCCTTTCAGCTGATCACAGATGTCTGGCTCAGGATGGTTGTTTGATAGCTTGATCTCAACACCCACCACAAAGTCAAGCTGTGCCCACCTCTCATAGTCTGCTGACCTGTAGGCAATATTGGTCTCAGAACGTGCAAGCCTCTGTGCGTTCCTATAGCTGGATCTATAGACACCCTGGCCTGGATGGTAGTGTTTAGGATCATCGTTGATCCACTTGTAAACACCATCCTCTTTGTCAAAGATCCTACGTTTCCATATACGGCCATAGATCGGGTTTCCATTCTCATCTTCACCAACCTTGATACGGAAACGCCTGTACCACCTGTCAGGATCCTGTAGGTATTGCTGGATCTTTGATGCAAGCTGGTTTGCTGGTGTGCCCTCTCCTATAGCCAGATCCAGCGTACCCTCCAGCTCACCCTTATACTGGCTGGTGTACTTCCATACCTTTTGAGAGAGATCCAGCCCCTGTGTTTTCCTGGCAAAGAAAGCATCCATAGCCTCCCTGTTTCTCATAAAGTACTTAGCAAAGTGGTTATCCTCAATGGAACTATCACCAAACACAGACTTTACAAGCTCATCGTTATTCTCTGAGGCAAAAATCCACTCCTTTTCCACTCCTGTACGGATGGCCTGGTAAACACGGCTGTACATATTCCTGAGGATCGGCTGTACCTCATCGGTATATCCGTACTCAGAAAAGGAGAAAGACACTCCATCTTCCAGCTCAGTGCCTTTCACTATATCAATGATTTTACCCAGTGAATCGTTGTAGATGGCACGGACATTGGCAGCATAGCCCTCTGTACGCTTGAAGAGAGCTTGCTGGAGCTGTTTGCCACTGAGATACTTTCCCTTTCCCATCGTTCACCAGGTTAAAAGGCTGCAAGACTACTGTTTCTTTCCCTCAAACTGGGTAGCCCTACACTCTGTCATCTTCACCTCACGGATCCTACCATCAGGCAGCACAACCACAAACCTGGGTGATCCGAATATCGGTTTGTACGTGTCTATCACCTCACCCTCATAGGTCTTTTCGTAATCCCTTGGATCAACGGTTTTGTCATTCTCTGATGCAACCATATAGGCAGCATTATTAAACTCAGTCCATTTTACTTTCTTCACTTTCATAGCTCATATTCTTTAGTTATATCTGGTAATTCTAATGTCATTCCCTTGCACTCATGGGTACAGTCATCCAGGAACTGGATCTTACCGTCTGTCACAAATGAGTGGCAATAGGTACGCTCACCCCTCCAGGTGCTTTCAACGGCTACAGAAGGTCTGATCGTAGGTCTCTCCAGATCCTTATTGAACTGCCAGACAGGGAACTGATCAGCTGGATCAGTCCCTATCTCATGCGGTTTCTTGCAAGCAGGGCACATAAAATAGTAAAGCCCCTTTGATTCTTCAAGTTTCTTTATCTTTGGCATATCAACCTCCTTACTCTCCCTGTCCGAATATATCCAGCTTGTTAAGCTCCTGCTGTTGTTTCAGCTGTTGCTCCATCTTTTCAAGCTGTTCTGCCTTGATAAGCTCATATTCTTTCTTAGCATCCTTAATCAGGTACGACAATTCAAGCATGGTCTGTGTACTCATGCCACCAGCACCGTACTGTCTCAGGATGTCATTCAGGGTCTCAGATACATCATCACCAAACGGCTCCTGGAACTCATGGCCTATCTGTAGGGCATCATACTGTGACTTGTGGGTGTAGTCCAACACATTGCCCAGGATCGCACGCATAAGGTTGGAATGTCGGCTCATATAACCGTCATGGGTCTCTTTGCGCTTCTCTGCCTTGATGACAGCCAGCAGCATCACCTTGCGGATCGCCTTAGCAGAGAGATTGCCCAGATTCTTCATGTTGTCAAAGTCGATATTCGGAGTGAAAGACTTGCTCAGGATGTGCTTATCCAGACGCTCATACTCATTCTGCTTGCTCTGACTTGCTTGATCCCAGGTAAGATACTCAACCTTACCACCGTTTTTCAGGATGTACAGCTTAGCCTCTTCCTCAGCCTTTGGCAGTGAGTTAAGGATCTCAGCCGTTGCAACCATAGCTGGATTTGCGAAGCGATCATTCACGTCAGCATCGGTTGATGTCAGTGCCTCTGTGCGCTCGATCATCGGCTGTGTACCATCATGCTCTACCTCCTGCTCAAAGATCAGGGCTGGGATCTTACCAATCGGGTTAGGCAGTACCAGCACCTCCCATCCGATACTTGCACGCTTGCACCTGTAGATGGTATCATCGGTGTAAATATCCAGGTGGTGTACTGTGTTGTTTCCTGCCTCAGTCAGATAGTAGCCCCAGGCAAACGCTGTCAGACGCTTATACTGATCCTTTATCAGGTAGATGTCATCATTATTTTTCTTGCTCAGCACGTTAAGCAGCAGCTTAGGCTCACCAGTCTTACTGTCACGGTACACATGGTACAGGATGGCAGAAATACCCTCAGCACCAGCCACACGCTTTGCCTCACGCACAATGGCATTGAAACGCACGTCCTCATTCAGCTGGATATAGTTCTGGAAAGCATCATCTGTACCCTCTGAAAGTTGCGTCCACTTCACAGGTCTGCCATAGAGGAAAACCAGGGCTATCTCATTGATGAACACAGGATAAGGGATGGGGATCTTCCATCGCTTGCTCCATCTGAGAAAGTTTCCCTTTTTGTCATACACAGCCCTATCCTGCCTTTCCATGATCTTATGCGTTGAAATGTTGTATTCCAACAGATTTTGTGCAGCCTGGATTGAGCAATCCTTCATCATACTCACAGCCCTGGAAACATCCTTTGCCTCCAGCAGCTCAGTGAAACTCTGCTGATAGCCTATAGCAGCTTTCACCTCATTCTTGATAGTGTCAAATAACCCCATATCTGTATATATTTAAGCTGTTATTCCTAACCTACGCTCTATATCATCTGGTATATCGTACTCATTGTAGTCAAACCAGGATCTCATCAGGAACATATCCCTCCAGTCTGGTGATCGGCCTATATCCATCTTGATCTCTGCCTTTGGCTTTAGCATCAGCTTACCGTCATTGTCAGGCTTCCAGGTCTGTAGCTGTTCCAGTTCGTTGGTGATCTCTTCACGCTCTGCCTGGCTTACCAGGTCTGCCAGCACTCCCACCTCGTTATTGTTGATGTGCTCTGCCAGCTTGTAACCGCATTGTGCCTGTAGGTTCTGGTAGTTCTCACCAGCGAAAGGCACAGAGTTATTAACAAAGCCCTCGATGTCACAGTTATCAACCACGCCACCGCCTACACCGTCCTCATCCGCTATTGCACGGTATTTGGGGATCCTGTATTTCTTCTGGCATCTGATAATGTAAGCCTGGATGTCCGTTGTCTTTGAGACAGGGAAACACTTGTAATCAATGAGTAACCATCCATCCCACACACCGATCCTGGCATAGTCGGCTCCAAAGCGGGCTATATCGGCTGTCAGGTAGTGCTTACCGTTCCTGAGTGCCAGGATATTGCCAAAGATCGCACAGATCGCATCATGGCTACAGAGTGCCAGCGGATTGTCATCATACTCCCAGTTACCCTTAAACAGGCGTTCAAACTTCACCTTATCGGATGTAGTTCTCAATCCATCTATGTAGTCAGGATCAATGAACGGATTTTCCTGTACCAGACATGGCAGATAGGCTTGGTAGTCTTTCAGCGTGCCTATAGTCCAGGGCTTATAGAACTCATCATACATCCAGTTCTTTTTCGGGTTACAGGAGATAAACAGCTTTCGTTTCAGTCCATACTCCTGATTCAGGCAGCGTCCAACACGGGTTTTGAGTGTGTCGTAAGCTCCGAAATTCACCTCACCGCCCTCTTCTATCCAGCCACCAGTAAACTCCAGTGAGCCGAAACGCTCATACAGGGGATCACCTGGTTTGTACTGTAGATCCAGAAAGTCAATACGTGAGCCATTGTAGAACTCAATATAATTGAGGTTCGCATTATAGCTCCAGATCGTATCAGGTACGCCATACCTGGTACACACCTTTTTGTAGGTGATGTAGGTACTCTGTGTGATTCTTTTCAGCTCAGCACGTCCAATAAACCACTTAGTACCTGGGAAACAGAGGCTCATAAACAGCAGCCAGGCGCATCCAGTCCACGACTTAGCACCACCAGCAGCACCTCCATACAGAAACTCAGCGTGCTCATCATCCGTTAGGATTTTCAGAGCTTCTTTCTGTTTCTCATGCTCCTTACCATCAGCACAGGTGATGAAATCAAAGCAACCCCTCTTGAACAGTTCACACTTGACTGCAAGAGACATGGGGATGGTGACAGCCTTGAAACGTGCCATAGGCTACCCTCCTTTCCCCTTTTCGATCTTTTCAAGGATGGCGTTGTACTGTAGTAATTCCTCAGTTGACAGCATAGACAGATCCTCAGGCTTCTGAGTAACCTGGCTCTCTATCGTACCCTCAATCATCTGCTTTGGCTGACCAAAGGAACGCTCCAGGACATACTCCAGGGCATCCAGCTTACCATACTTCATACAGGCATTGATGTTGCTCACCAGAATCTGGATCCAGGCTGGTGTATCAGGGTTTGGCTTTGGCCTACCAGTCTTTGGATCTATCTCAGTACCCCTTACCAGAGCCTGTAGCTTTGACGGTGGCAGCTCAATTAGGGCTTGCATAATGTCTTTGAAATCCTGCTCTTCCAACTCATGGCCAACAGCATCACCAACCACTTTCTTGAGGTATTTGTACACCTTGGGCTTTCGGCCTTTGTTCTTAGGCTGATTCTCAGAGGTAAACCGATTGCCGATATTATTCCCCTTCTTAAACCTTGTGTCCTTTGTACTACCCATATCCGTTGTTTATTCGCTGTTTGCTGTGTTTGATAAACACATTGTCAGGATCAAAAGAAATCAGAGGCTTGTGTGCGCTCTGATCCCCCTTTACCTGGTTAATAGTCAGCCAGCGGCCTGTTGAGCCTCATACTGATTAAGGAACCATACCATCAAGCTATCGCCTATCTCTTCATAGGCATCAAGCTTTTCACAATACGCATCTGCTTTGTCGATAACAGATACCATTGCCTTGCGCTCTTCTTCTGTAGCCTCAGGAGGGAAAAACTCTCCTGCTATGTCCTTTTTCAGCACTTCCAGCTCCAGATCTGTGAGCGTGATCTTCTCATTGTTTTCGTTTTTCTGTGAATCCATACTTTTGTACCTTTTTTGTTGAACTATGTTATTTATTGAATGAATATCCGTTGTTACAGCTTGTATTTCTTAGCAATACTTATGGCTTTCCTGGTGTATTTGTCAGAGCGTCCGTGAATACCCTTGGTGATCACCTCAGCCCAGAACTCATCAACATTGGTCTTACCATAGCGACCATAGCCTTTCTTTTTCTTATCCTTGCTCCACTGATGGTAGAGCTTGGTGATCTCCTTACCAGCAGCCCTGTGCTTAGTGGAACTGTACGAACTCGTCCAGGTAGCATGTGCCAGCTCATGTGTCACCGTGTGCTGTGCAGCCCTGTTCGTTATATTCTTGAATCCGTTGTCATAGTTGCTCTTCTTATACTGAGCCTCAAAGTTTTTCTTTGACTGGTCAAAGTACTTACGTGAAAGGAAAATACCCTGGGATCCGTTGGCATTGAAATACGTGACACCGTATGCACCTGAAATATCTGCCAGCTTGATACTCCTTTCCCTAACTCCCATCACTTTCTCATACCTGGAAATAGCACGGTTGATCTGTTTCTCCATATCCCTGTGCTTCATTCCGCTGGTTGATACAGCGGTTTTCTGCATCGTCTGTACCTGTTTCTTGGTAAGACGCTTTCCTGTTGACGTAACAGCTACAGAGTTGCCTCCTGTTGCTTTTGCATAGCTGTTTGAACCTCCAGAGTTTCTGCCCATAATCTTAACGTTTAAATTGTTTGTTTATTATACCAGCTTGCGCCTTTTAGCCTCCCTGTTATAAAGCGTACTCATACGCTTGTTATAGTTGTAGGCAGCGGCACTGTACTCACTCTTTGGATTGTTTTTCTTATGGCTAAGATAAGTGGCATCAGAGAAAGATTTCGCCCTCTCCTTAACTACAGCATCCGACTGTTTGCTGATCAGCGAGGTAACACGCTTTGTTGCTTTGTCAATACCTGTCTTATTCTTACTCTCATAGGCAGAATACAATGATCCAGTAGCTTTCTGGTATGCGCTCTGGCCGCTCGTATTCTTTCCTTTTACAGATGGTGCATTAGCCTTTTTGTTAAGTGAAGCCCATACATCCTGATAGGTTTGTAGAACGGCCTCCCTCTTTGTGCTCATATTAGGATGTTGAGCACCATAGGATTTCATTTCATTCCATATCTCATCAGCAAGTTTTCCAGCATCACCCTTTGACAGTTTAGATACAGACTTTTCAAACAGCTCCTTTCCGATCTTCGTCTGATAGCCGTTTTTCACACCGTTAATCAGGTAATTTGCATTACTCCTTACGGTATCTGCTTTTGAAAGTCCGTTGTTTGTTATACCTCCACTATTCCTACCCATAGCCTATTTCTTCTTAGCGTTAATAAAATCGGTCACATACAACAGGTCATGCTCCTGGCAGAAAGCCTGGATCTCATCACCACCTCCATAGACGATCAGGTTAGGCTTTTCAAGCCCACTTATATCCTGAGCCACCTGGAAATCCAGTTTCAGGCTCTCCATCCAACCATCAAGTCCCCTGGTGAAGAAAGCGTTGTAGCCCTTTGGAATGCCCATCTTGTTATACTCAATGAACTTGTGGGACACATTCAGATCCGCATACACCTTAACACCACATTCCTGTAGGTAACGTGAAAGCCAGCGTTTCTTGTAGATCAGCTGAATACCCCAGGCTATAGGTGTCTGGTCATGGCAGCTACAGTTTGGCTCAACAATGGCCTTAACACCGCTCATCAGCAGATTGATTGGATTCTTGAATAGCTGTTCAAACCTGTAGTCATCAACATAGAAATGATACGTTGCCACATCCTTTCTCAGGCGGCTGTTAGCACCCCAGGGTGTGAAAGGCAGTTCCAGTTGCCCCGCTTGCATATCCAGGCGCAATGTCGGTATGTCGAATTTGTTGTTTGATGGATAGAGCACATCCTTAAACATGGATCTGTAGAAAGCCTCCTTTTCCTCATTCTCATCATTCTCAGGATCATCCTGGCTGTCATCATCCTTTGGCTTTGTTTTCTTACCTTTCTTGGGCTTCTCATCCTCTTCGTCATCAGGATCATTTACCACCTCAGGCTCTGGTACACCAAGGTAATCATAATCAACACCATCCCAGAACGGATCCACAGCCAGGATCTCGTGATCCCATTCACCGTTATTGACGTTATCCCTGGCAATAATCTCCTGTCTCTCTTCATCTGTGAGATCAGAGTAGAGCACTGTAGGAACTTTAGGCATCTTAATCGCTATTGCAGCCTTATTCTTCTGGTTGCCACACAATATATACAGCTTACCGTCAATTTCCTCCAGTGCCTCAGGTCTGTGCTCCCAGAATCCGTTACATCGTAAGCTGTCTTTAAGCCTCTCAAAATCCTCTTTTGAGATCTTACGTGGATTGTGCGGGTGCTGATGCAGATCCTTAGGGTTTCGATATGTAAGCTTTCCTACCTTCATGGCATACCCTCCACATCTATTTCAGGCACTTCGTCACCTGTTTCCTTGATACCAGAAAAGATTTCCTTTGTGTCCCTGCCCTCATCAACGTCAGGGAATGTGGCAAAGTCATCAGGGACACCACATATCTTACGGATAATCTCAGCACGCTTTACCAGGTGCTTATGCCTCTTATCCACATAGACCAGGATATTGCCGTTGGCATCCTCACCAATGGCATAGAAACGGCCTCTGTAGTCTATAGGGCATCTTACGGCATTCAGGATCACAATGTAATCATAGCAACAGGCAGTTACCGTTGCCGTTCTGTTCCAGACACCATTGATGAAAACATCCACCCTGTCACCCTTATGTGGGTAAGTGCAAGGGAAAAGACGTTGTAAGACGAACCCGCCTACACACTCCTTTACTCCCAGGTAATTCCAGGCCATCATAATGATAACCAAAATCAAAAGAGCCGTTAATATCAGGATCATATTAGCCATAACTCATTTACTTAGTGAATATTCGCTTGCAAAGATAATAAAATTCTGTGTTCATCAAACACATTTTAAGTTTTTTTTTGATCAGAAGCCAAAAACAAGCATAGCAGCATCCCTGTTGTGCTCGTTTGTGGGCTTTTTCCAACCAGTGAGAGCCTGGAAACGTTCCTTGGTGTATTTGGTCATACCTCCCTTAGGAGCAACCATCTGGTACTCTACTCCCATATCAGACAGGTAATCATCCCAGATCTTTGAATCCCTCTTGATGGATCCAGCACCCTGTAGCACGTTTTCCTCTTCGCCTTTCTTGTCGTACTTTCTTTCAAACCACTTTCGCTGTCTGGCATCCTCAACCCTTACTATGAGCTTTGTGCCAACATCAGCGGCTTTATGCTTATACAGCCTTACGATCTCCATAGCACGGTGTATCTTCACCGTCTCTATCTGGAGAAAGGTGCGCTGCCTGTTATCCCAGACAGCCACACCAGTATTCACACCTGGATCAATGCCTATATAGATCATTATGAAACCTCCTGAGCCTCTTCAACGTCATCACCTGTCTTATCCTCTTGGATAGATCCTGGCATTTCACACAGCTGGATCCCCATGAGCGTACCCCTCTCAGCCCTCGATGGGTAGAACTGTACCATCATGCAGTAATCAGGTATGTACCTATCCCTCACCTCCTGAATGATCGGCAATGTGATAGGCATAGCCTGGCTGAATATATGGATCATCCACAGGCCATCCTCAACCGTTACCGTCACAATACAAGCCTTGAAGAGGAACGTACCAGGCTTATATGATCCAAATTCATCAGTAACCACTGGCTCCCTGTCAGCAGTTTCCTGTAGCTCTTTGAGCAAGCCAGCATTAAGCAAGTGCTTACGCTTTGCCCAGTACTCTGGGAATACAATATTCCCTTTCAGTTCCACACCAGCCTTTTCCAGGGCTTTCTTCTGCCTCATTAAGGCATCCTCTTTCATTTGTACTTTTTTAGCTTTTCCCATTGTTCAAAAGAATTTAGTTGTTATTATAAAAATGATCTATATGATCTGTAGAAAAGATCCCTTATCTCTGTTTTCCAAAGGAATCTGCGAGCTCCTTTACGATCATACCATTTACCGTTCACCCTGAGCCTGTAAAGATTGCTCCACCTGTACCTGTCATTATCAGTTTTTGCCCAATCAGTAGCTCTAAAGATCTCAACTTTGTTGAGTTTTCCTTTTTCACTTTGCCTAATTTTTCGGGCATAGAGTATGCAAATCGGTTTTCTTTTCTCGCTCATTATCAGCTATATATAAATTTTACCGTTATGGTACCAACGCACAGCAGCTAATCGTGCTTACACCTCATGTGTTGTGTTATACATTCACCATCATAGTACCTACAAGCCCTACAGTCCTTACTGAGGATCATCACACCAGCACCGTATGGGCACGGTGTCGAATCATGTAGGTATCTCAGGATCTTCATTGTTTACCAGGTTTATTTGCCTTATACTCCCTGGTAGCCTTAGCAATGCTCTCATGCTTATCAAGGAGCTTAGCCATTATATCAATGTCGATCACATTGTCACCATCCATGTAAGCCCAGAGGGTACGCAGAGCCTCAGCTACAGCCTTTGCCTCCTTAGATGTTTTCAGGGCATTCAGAACCTCCTTATTGGTGGCTACAGATCTACCCTCGCTCTGTGCCGACTTTACGGCTGATCTGGCAGCTTTCACCTGTTCCTGTTCAGTCCCATAGTTTCCAGCGATCTCCCTTGCAGCCTTCACGCTCAACTGGCCACTTACTATCTTTTCCTGTAGCTCCGATGGCAGATCCAGAAGGGAAAGGCACTTGCTTATGAAAGCAGGGCTTTTCTTGAATTTCTCAGCTATCTGTACCTGGCTGTAGCCAAACTCATTCTTGAAACGCTGGAACATGATAGCACATTCATACTCTGTGAACTTCTTACCCTCGTTTCTCATCATCTGCTCAATGTACAGATCCTCAGGTTTTGCATCCCTTGGAGCTTTCAGAGCCTTGATGTAGGGAATATCAGCACCCTCACTGATAGCCAGGATGGTGGCTCTGTAACGTCTCTCACCGTCAACCAGCTTGTAACGCTCCTTACCATCAACCTTATAGGGGATCACCGTTATTGGATTGAGCACGCCCTGAGCCTTGATCTGTTCTTTCAGCTCATCCAGGTCAAACTCCCTACGCACATTGAAACCCTCCTGGATGTCAATGTTTCTCGGATCTATCCAGAAAAGATCCGTTCTCTTTGTAGCATTTGTTTCCATAAAATAACTATTTATAAATCGAATAATGTTAATTGTGAATGTACTTGCACCTTTCCTATGATAAAATCACAGATAAAGTTTCTTGCATAGTCTGGACTGATCAGTGATCTATCCTCGCTACAGATACCAGCCTGAATGCCTTTCTTGCTTGATAACACCGTCCTCTTTTGTTTCGCTTTGTCAAATTGAAATGTCTCGCCATGTGTCGGCTCACAGTTCACAAACCAATAGGCAGTAGGCTTAACGAAATAGTCACCTCTCCGCATTCTGTTCTCATCCACCAGCTGGGGGGGGGTAAGAAAATTGGCTTTCAGATACGTCTGCTCACTCCAGGGGTTTTCTATTACAAGCCTAATGCCACGGATCACAGCCACGGCATATAGCTTGATAAGCAACACATAGAACTTGGTACGATTCCCAGCCCTGGCAATTATCTGATCTGCCTTTCCCTTTGGTGACAGCCTCCGATAATTCTTAGCACCCCATCCAAAATGCATCTGGCTAACAGCAGAGAAATAGATACACGGAAAGAAAGCCATTACCAAATCATCCTTATTGATACTGTCAAACAGACTTGGTTTCCCATCATAAGCCCTTTCTATCTCTGAGAAAAGATCGTCTTTGTGATCTGTCTCTCCGAAATTATTCTGAATGTCGTAATCCTCTGCTGGTATTCCCAGCTTGATAAACTCATTTTTGAATGTACCAGACTGTTCAAAGAAACAGTGTACCTTTCCTTTTATTTCCATTGCTTAGTATCTGAAATCTGTTAAATGAATGATCTTACCCTCAAATACGTTTCCCTTATAGAGTGGTGTGGAAAAGAACCATTCCACGAAATCCTCTACACTTAGCCCATCATTCTGAGCCAGGAGCTTAACGGAAACCTCCTTACCATCAACCCATGCCTTTGGCAGCTCATCCTCACTGGAGTATGTCATTGTGATAGATTGCAAACCGATCTTATCAACCTCTCCCAGGATCCTCTGCTCTGAGTTGTACGGTCTGCCAGTCCACTCCCTCATGCTCAGATACTTTCTGCCAGAGTTGATTGCATCAGCGCACTTATCCCACCAACCTTTTTCATCAGCTCTGATGGTGTGGATCTTCGTGCCAGCTCTCAGCTTACCCTCAAAACCTGTCAGCTGTCCTACCTTTGAATGGCCTGGAGGGAAAGCCTTTGAAAAGGTGATTATCACCTTACGCTTCTTTTCTTTCTGTGCCATAACTCAATACTTTTTACCGTGTAACTTGATTCTTATTCTGTTATACATCATCTTCAAATTGATGTGTGTAATAATGTCTATACCCAGGATCTCAGCCAGCCTACAGATCTCCAGCTTTGCGTAATTCAGTTGCTCATCCAGGCTATACCTGTTGTTTACAACGTCTCTCACAATGCTGTAGATATTCTCTGTGAAACTCTTCTCTTTTTTTACTATGTCTTGTGTGTCGATTATACCTGTGAGGTCTATATGGTGTCTGCCAGCCAGATCCATGATCCTTATAATGGCATCTGCCAACTCATCACCCACACTGTCCTTTACCCTTTCCTCAAAATACATCTTATACCATATACCCAGCCATTGGTCTGTGATCCCTATTTCAGACGATTCCTGTACGTTCACAACGGCCACCATTGCCTGTAGGTTCCCATACCTTTCATTCCTGTCTGCCTCAACAGCCTCCATAAGCTCAGAGACAATAAGACAGAGAAAGTGATCATCACTGGGGTTATCATCCCAGAAACCGTGACGCTTTGCCATTTCATGTGCCTGTTCACGTAATTTGTTCCAATCCGTAATTAGTTCCATTTTATTTATCTGAAAATCTTTTTAAATTGCTATTATCAGTTTCTTTCAGGTATTCCTCCAATGGAATCCCTCTCTTCTTTTCTGGTACATTCTCAATTACTGGTGCTACTGTTTTTGGAGGCTGTTTTGGAGTTTGTTGCTTCATTATTTCCTCGTTATACCTATCCACAACCCAGTTAAGGATTGCCTTGTAATCACTCTTATACTTTTTGCCTTTGGAACCCTTATAGTTATCCAGGATCTCAATCATACGCTTTGCCGAATCCTCTCCATATTTCTCACAGAGCTTAGCGTACTCATCCCTGGTCATGGTTACACATTCGGCATATTTGTATTTCTTAGTCTTTGCAGCCTTTTCCATCTGTTCCTGTGTCAGCGGTGGTGGTGTCTCAGGCAAAGGATCAACCAGAGGTAGCTCAGCTTGCACAGGAGCCTTTACTTTTGGCTCTGTAGGCTTCTGAGAAAACACCTTAGACTTTGTAGTGCTACCACCTTTCAGTCCAGCCTCACGTCTTTTCTGGCTTATCTCAGCACTCCTTACCATACGTCTGCTGTATATGGCTCCATCCTCACGAACACCACACACGCCACCAATGATCAGCTGATCCAGCCAGGTATCAGATCCTGAGGCATCCTTACCGAGCATCCTGACTATCTCATCCTGGGTGTAAATCTCACCTGTAGGCTTCACCATCACACCACGCTCCACGCTCTCCCACATATAGCACAGCATATCCATCCACAGCCCCCTGATGTCAGGAGGTAGCACTTTCAACTCTGGGCATCTTAGCCAGTCAGATGTATCGAAAGGCATCATCTGGATCTTATTCTTAGCCATATTATATGCTTTTTAATGCTGGAGGTGCAAGCGTACCCACACCTCCAGCGGTTAAGGAATCGGTTTAGTTCTCCATGATGGCGATGTCAGGAGCAATTGTACGGATCTGATTAAGCACATCATCAATGCACTTGTCTCTGAAATCCTCTACAGCTTCGTTTGCACCAGGTGAAACAAGCTGTAGATAACAATCACCGTCTGCCAGGTAATGATCAAACTCAACTACAATGGGAACCTTTGGAGTGCCCTTGAAAATAGCCAGATTCACCGTGAAATCCTTAGGCAGATTACTCTCTACCTGTTGACGGAATACATCAACCCTGGATCCGTTAGGATCTTTCTGTTTCTGTACCTCGCTCTTCGCATTTGCCGTAAAGTTTTTCAAGGCAGAAACCAGTCTCATGCACTCCTGGCGATCAGCGAACAGAGACCTGTTAAGTCTGAGGAACTGACCAAGACACTCTGGGATCCAGGCTTCATTACTGTTATTGATCCTGGTCTTTTTGAAGATCTCAGTGAACTCAACAGTACCAGTGATAGTACCCTTAGTGTACTCATCATCCTCATTCACTGTAAGGGTGATATTCATACTCTCACGGTCAACAAACACCCTCGCACGCTTCTGATCAATGGTGTCAATACGCTTTTCAAGCCAGTCAAATGGAGTAGAGATCACACCACTGATATTGGTCTTGATCGGAGCCTTAGTAGGCAGCGGATCAGCAACTCTTGCAGCCTCTCCCTTTCTGATGATCACCTCTACTGGCTTATCGCCTGTGTAGTTTTCAATGTTCACACAAACAGTTTTCTCATTGTTCTTTTCTTCTGTCATAGCTTTAATTTTTTAATTGTGAATAAATAATTTGATTATCCCTCAGTTCCATTCTTACGGATGGCCTGGAACATTGTGCGCTGTCTTTCCTCAGGTGTCATGTCACGCTCTTCAACCAGGTAGCCGTTGGTGTCATAGAAACCAAC
>JAEEGI010017435.1_pt1 | contig 14730 bp, 4 predicted proteins | sample 8958751 | NCBI WGS metagenome assembly JAEEGI01 (sample SAMN16246545, study PRJNA631951) | gut metagenome | biome: gut microbiome; feature: rumen; material: KS-attached | host: Bos | place: Iran: Karaj | collected 2018-10
CGGCGTCTTCAATATCAAGGGCGTCAAGGCCGGCAAGTACCTGCTGCGCTTCTCCTATCTGGGCTACAACGACTTGATCAAGCACGTCACCGTCGGTGAGGACGGACGTGACGTCAACATCGGCGTTGTCAAGTTGGACCCCAATACCATCATGCTCAAGGAAGCCGTCGTCGTGGGACTCAAGAGCCCCATCACGGTCAAGGAGGATACCATCGAGTTCAATGCCGATACCTACAAGACACAGGCCAATGCCGTGGTCGAGGACCTGCTCAAGCGCCTTCCGGGCGTCGAGGTGGGCGCCGACGGCAAAATCACGGCCAACGGCAAGGAGGTGAAGAAAATCCTCATCGACGGCAAGGAGTTCTTCAGTGACGATCCCACGGTGGCCAGTAAAAACATTCCCGCCGAAATGATCAACAAGCTCCAGGTCATCGACCGCAAGAGCGACCTGGCGCGACTCACGGGCGTGGACGACGGTGACGACGAGACGGTCATCAACCTATCGGTCAAGAAGGGTATGAACAACGGATGGTTTGGAACGGTCAACGCGGGCTATGGCACCGACGACCGCTATGCCGGCAACGTGATGATCAACCACTTCCGCGACGGTAACCAGTTCACCATACTGGGTGGAGGCAACAACGTCAACAACCTGGGCTTTGGCGACGGTGCGTCGGGGCGTTTCCAGCGATGGGGCGGCGACCGCGGCGTGACCACCTCACAGTATGCCGGTATCAACTTCAACGTCGGCAGCAAGGAGGATGAGCACTTCCGCGTCGGCGGTGACATCATGTACAGCCACAGCGACCGCGATACCCGCACCCGCACGGCACGACAGTACCTCCTCCAAGACTCCACCAGTTACGAAGACGCCAACACGGTAGCTCGCGACAAGGGCCACAACCTGCGCGGTGACTTCCGCGTCAAGTGGGAGGTGGACAGTAATAACACGATCGAATTCCGCCCCAACTTCTCGTTCAATTTCAACAAGAGCGAGCGTGGCGACACCTCAAGTCTGGTGGCCGGCGACCCCGCCAGAACTGCAGTTAACCGCAGTTTGAGCAACTTCTTCAACGACGGCAAGAGCTACGAGTGGGGCGCACGCCTGATTTATAACCACAAAGTGGCCAGCCACCCCGGGCGCAGCCAGAGCCTGATGCTCAACTACCGATACAGCAACGTGCGCGAGGATGCTGACACTTACACCGACAACACCTACTTCCTCGTCCCCGAGAAGAACCAACTTATCGACCAGACGGCCAACAACCGCCGCAAGACCCACAACGTCACAGGGCGCATCTCATGGACCGAGCCCATCGGCGACGTCAAGAACGCACGATTCCTGGAGTTCTCCTATAGGGGCAACTACCGCTACACCACCAGCGACAAAATGGTCTATGACAACGAGCGCACCGGGGTTTGGCCTGGCGGTACCATCACCAATGCCGAGTGGAACGAGAGACTGTCCAACAGTTTCCGCAACACGTTCTACAACCAAACCTTCAGCGTGGGCTTCCGTCAGGTGCGCAAGGCCTATAACCTCAACGTCGGCCTGTCGGTCAACAGCGCCATGTCCAAGAGCAAAGACCTCATCAACAGCGCCCGCGACATCAAGGAGCGTTGGGCTTGGTCGGTAGCACCCTATGCACGTTTCCGCTACAAGTTCACCGACACTCGCAACCTCAACTTCAACTACTTCATGCGCGCTAACCAGCCCAGCATCTCACAGTTGCAGCCTGTCGCCGACGAGAGCAACCCCAAGAACATCATCATCGGTAACCCCGAATTGAAGCCCACCTTCAACCACAACATCAACTTGCGATTCGGTGACTTCGCTCAGGGTGCACAGCGCAGCATCATGGCAATGATGAACGTCGACTTTGCCCAAAACAGCATCGTCTCGACCGTTACCACCGACGAGCTCACAGGTGGCCGCATCACCAGCTACACCAATGTGGGCGGCGTGTGGAGCGCCATGGCAATGAACATGTTGAGTTTCCCCTTCGGTGCCAGCAAGGTATGGTACTTCACCAGCCACATGTTCACCCGTTACGGGGTTTCCAAGAGCGTTACCGACGGCGTCGAGAACCGCAGCAACACCTGGATGATCAACTATTCACCAGGTCTCGCTTTCCGCAACAGCGTGTTTGACATCGAGTTGCGACCCCGCTACAGCTTCCAGAACACCACCACCTCGGCCCTCAAGTCCAACACCCGCAACATCCACACCTGGGGCGGCATGTTCGACGGAACCTATTCGGCACCCTTCGGCCTGGTCATCAGCACCGACCTCCGTTACAGCACCACCAGCGGTTACAGTGCCGGATACAACACCGACCAGTGGATTTGGAACGGCTCACTCGCCTACCAGTTCCTGAGCGAGAAGCAGGCAGCCGTCACCATCTCAGTCTATGACATCCTGGGACAGCGCAAGAACATCTACCGCAACGTCACCGGTGACTACATCGAGGACGTCTTCTACAACTCCCTGGGACGCTATGGCATGGTAACATTCACCTACCGCTTCAACACCTTCAAGAAGGGTGAGCAGCCCAAGGACCGCAACGCCGATCGTTGGGGAGGTCCAGGCCGCTTCGGCCCTCCAGGAGGTGGCCCGGGCGGACGACGCCCCTTCTAAACTAATTAAGTAATAAATAATTAGGAACCAAGAAGAAACGAGTAATTAGGAATGACATGTGAAGCACGTCATTCCTAATTCTTTTCCCATACAAAAAAACTTAACGCCTTAGCGCCCAAGGAGGCGGATGCCAATTAGCTTAATTCGTTTAATTGGCTACGCCGAGCTAAAGGTTCGCAGACAAAAAAAACTTAGCGTCTTAGCGTCTTAGCGTGATGCCCAAGGTGAGTAGCAGCAAAAAAATATTTTGTTCAATTTTTCGCGCCCCGCGCGACCCATAAAAGCAGCAGTCAAAGAAGGAAGCGGATGCCAATTAGCTTAATTCGTTTAATTCGTAGACAAAAAACTTAGCGTCTTAGCGTCTTAGCGTGAGGCCCAAGAGCGCGGCCAAGAGCGAGGTCCAAGGCCAGCCGCCGAAGGCCCCCTCATTTTTTTTGAAAAAAAATCTCATTTCTTTTGTTAGTCTCAAAAATTGTTGTAATTTTGCATCATAGAATTTTGATAGTATTACTGGCTAGTTATTATTAAGTACTTTGAAATGAACACCTTACGCATTATTTGGAGTCCGGCTCTGGTGAGCAACACCAGGGACCAGCATTCGTGTCAACGCTCTGCTCGTCCAGCCTTCCAACTTACTCCTTTTAATAATAATGTGTAATCGAAACACCGGCTGAAGCACCTTGCTTAACTTAAAAATGGAAATATAGAAGTTAAATCCGAAACTGTTTGAGAGATTGAAGTAGAAAACTCGTTTATGCTAAAACATTGATTAAGAGAACTTTTTATTACTTTTTATTATTAACTTTTTAAATTTTAATTTCAATTATGAAGAAATTTTTATTTACTCTTGCTGCTCTGTTGATGGCAGGTAGCGTGTGTGCCGAGGAGTACCTCTACATCGAGGACTTTGAGGTTGCACAGGCCGAGCTCGGTACCGAGATCGAGGTTGCCGTTAAGGCTCACTATGACTATGCCGTTAGTGCATGGCAGATCAAGTTCACCATGCCCGAGGGCTTGGAGATCACTGGCTGCGAGCAGGGTGAGGACATGACCATTTCTTACCTCAACTCACGTGGTAAGGCTGCTACCCTGACTGCTCCTCTTTATGGTTCGGGTGTCGACTACATCACCGCTGTTGCTGATGCTGGTTACAATCCCGACAAGACCACCTATGGCTGCGTTAAGTGGCTCCCCGGTGACTATGAGGAGATGCTGATTGTCTACATCGAGGTTGCTGAAGACTTCAAGGGTGGTGAGATCATCCTGAACACTCAGCCCGCTTGTGGTGAGGACAGCCGCGAAGATGTTACCCCCTGCCCCAAGGGACAGAACATCGACAAGGTCTGCACCGTAACCGTTGAGGGTGGCGAGGTTATCCCCGAGGTAACCGAGAAGCCTGTCATCACCACCGAGGAGGTTGAGAATGGCGTGAAGGTTATCGCTACCGGTAATGGCCACATCTGCCTCTATGTTGAGGACATGCTCGTTGCTGAGGGTGAGGGCGTTGCTGAGTACGTTATCGAGAGCACTGAGCTCGAGGAAGAGTACGGCGTAAGCGCTACCGCTCAGGAGGAAGGCAAGGAAGTCAGCGAGTATGCTCTGGCTACCGTTTACGTTCCCGGTCTGCCCGTTGTTCCCCAGCCCGAGGCTCCCGTGATCACTGTTGACTTCGACGGTGAGAACTACATCATCACCGCTACCGGTGAGGGTGACATCACTCTGTATGTTGATGGCGTTGAGGTTGAGAACCCCTACATCATTGCTCGTCCCGAGAATGGTGAGGATGCTCTCGAAATCGAGGTAGTTGCTGTTGCTACTATCGACGGTGTTGACTATTCAACCGATCCCATGCCCGTTGTTGTTGAGCCCAAGGAGCCCGTCGTTCCTCAGGAGACCTTCGTTCTCGTGGTCATCGACCAGAACAACGAGGAGCACTTCTTCGACCTGGCACAGGGTAGCGATGGTAACTGGACCACCACCGTAACTCTCGACTACGATCCTTACTATCAGTTCGTTTGGGACAACACCTTGAGCGATGAGGCTAACAAGGCTGCACACCCCGTGCCCTTCTACTTCATCATCAATGGTGTGAAGTATGGTGCTGACTCTGAGACTGACGTTGCTACCGTTCTCGGTTATGCAATGAGCAATCCTCTCGCCGAGGGTGAGGATGGCCTGTACACCGTACCCGTAGGTAACGCTTACTCTCTGGGTGTTGCAATCGATGGCGACAGCTACTATGTATTCGCTGCCGTTGCTAATCCCACCAGCGTTAACGAGCTCGCTAACGGCAAGACCGTTGCTGGCGTACGCTACTACAACATGGCCGGTCAGGAGATGCAGGAGGCTAACGGCATGACCATCGTCGTTACCACCTACACCGACGGTACCACCAACGCCGTTAAGGTTATCAAGTAAGCCATTGGCTAACTGACAAACCAATCTAAAAAAAGGGCGACCCATCACGGGCCGCCTTTTTTTTGCATCCCCCCTCCAAAAGTAGAGACGCAAAATCTTGCGTCTCCAACACATCGAAGACCCCAGTATCCAGCGAATCCATCGAAGACAAAAGTGGCTCGAAGCCCCCAGTGTCGGAGGAAGACATCGAAGATGTCAACGGTTCGAAGAACCGATTTCAAAGAGAAAGACCATGCAAGACCGTCGAAGACGGTCGCCGCTTGGTCTATGAGCAAGATGCGGCAAGTGCCTCGAAGAGGAACTTCACGATTGTTCAGATTTGTAATAAATTTTGTTCAATTTTTCGGCCGCAAGGCCGATTAAAAGACTTAGCGTCTTAGCGTCTTAGCGTGAGGCCCAGGGAGGCGGATGCCAACTAGGGACTAGAAACTAGGGACTAGGGACTAAACCGCGCCTTAGCGTGAGGCCCCAGAGGCAGAGCGTGGGCAAGGCAAGGCTCAAGGTCAGTCGCAGCAGTCAAAAATCAAAGACTTGTTTGAAAAAAACTATAGCCTAAGGTAAAGGTTTTCAGCCGATTCGCAATGCCAAGATTTTTTTAAAAAAAATCTCCAGATAGTAGCGTAAGATTTATTTTTTCTTCCTACCTTTGCGCCCATATTTCAAGCATGCTCAGTTAACAAGCAAAATGAAAAAGAGAGTTTCGGGGATGGAATTCACAGCCTGCCAGCTGCCTAGCCCGTTTAGGGACGCAGCAAGGGAGGCCTTGAGTTCTATTTTTCTTTCTACCCCCACCCCCCAAAAAAACTCCTCCCCCGCCTGGGGGGAGGTGGCGCGCAGCGCCGGAGGAGGGGGGGCGCCCAAACTCAATAACCATCCATACAAAGCACAATTATAATTATCAAATATACTAATCATTTAATCACTTTTCAAAACAAATGAAACGATTACTAACCCTATTCTTAACTGCCCTTCTGACCCTAACCGTCACCAGGGCAGAAGTTACAGACGTCTTAAACAGAGCTTTTACTGGTGTCACTAGCACTAATAACTACTCTGATTGGTCTGGAAAAGAAGGAGAATCTGGAGCCATATATGCTGGTAATTCCTGTGGTGCCAATCTCTCTATCCAATTGCGTACCAAGAACAACAATAGTGGTATCGTTACAACCACATCAGGCGGTAAGGTTAAAAGAGTTTGGGTCGAATGGCATGAAGCTACTAACTCTGGCAGAGTTCTTCAAGTTTACGGCAAGAATAGTGCTTATTCGGCGGCTACAGACCTTTATGGTAATAATAAAGGTACTTTGCTAGGAACGATTACGTATGGATCTAGCACATTGCTTAATATTTCTGGTGATTATGAGTACATTGGTTTACGTTCTTCAGACGGCGCCATGTATCTCACATCAATAAACATTGTTTGGGAGCAGGGTAGTACGGGTCCTGCCGCCCCCACCATCACATCCGATGGCGATGGCAATGAGTTCTTGACCTCGGTGAATGTTTCCATATCTGCCGAGGATGGTGCAAGCATCTACTACACCTTGGATGGCAACGACCCCACGACCTCGTCAACACCGTACACCGGCCCCTTCACCCTGACGGCTACAACCACCGTCAAGGCCATCGCCGTCAAGAATAATGAGACCAGTAGCATCGCTACCGCTGTCTTCACTAAGACCGGTATTGAGACTCTTGCCGAGGCTAACGAATTAAGTAATAACACACACTTCACCTTTGCTGGTGATGTTGTGGTAACTTATTCTAACCAGGGCGTAGATGGCCGGAGATATACTTGGCTGCGTGACTTGGGTGATACTCCAGGTGCCGGTGTGTTCTATAATACTGGTGGGGAGCTTACTCAAGGCACGGTCCTTACACCTGGCTGGAGTGCAACAAAGACAACCTATAGCAATTGGATTGAGTATACTAACGCGACCCTCAACGGAACCAACGGCACTCAGTTGGTTGAACCTTATAATCGCGATGGTGTCACTCTCGGCGATGCTCACATGAATGAGTATATCTCTCTTAGCAATATTGAGATAACCAGTGTAACCTCTGGTTCTAATAACCAACCAGACAACTATAATGCTAAGAATGCTGATGGAACGATTACCTACATCTTGCGCAACATGTTTAATCTTGCTATTGTGAACGGTAAAAAATACAATATTCAAGGTGTCGTTTGCAAGTATCAGAATAACATGCAGATTTATCCCACAGAGGTTACTGAGGTCATTGGCCCGACGATTGAGGTGAATCCTGAGTCGGTCAACATTGAGGATGCTACTGGTGATAACAAGTCAACCTCGTTGACTGCCACTGTAACGCCCTCGGGTACTGTCAACGCATCCGTGGCAGGTGACTGGACATGGGCCAATAACACTGTGACCTATAATGGCAAAAACTTGCATGCAGAAGGAGTGGTCACTTTTAGCGCTAATGAAGCTAGTGATGTTACAGTTGACCTTGACTATCTCTATACTGGTCCCCTCTATATCGTTGGTTATGTTAATGGTGGTGACTGGTCTGCCAATAACATGGTTGAAATGACTCGTGATCCCGAAACTGGACTCTACTCAGTCACTACAACGACAACTCCCGATAGTAACGGTAATTCCTTTGTCTCTTTTTCTAAGCGCAAAGGCAGTGAATGGTGGGCTTGGGATGAAATTAAAAATTACCGTTTCGTTCCCGCTAGTTATGGAGAGTGGGTACTGACTGATGAAACTATAGATGAATATTGTGACCTTGACTTTGATCCGAGTCATGTCGATGGTCAGCACATTAAGATGCAGGCAGGCACCTACACGTTTGTTATCAATCCTGTGACCAATCAGTTCATGATCAGGTATACCGAGACGGTGGCCACACCAACGTTCTCGCCGGCTGAGGGCACCTATGAAGAGCCCCAGAGCGTTACGATCTCATGTGCTACCGATGGCGCTACCATTTATTACACCACCGACGGCACCGAACCCACGACCAGCAGTACCGTATATGGCGACCCCATCAACGTCAGCGAGAATACGACTATCAAGGCCATTGCTGTCAAGAATGGTATGAACAAGAGTGAGGTGGCCTCTGCAACTTACGTCATCAATATCATATCTAGCGGAGATTTCACCCTCGTGACCGACGCCAGTCAACTCGCCGCCGGCAACGAAGTTATCATTGTCAACCGCGGCACTGCAGGCGCAGCTCGCACCATGGGTCAGCGCAATCCCAGTAATTATTATGGTACTGATGTTACAGTATCAGCTTCCAAGACGATTGAAGCGACTGAAGATACTGAGATTTTTACTCTTGAAAGTGGCACTAACGGCTGGTATTTCAAGACTTCAGATAATTTATATCTGACTACTTCCTCTACTGGTACCAGTAATAACCTGCAGACTAAAGCAAAAGATGGAAATGGTGAAAATACCAGTCTTGCAACTATAGCAATTGATGAAGAAGATTCAAATGCAGAGATTCATTTCCTGGGTAATGGATCCCGCAAGTACCTGCGTTATAATGTGAATAATGGGGGTACCAGTGATATCTTCTCATGTTATCAATATGCTACTAGCCAAGCACCCGTCTACATCTATCAGCGCACTGCCCAGAATGCTACCTTGAGCGCCGACAAGGAGCACATCACGCTCGTGACGCCAGCAGGTGCCGACGAGAGCGACCCGCAGACCTTCATCGTCACGGGCTCTAACCTGACCCAGAGTGTTGCCATCACCGTTGATAACGCCAATTTCGAGATCGCTCCCACCAGCATCGCACCCCTTAACGGTGCCGTTTCACAGGAAGTCTCTGTTAAATATGTCGGCGAGAGCGCTGTTACCGAGAACGCTACCATCACCATCACCAGCAGCGGCAAGACCGCCGTGGTCTATGTACACGGCAGCAAGGCAGCAGTTTCACTGGCCGATATCGAGTCGTCCACCCAACTGCTCACTAAGAAGGTCACCGTCGACGGCCAGCTCATCGGCGCCTGGGCAGTGAACATCACAACCGACAATGGCACGAAGAAGCTCCTCTGGGCCAAGGACCAGGGACAGGCTTCCATCAACAAGCGCCCCGCACGCACCGAGGCTCAGGACGACTACATGGTCAACCGCATGAAGTACCAGCACTACGAGTTCGAGGACGGTTATGACTGGGACGAGAGCAACTGGGTCATCCTCGACTTCGCCAACCTCAATGATGAGGATCCCGAGAACTACGTCGGCCACAAGCTCGCCACTAAGACCGTTACCGGTACCTATGACAACGCAGTGGACTACACCATCACCCTGACCAAGGTCCCCACCAAGGTCGACGAGGACAAGCAGGACGCCCCCGAGTATCCCGGTTATGCCGGTGGTCACGCCCGCGACAACTACGGCACGCAGTACAAGTGGGCCTACAACACCTACATGCCCGCCAACTTCATGCCTGACAACCTCAACCATTTCGACGCCGACACCGTTGCCGGTGCACATAGCGGCGAGCACGCCCTCCCCAACATGCGTAACAAGCAGCTCTACTTCATGAATCCCAAGTTCATGGAGGTAGCTCACCTGTGGGGCGTGTGGTGCGGACAAGGCTCTAACAAGTTCACCATCTATGAAGTAGGCATGGAGAACGGTCAGACCATCAACGCATGGGACCTCCACGGTGCCGTCGATGTACTCAGCTGGGAATACAACCGCAAGACCGCCAGCCCCGCAACTTACGGCGAGCCCTCCAACATCGACCTCCTGGAATCCGCTCAGGACTTCCACGCCATCATCGTGCGCAAGCCCCAGACCGCCGGTGGACGTCACAACGCTCCCGGCATCAACAGCGATGACCCCTCCAGCGATGAGTACGGCATCTATCCCCTTGACATGCCCAACGGAGGACAGCCCACCGCCGTCAAGGACCTCACCGCCAACAAGCAGATCCAGAGCGTCCATTATTACAACGTCATGGGTATCGAGAGCGACCAGCCCCACCAGGGCATCAACATCGTCCTCACCCGCTTCACCGACGGCTCCACCTCCACCATCAAAATCCTCTTCTAATCAAGATAAGAATCAGGATTTAAGGTAAAGATCAAGATTCAAAGCAAGAATAAAGACCTAAGGCAAGGATTCGGATTCAAGTCAAGGATTCGGATTCAAGGCAAGAATCAAGATTTACCAATCAGCAATTAGGAATGAGTTGGCTCACCCCAACTCATTCCTAATTCTTATAATCCCCCCAAAAAAACCTGAACTGCTAGACAAAAAAAGGAAGCGGATGCCATTTGTTTAATTCGTTTAATTCGCAGACAAAATAAAACTTCGCGTCTTAGCGCTTTAGCGTGAGGCCCCAGAGGCAGCGCGTGGGGCCCAAGAGGCAGGTCAGGCCAGCCGCAGCCCCAAAAATAATCTACCCAATTTCATAATAAATTTTTATTGGTGTCCGGGGAAAACATCCAAAAGTAGAGACGCAAAATCTTGCGTCTCCAACCCCTCCAATAAACCAGTGTCAGGGGAACCCAACGAAGATGAAAGTGGTTCAAAGGACCCAATGCCAGGTGAACTCATCGAAGATGTCATCGGTTCGAAGAACCGATTTCAAAGAGAAAGACCATGCAAGAACCTCGGAGAGGTTCGCCGCTTGGTCTATGAGCAAGATGCGGCAAGTGCCTCGAAGAGGAACTTCATGATTTTGGCAGCCCTGTAAAAATAAATTTTGTTCAATTTTTCGCGCCCCGCGCGACCCATAAATATTGTAGGCGAAGAAAGGCCAAGCGAGTCACAATGCGCAGGCAAAAAACGGAAGCGAACGCCATTAGTTTAATTAGTTTAATTCGTAGACAAAAAAACTTCGCGTCTTAGCGCCTTAGCGTGAGGCCCCCAGAGGCAAGCAAGGCAGGCAAGGCAAGGCAGAAGCCCCCCAAGCAAAAAAAATCGATTTTTTTTTGTCGGTAAAGAAATTGTGTGTATCTTTGCGAGACAGATAGACCAGACTAATCACGTTAACTGAGTATATCTATAGATGAAAAGACTTGACGATAGCTAGAGTTTAACCCGCGAGGCGCCCCTTGCTACGGGGCTTAACGCGTTGTTTATATACAGCATCACATCATTTCTATTATGATGAAACTTTACCTGACGATTACAAGATTATTACCCCGAAACGGTACCGTTATTCCGAGACTCTTTGAAAAATCAAAATTGGAACATTTCCTGAGGATGCACACAACTACTTAGTGTTGATTATATTATGTGTTTATTTTTATATTAATTAATTTCTAAAAATTTTTCAAAATTATGAAGAAATTTTTATTTACTCTTGCTTCTTTGTTTGTGGCAGGTACAGCTTTTGCCAATAGCTACCTGTACATCGACAAGGTTGAAGTGACAGCCGACATGGTCGGTGAAGAGCTTGAAATCCCCGTTAAGGCTCACTACGAGGAGTACGTGAGTGCTTGGGAAATGTGGGTTGAAGCTCCCGAGGGTTTGGAAGTCACTGGTTGTGAAGCTGGTGAAGGCATGACCATTTCTTACTACAATTCACGTGGTAAGGCTTCTACACTGACAGCTCCTATTTATGGTGCTGATGGTCACTTCATCACCGCTGTCGCTGACGCTGGTTACACCCCCGAGAAGGTAACCTATGGTTGCGTTAAGTGGGCCCCCGGCGAGTATGAGGAAATGTTGCTTCTCTACGTCGAGGTTACTGACGCATACGTTGGTGGTGACATCTCAATCAGGTTTGAGCCCGCTTGTGGTCAGGACACCCGTTTCGGTGACGACATGCGCGCAAAAGTCGCTTGGGGTAACACCGTACCTTGGATTGATGAGACAATGGTAGCTGCTGAGCCCGAGCTCGCTGTTGACGATGCCGAGAATCCCACCAAGGTGATCGCTACCGATGGCGCTGTGCTCTATCGTCTGGACGAGACCTCGACTGTTCCCGTTTGGGTAAAGGTTGAGAATCCCTTCAACCTGCCCGAACCTGCTGCAACCGAGCAGACTATCCAGTTCATGGCTTGTATGCCCAACGGAGATGGCCTGGTAGGTAGTGACTTCGTACCTCTTACCGTTGTTATCCCCGCTGCTACTACTCCCGCTCAGCCCGCTCCCGAGCCCACCATCACCTATGAGAATGGCGTAGTAAGTGCTGCCGTTGCAGGTGAGGATCCCGCAGAGCACGAAGTTGAGCTGTACATCGTTAATGGTGAAGAGCGTACCAAGGTTGAGAACCCCTACACTCCCACTCAGACCTTCGACGAGCAGAACATCACCTTCGTGGCTGTAACTATCGCTAACGATGACGAGAGCGAGAACACCGAGTGCGATCCCGTTACCGTTACCGTTCCTGCTAAGGATGACAATCAGGCTCCCAAGCCCACCTTCCGTGTTGAGGATGGCAAGCTCTATGCTGAGTCAGCTGAGGGTCTCCAGGTTGTTTTGACCGTTAATGGCGAAACTGTACCTAACCCCTACACTCTGCCCACCGAGAACACCTCTTACACCGATGCTATCGTTATCGAATTCGTGGCTGTAGCTATTGCTGATGGTGAAGTTTACAACGTCAACAGTGAGGTGGCTACTTATCACTTTGAGTTGGCTCCCCTGCAGAAGACCGACGTTGAGTCGCCCAGCGTACAGGGTATGTCCAACGACGACGCTTGGCTGTACAACGTCATCATCCTCGGCGAGGGCGATGGTGAGCTCAAGTACACCGTTGTTGATGGCGAGGGCAACACCGTTGTTCCCGCTCAGACAATCGTTGACGACGAGACCGGCCTGGTAACCCTGGTATTCGAGAAGGGTAATGAGGCTGCTAACATCATCGTTACTGCTTGGACCGAGGAAGGCCCGACCTGCAACGCTTCCGATGAGGAGGTTGAGCCCATCACCATCCCCGCTCTGGATAAGGTTGCTACTCCCGAGATCAGCTACACCGTTAACGATGACAACACCATCACCATTACCGCTACCTGCGCTACCGAGGGTGCAACCATCGTTCTGAAGGATCCCGAGGGCAATGTTGTTGAGAATCCCACTACCGTTAGCTACGATCCCTACCAGGGTTACAACGCAACTTGGACCGCTACCGCTACCAAGGCTCACATGCAGGATAGCGACGAAGGTTCCAAGACCATCACCCTCACCGCTGGTGACAAGACTCCGGTTGAAGCACCCAGCATCATGGGCATGAAGGCCGAGGGCAGCAAGACTCTCTATAACATCGTGATCACTCCCGATCCCGCTACCGATGGCGAACTTGACTACACCGCTACTCCCATGGGTGCCCTCCTGCGTGCAGGTGCTGTAACCATCCAGTACGAGCGTGGCGAAGAGCCCTATGATGTAGAAGTTACTGCCAAGACTCTGGAAGGCGCTACCTGCCAGGAGAGCCCCGTAGAGCAGAAGACTATCACCGTTCCCGCCCTCGACAAGACCGCTACTCCTTCCGTAACTTACAGCTACGAGAATGGTGAGCTCAACGTTTGGGCTTATGGTTCTGATGATGACGCTGTTTACACCCTGTACTGCGACGGTGAGCCTTACACCGGCGAGATGCCCATCACCTTTGACATCTATGACGGTTATGGCCCCCACACCTGGACCGCTACCGCTAAGGCTCCGGACATGCTCGTCAGCGACGAGTCTGCTCCTGCTGTAATCGAGATCCCCGCTGAGACCAAGTACTACAATACTCCCGCTCCCGTTATTAGCGAGCCCGTTGTTAACGACGAGAACGTAACCTTTACCGTAACCGGTGAGGGTACTGTAACCGTTACCGTTACCACCAGCGAGGGTCCCAAGACCTATACTGGCCAGGGTTCGGTAGAGGTAGTTCTGCCCCGTGGCGAAGAGTATGACATGGCTATCGTCAATGCAACCGCCGAGGCTAACGAAGTTCCCGAGGGCTACGATGCAGTAGCTCCCGGCCGCGTTGGTCCCGAGTACATCGACATCCCCGCTATCATTCGCACCGAAGCTCCCACCATCAACCAGACTGAGGGTATTTCCGAGTATGTTTACTTGGTTGACGAGAACGGTGACATCATCTATGCTCCCGACGGCAAGCCCGCTGCAGCTGTAGATGAGGACGGCAACCGTATCATCGCTGTTGATGGCCACTGGATTGCTGTAACCTTCACCAACAATGATGAGGATGCTAACGCAGTTATCGAGTACAGCCTCGATGGTGAGAACTGGGAAACTTGGGATGGCGCTGCTGAGAACTTCAATCAGAATGGTACCTACACCGTTTATGCTCGTGCAAAGGCTGATGGTAAGGCTTATAGCGAGGTAGTTACTGCTACCATCATCGTTACCAAGGCTACCGGCGTTAACGAGCTCGCTAACGGCAAGACCGTTGCTGGCGTACGCTACTTCAATATGGCTGGTCAGGAGATGAACGAGGCTAATGGTGTAACCATCGTTGTTACCACCTACACCGACGGCACCACCAGCGCTGTTAAGGTTATCAAGTAAGCCATTGGCTAACTGACAAACCAATCTAAAAAAAGGCGACCCATCACGGGCCGCCTTTTTTTGCATCCCCCCCGCAAGTAGAGACGCAAAATCTTGCGTCTCCCCCGCATCCAAGGCCCCAGTATCCGGAGAACCCATCGAAGATGAAAGTGGTTCGAAGCCCCCAGTGTCGGAGGGAGACATCGAAGATGTCAACGGTTCGAAGAACCGATT
>JAEEGI010017437.1_pt1 | contig 14729 bp, 14 predicted proteins | sample 8958751 | NCBI WGS metagenome assembly JAEEGI01 (sample SAMN16246545, study PRJNA631951) | gut metagenome | biome: gut microbiome; feature: rumen; material: KS-attached | host: Bos | place: Iran: Karaj | collected 2018-10
TGATGGCGTCCGCCACCGCATCGTTAATGGAGACGATCCGCTCCCGGTCGCCCTTGCCCACCACCCGCAGGCGGTTTTCATTCACGTCGCCGAGGTTGAGGCCCACCAGCTCGCTGATACGCAGGCCGCAGTTGAGGAAGATGGTGAGGATGCAGCGGTCCCGTTCCGGGTTCCTGCCGCCGACGTTGTTCAGCAATGCGAGGCTTTCCTCCAGCGTCAGGTATTTCGGCAGGCTGCGGCGAAGTTTGGGGGAATCGAATCCGTCCAGGGGATTCTTTTCCAGCTTGCCCGTCTTGATGGTGAGATATTTGTAGAGGGAGCGCAGGGTCGCCAGCTTTCTGGCCCTGGAAGCCGGGGAGAGACCGTATTCCGCCTCCCTGCTTTGCGGGTTCTTCACCCTGTCCCTGCCCAGGAAGCTCATGAAATCGTAGACCTCGGTTTTCGTGAGCGCACCGAGAAAGGCTAGGTCCACGTCGCCGATGCCGATCTCCTCAAAGGGAGTGGATTTGCTCACCAGTCCGCGTCTCTGCTTCAGATAGCGCAGAAAGGTCCTGAGATCGAGATAGTATTCGTCGATGGTCTTCCGGGAATGACCCCGGACGACCTCATGATAGCTGAGAAAATCCCGGATGACCTCCGGGGCTTCATCCCGATAATCCATGCTGCCCCCTGAATGAAAATAACACCAGTTTAATAACTTATATTATAACAGGAAGAGCCGGTATGTCAAACGAAAAGTCTCTTGCGGAAACGGGATGCTGCTTTCGGCTGGAGATCAGCGGCGGTTTCCTGCTCCTCGTGTCCCTTACGGGATTCCTTTGCGGCGGGAGAGCTCTGTGTGCTGCCGTCCTGGCCGCCGCTGTCCATGAGCTGGGGCATCTGGCGCTGATCCTCCGGCAGGGGAATCTGCTCCGGCGGTTGACCCTTGATGTCTCCGGTGCGTGTCTTTATTGCTTTGGGCCGGAGCCCGGTGTCTGGCAGGAGATGCTGCGGGCTTTGGCGGGACCGGGGGCGGGTCTGCTGCTTTGGCTGTTGCTTCGAGGCAGCGCAAACGGCTTCCTGCGTTCCGTTTCGGAAATGAGCCTGATGCTGAGCCTTGTGAATCTGCTGCCTGCGCCGGGGCTGGACGGGGGAAGGGTGCTGCGCTGCCTTCTGCCGGGCATCCTGCCGCCGCATCAGTGGGAACGTCTTTACGGAGCTTTCGGCTTCTTTTCCGTGTTTCTGACCACGGCGCTGGGCATCCTCCGAAGCCCGCAGCTGTTTCTCTATGGCCTCTGGCTCCTTCTGCGGCAGTTGAAGTTCCGCCTGCGCAATTGATTTTCCTTTGATCATCGTGTAGAATGGCAGAAGATTGAACAAAGGAAGGGAATACGGATGCACCCGTCTCTGGAATCGATCCTGCCGAAGGTCCAGAAGCCCGCCCGTTATACCGGCGGAGAATTCGGCGAAATAATCAAGGACAAGTCGGAAGTCGAGATCCGCATTGCGCTCTGTTTTCCGGATACTTATGAGATCGGAATGTCCAATCTGGGCCTCCGGATCCTCTATGGTGTACTCAACAAACTGCCCGGTGTCTGGTGTGAACGGGTCTTTGAGCCCTGGCGGGATATGGCGGATGAGATGCGGGCTGCGGAGATCCCTCTGTTCGCCCTGGAAAGCGGTGATCCCGTCCGGGAATTCGATCTGATCGGTTTTTCCGTCGGTTATGAAATGTCATTTATCGGCATCCTGGATATGCTCGCATTGGCCGGGATCCCGTTTCACAGCCGGGACAGGAAGGAACTGCAGCCCATCGTTTTCGCGGGCGGCGCATGCATGTTCAACCCGGAGCCTATAGCCGATTTTATCGACCTTGCAGTGATCGGGGAAGGGGAAGAACTGGATGCGGAACTGACGGCGCTTTATCGGAGAGCCAAGCGGGAGAATTGGACGAAGGAGAGATTTCTGCGCGAAGCCGCCGGGATCGAAGGGGTTTATGTACCGTCGCTTTATGATGTGACCTATCTTCCGGACGGGAGAGTCGAGAACATGACGCCCCGGCAAGGCGCTCCGGAGAGGGTGCGGAAACGCATCCTGCAGGATATGGATGCAGCGGATTATCCGGTACATACCATTATTCCATCCACGGAGATCGTCCATGATCGGACGATGCTGGAGCTTTTCCGCGGCTGTATCCGCGGCTGCCGATTCTGCCAGGCCGGTTATATCTATCGTCCGGTACGCGCAAAAAAAGCCGGGACTCTGATCCGGCAGGGGATCGAAAGCCTTCGATACTCGGGCTACGAGGAGATCAGCCTTACCAGTCTGAGCACCAGCGACTATCGGGAATTAGGAGCTCTTTGCGACGGACTGCTGGATTGGTGTGAACCGAGAAGCGTCAGCCTTTCTCTGCCTTCTTTGAGAGCGGACAATTTTTCCCTGGAGCTGATGCAGCGGGTTCAGAAGGTCCGGCGCAGCGGACTCACGTTTGCACCTGAGGCGGGTACGCAGCGCCTGAGGGATGTGATCAACAAAAACGTGACCGAGGAGGATCTGCTGAATGCCTGCAGGACTGCCTTCTCCGGAGGATGGAGTTCGGTCAAGCTCTATTTCATGCTGGGCCTGCCGACGGAGACGGATGAAGATGTGCTGGGTATCGCTGACCTTGCCTACAAGGTCTATCAGGTATGGAGAGAGTCCACACCGAATCGGAGCCGCGGGGTGCGCATCACCGTATCCACCTCCTGTTTTATCCCAAAGCCGATGACGCCTTTCCAGTGGTATCCGCAGGAAAGCCGGGACGAGCTCATCCGCAAACAGAAGCTGCTGAAGGAATCCATGCGCTCGAAAGCCATCAGCTATTCCTGGCATGAACCGGACGTGAGCTACGTGGAAGCAGCCCTTGCGGTCGGGGACCGGAGAATGAGCGGAGTTCTGGAAAAGCTTTATGAACTTGCGGGCGGATTGCAGGCTTGGGAGGAATACTTCAGTTATGAGGCCTGGCTTCAGGCCTTCCGGGATATGGATCTGGATCCGGATCACTATGTACGCCGTGTTCGCAGCGAAGAAGAATTCCTGCCCTGGGATATCATCGATGATGGCGTCAGCAAGGCGCACCTCCTGCGGGAAAAGCATCTGTCCGAGCAAGGGAAGGTCAGCCCCGATTGCAGGAAGCGGTGCCTGGGCTGCGGCGCCAACCGTTTGCTGAAGGGAGGAAAGTGCGATGCCTGAACTTCGATTTCGGTTTTCCAAGAAGGGAAGGGCCGCCTATCTCAGTCATCTGGATGTAATGCGAACCTTCCAGCGGGCGTTTATCCGGGCGGATATCCACATCCGTCACTCTGAAGGCTTCAATCCCCATCCGAAAATGTCCATCGCCCTGCCCTTGCAGCTTGGATGTGAAAGCATGTGCGAGCTTCTGGACGCCTCAGTTCTGGACGGACCGGAGGACATGGTCGCTGCGCTGAACGCGTCTTTGCCCGAAGGGATCAGCGTATTGAGCGCTGCGGAACCACAACGGCCTGTCCGGGAGATTGCCTGGACGGAATGGTCCCTCCGATTTGACGACAGGAGCGCCGCCGAGGAGGCGGAGAGAGTATTCCGCTTGCCGCAGCTGTTTGTTGAGAAAAAAACGAAACGAGGGCTGAATACCTTGGATATCGCTCCGCATATCCGGATCCTGTCCTGTGAAGGAAATGAACTGCGGCTGCTTCTGCGCGCGGATTCCCCCACGATCAACGCGGGGGATCTGAAAAAAGCGCTGGCAGGATCCCTCAAAAAAGAAATCCATATCCGCTGCTGCCGCCTTCGCTTACTGACAGAAAATAAGGAATCTTTTCAATAAAAGCCCTTGCAATTCAATACAAGTTGTGGTAATATCCTTTAGTCTGTACTGAACAGACAGAATCAGGCAGTCCTATGCCGTGAGGAGCGGTACGAATGCCTTATTGTGGAAAGGAGGATATCATCATGGATTTGGTAAAAGCGCTTTCCGAGCAGTATATGAAGGCTGAAGTGCCTTCTGTCCACGTGGGCGACACCGTTCGCGTGTCCGTGAAGGTCAAGGAAGGCAATCGCGAGCGTATTCAGGTGTTTGAAGGCATCGTCATCGCGAAGAGACATGGCGGCATCAATGAAACGATCACCGTCCGCCGCATCGCCTACAACGTAGGTTATGAAAAAGTGTTCCCGATCCATTCCCCCAACGTCGTCTCCATCGATACGATCCGGCGCGGCAAGGTTCGTCGTGCGAAGCTGTATTATCTGCGGGACAGAGTCGGCAAGCAGGCGAAGGTCAAGGAAAAACTTTAAGCAGACAATCGGGGGTGCTGACAGCGCCCCCTTTTGTTTTAAGGAGGAAGATCCAATGGAAACGGTTCAGCCGAAAGCCCCTGAAAGCACGAAAGACCTCAAGAGCAATATATATGATTGGATCGAAAGCCTGGTCACGGCCATTGTCGCCTGCATTCTCATCTTCCTTTTTCTGTTCAGAGTCGTGAATGTGGAGGGCTCCAGCATGGTACCCACCCTCCATGAATCGGATAAGATCGTGATTTCCCGTCTGTCCGGGAATTATAAGTACGGGGATATCGTTGTACTGACCAAGACGGCTTTCAGCAACGAGAGTATCGTCAAACGAGTGATCGCTACAGAAGGTCAGACAATTGATATTGATTTTGATGAGGGCACCGTTACGGTGGACGGGAAGGTTTTGGATGAACCGTATATTGCGGACAAGACGCACCGGCGCCTTGATTTCTCAGGTCCCCGAACTGTGCCGGAGGGATGTATTTTCTGCATGGGCGACAACCGTAATCAGAGCACGGACAGCCGCCGCAATACCATCGGCATGATCGACACACGCTGCGTCCTCGGTCGGGTGATCCTGCGTTTATTCCCTCTGAACAAGTTCGGAGCTGTAAAATGATGCAGGGAGAAGCCATGAACGTCAACTGGTTCCCGGGACATATGACCAAAGCCTTGCGGAACATGGAAAGTGACCTGAAACTGGTGGACTGTGTCTGCGAAATCACCGATGCACGGATTCCCCGTGCAAGCCGCAATCCTGCGCTGGACGAACTGTTGGGAAGAAAACCGCGGCTGGTTCTTCTCAACCGAGCGGACCAGGCCGACAGCGCGGCGACCCGGCGCTGGATCGAGTATTACCGAGAAAAAGGGATTGCCGCATTGGAAACGGACAGCCGAAGCGGAAGAGGAGTGGAACGCTTCCCACAGGCGGTTCGCAGTCTTCTGCAGGATAAAGTCCGGGCATTGGAAGCAAAAGGGCAGGGAAACCGTCCGCTCCGTGCCATGGTAGTCGGCATTCCAAATGTGGGAAAGTCAACTTTTATCAATAAAGCTGCCGGTCGAAAAGCTGCAGCGGCATCCGATCGGCCCGGCGTCACCCGGGGAAAGCAGTGGGTCACAGTTTCAAGAGGATTGGAGCTTCTGGATACGCCGGGCGTCCTCTGGCCAAAGTTTGACGATCCTAAGATCGGTGAGCGTCTGGCCTTCACCGGCGCAGTGAAGGACCAGATTCTGGATACGGAGGAACTTGCTTCCCATCTGCTGTCTCTGCTGGCTGTGATTGCGCCTCAGGCCTTGACCGAACGTTATAAGCTGGCCGAAACAGAAGGACTTCAGGGCTGGGAGCTCCTGGAAACTGCCGCCAGAAAGCGCGGTTACCTGATTTCCGGGGGCGAAGCGGACACCCTGCGCATGGCAAACATTCTGCTGGATGAATTCCGGGGAGGAAAGCTTGGGCGGCTGACCCTGGAGGAGCCGGAATGCTGAAGCCGGAAAAGGAGCTTGGCCTTGTCTGCGGGATTGACGAGGCGGGAAGAGGACCTTTGGCGGGGCCTGTCTGTGCTGCCGCTGTGATTCTTCCCGGGGATTGGGAACCGGAGGGCCTGGACGATTCAAAGAAGCTGCGTCCGTCCCAGCGGGAAGCCCTGTATGATCTGATCACGGAAAACGCTTTGGGTTGGTCCGTGGCTTTTGCTTCCGAAGCCGAGATTGACGAGAGGAACATTCTGCAGGCGACCTTCCTTGCCATGCGCCGCGCTCTGGACGGGCTGCCGGTAAAGCCGGATTTCGCGCTGGTGGACGGAAACAGGGATCCCGGCCTTGGGATCCGAACAAGGTGCGAGGTCAGAGGTGACGGGAGATTTGCCTGCATTGCCGCCGCATCCGTGCTTGCAAAAGTGAGCAGGGACCGACTGATGGATGAATTGGATGTGCTTTATCCGCAGTATGGATTCATTCGCCATAAGGGGTATCCGACCAAAGCTCATTACGCGGCCCTTGCGGAATACGGTCCCAGTCCCATCCACCGAAGAAGCTTTCTGAAAAAGGTAATGAAATGAGCCGGGAAAAGCTTTTGGGCGCTTTTGGCGAAGCTGCCGCCGCAGAATACCTTCGAAAAAAACGATATGAGATTCTGGCCATGAATTACCGCTGCCGTCTGGGAGAACTGGATATCATTGCCAGACAAAGGCAGACCTTTGTATTTGTGGAGGTCAAGCTCCGCAGGGAAGGCGGCTTTGCTTCTGCCGCCGAAGCCGTTACGCCAGTCAAACAACGGCGCCTGATGATCGCAGCCGAAACATGGCTGGCAGAAAACGGACTGGAGGATGTGCCCTGCCGCTTTGATATCATCGAGATCTATCTGACGAAGACCGGAAGCAAAGTCGCCAGAATCAATCATCTGGAGGAGGCGTTTCGTCCGTGAAGCTGTTTGACGGTCACTGTGACACCTTGCTGGGCCTGATGGGGAACCCGCGGTCCGGTCCCCTTCCCGTGGGAAGTCTCTATGAAAATGAACTGCAGACAGACCTGAAGCGTGGACTTGCGATGGACGCCTATGCTCAGACCTTTGCACTGTTCGGCTTTCGGGAGATGGGTTTGAACAGTATCTTTGATACGCTGTATACTCGCTTCGAGGCGGAAATCGAAGCCTGTGCAGAGCATTTAACCTTTTGCCGCAGCCGCAGTGAAGCCTTGGCCGCAGCGGAAGAGAAAAAAGCTGCCGCGTTCCTGAGCGTGGAAGGCGCCGAAGTCATCGACTGCTGTCCGGAAAAACTGGAAGAAGCAGCGGAAAAGGGCGTTCGCGGCTTTGGCGTCTCTTGGAACCGGGCAAACGAAATCACCGGTACGAATGCCCAGGAGCCGGACCGGGGCCTCAGCGGCAAGGGAAAAGATCTGGTGAAGCTGGCACTGGAACTGGGACTGACGGTGGATGTTTCCCATCTGAGCGATCCCGGCTTCTGGGATGTGGAGAAGCTTGCAAAAGGTCCTTTTATCGCCAGCCACTCCAATGCCCGAGCCATCCATGAGCACCCCCGAAATCTGACGGACGACATGTTCCGCGCCATCAGGGATCACGGCGGCACAGCCGGACTCAATCTATACAGCCTTTTCCTTGGGGAAGACCAGGTAACCGTAGAAACAGTTCTCCGGCATATCGATCATTTTCTGGATCTTGGAGGAGAGAAGACCCTGGCCATCGGCAGCGACCTGGACGGATGCGATCAGCTTCCCCAGGGGATTTGCGGGATCCAGGACGTCCATCTGATACGGGACGCACTGTCAGAGCGAGGGTATGCCGAATCCCTGCTGGATGATATTTTTTACTACAATCTGCTGCGTGTCCTGCCGGTACAGGACTGAGCTTTGAAGGAGAGATACGTCATGCGTTATGTCAGCACCAGGGATGCATCCCTGAAAATCACAGCAGCCGAAGCCGTTGCCAGGGGACTAAGTGCCGATGGCGGCCTTTTTGTTCCGGAAACCCTGCCTCATGTATCCGCTGAAATGCTTCGAAGCCTGGCCTGTATGAACTATCCGCAGCGTGCGGCTGCGATTATGGGTCTATTTCTGGAGGATTATTCAGCAGATGAGCTGAAGGAATATACCGAAGCGGCATATTCCTCCGAGCGCTTCGGCAGCGCCCCTGCACCTCTTCACGTTGCGGATGGGAACACGGCCATACTTGAACTCTGGCACGGCCCCACCTGTGCATTCAAGGACATGGCCCTGCAGATCATGCCTCATCTCCTGCGTTCTGCCCTGGTTAAGACCGGCGAAAAAAAGCAGGTCTGCATCCTGGTCGCCACGTCGGGAGACACGGGTAAGGCAGCGCTGGAGGGATTCCGCGACGTAGCGGGCACGAAAATCTTCGTTTTTTACCCTTCTGATGGGGTGTCCGACGTTCAGAAGCTGCAGATGCGCACCCAGCAAGGTTCAAATGTCGGAGTCTGTGCCGTGCGCGGCAACTTCGACGATGCGCAAAGCGGCGTCAAGGCCATCTTTGGGGATGAGGGGATGCGAAGGAAACTGGCGGATGCGGGTTACTTCTTTTCTTCCGCAAATTCCATCAATTGGGGCAGGCTGCTGCCGCAGGTCGTCTATTATTTCTCCGCATACTGCGACGCGGTGGAGAATGGGATTGTGTCCTTTGGAGATCCCATCAACTTCTGTGTGCCCACAGGCAATTTCGGGGATATCCTTGCCGGCTGGATCGCCAAAAAATGCGGCCTTCCTGTGGACAAGCTGATCTGTGCGTCCAATTCCAACAAGGTGCTGACGGATTTCTTCCGGACCGGAACATATGACCGTATGCGGCCTTTCCACACCACCATGTCGCCTTCCATGGACATCCTGATTTCAAGCAACCTGGAACGTCTTTTGTTTATGACTACCGGGGATGACCAGCAGGTCAAGACATGGATGAACGAGCTCAATGAGAAGGGCAGCTATTCCATTCCGGCGGAACTGCTGAAGGCCCTGCAGGCGGATTTTGCTTTTGGCTGGTGCAGCGAAGAAGATACCGGCAAGGAAATCGGCAGACGGTATGCTGAGGGCTATTTGATGGATACGCACACAGCGGTGGCCTCCCATGTGCTGAATGCCTACCGCGCCGCCACAGGAGACGGAAAAGCGGCTGTCGTCCTTTCCACTGCCAGTCCGTATAAATTCTGCGATCATGTCCTTCGTTCCATCGGCGCGGAATCCGCCGGAAGCGGGACGCAGCTTATCGACACGCTTTCGAGGATTACCGGTACTCCGGTTCCCGTACCTCTGGCCGGCCTTGACAAAAGAGAAATACGCTTTGATCAGGTAGTGGAAAAGACGGGGATGAGGTCCGCGGTACTGGGGATGCTGGGGATCGGCTGATGGCCCTCTATGTACTGGGCGATCTTCATCTTTCCCTGTCCTCGAACAAACCAATGGACGTTTTCGGCTCCAAATGGGCGGACCACACTCAAAGGCTTAAGGATAACTTTGCTTTGCTCTCGCAGGAAGATACCACCGTTCTCTGCGGTGATCTGAGCTGGGCAATGAGCCTTGAAGAAGCAGCGGAGGATCTGCGCTTCATTGATGCGCTGCCGGGAAGGAAAATCATCCTGAAGGGCAATCACGATTATTGGTGGAACACTGCGTCAAAGATGCTGGCGCTCTTTGACAGGCTTCAGCTGCGCAGCATCGAGATCCTACACAATAATTGCGTATTATATGGTGATGCTGCCCTCTGCGGAACTAGAGGATGGTTTTTTGAGGAGGAAAAGGGCGGGGCCCATGACCGTAAGATCATGAATCGTGAGGTCATGCGGCTGGAGGCATCCCTGAAAGCGGCAGGCGAGCGGGAGAAGATATGCTTCCTCCATTACCCGCCGCGTTACGGCGCGGACTATGTCTGCCGCGAGATCACGGATTTGCTGGCGGCATACGGGGTCCGGGAGTGCTACTATGGCCATCTCCACGGACCGGGGCAAAAAGGCGCCGTTCAAGGCTGGGTCGAGGGCATACACTACCAGCTGGTCAGCTGCGATTATCTCGGCTTTTCGCCGCGAAGAATCCGGGCCTGAGGGCTGCATGGCACTGTCGGATTTATACAGAAAAAAAGTGTGGCAAAATTCGACGGGCTGTGATACAATATTTTGCACTGCTTGAAAACATCGCTGAATAGCGTCAATCTGCATGGGAGGATAAGCCGACATGGAAGTCAAGAGCATCGAAAAGAAGGAAAAAAACAGCGCAGACATCACCGTATCCGTAACACCCGAGGAATTTGAATCCGCCCTGGTCAAGGTCTTTAACAAGAACAAAAAGAGCATCCAGATCCCCGGCTTCCGGAAGGGCAAGGCCCCCCGCAAGATCGTGGAAGCCATGTACGGTGAATCTGTGTTTTACGAGGACGCGATCAATGAGGTGGCTCCCGAAGCATATTTCTTCGCCGTGAAAGAGAAGGAACTGAAGGTCGTTGCCGATCCCTCCATTGAGGACGCCAAGGTAGAAGATGATAAGTCCCTTTCCCTCCGCTTTACTGCCATCCTCTATCCTGAAGTTGAGCTTGGTCAGTATAAGGGACTCCAGGCCGTCCGCAAGGAAGTCAAGGTCGATCCCGCGGAGATCGACATGGAAGTGGATCAGCTCCGCAATCGCAACGCAACCGTTCAGACCGCTGAGCGTCCCGCCAAGTTTGGCGATACCGTCGTCCTTGACTATGAAGGCTTCATCGACGGCGTACCTTTCGAGGGCGGCAAGGATGAAGGGCACAGCCTGGAGATCGGCTCCAACGCCTTTATCCCCGGCTTTGAAGTCCAGCTGATCGGCACCTCCGCCGGCGAAGATACGGAGGTCAATGTGACCTTCCCCGAGGATTACCATGCCGAGGAGCTGAAGGGGAAGGCTGCCGTCTTCAAGTGCCATATCCATGAAGTGAAGGAAAAGCTGCTGCCTGAGGCGGACGATGAGTTCGCCAAGGATGTCAGTGAATTCGATACCCTCGAGGATTTCCGCAAGAGCATCGAGGATCGTCTCCGCAAGCAGAAGGAAGATAAGACCCGCGATGATTTCCTGGATCTGCTGCTTGCCCAGGTCGTGGACGGCATGAAGGTCGACCTGAATGACGCTATGGTGGACCAGCGCGCCCGCCAGATGGTGGAGGATATCGCGCAGCGCATCCAGCAGCAGGGCATCTCCCTGGATACCTACCTTGGCTGGATGGGCACCAACCTGGCGGATTTCACCAAGTCCCAGCGGGCCAATGCGGAAAAGACCATCCGTCAGGAGCTCGCCCTTACGAAAATCGCCGAACTGGAGCAGATCACCGTTACCGAAGAGGACCGGGATGCCGAGCTGCAGCGCTTCGCCGACCAGTACGGCATGGAAATCGATACGATCAAGACCTTCATGGATACGGAGCGGATGGATGAGAGCATCCTTTACAAGAAGGCTGCCGATCTGATCATCGCCAATGCCACCGCTCTGCCGGAACCCGAACCTGAAAAGGTGGAGCCGGCCGAGGCGGAAAAAGCAGCCGAAGAAGAAAAAGCGGAGGATAAAGCTGAGTAATCCCATTGAAATAGGAATATAATCCTGTGAAACGGGCTATGATCCACAGCGGAAAGAAGGAGGAATGAATATGAGCACACTCGTCCCTTATGTAGTGGAGCAGACCTCACGGGGAGAACGCTCCTACGATATTTATTCCAGACTGCTGAATGACCGCATCGTTTTCCTTAATGGAGAAGTCAACGAAGCGTCCTCCAGCGTCATCGTGGCAGAGCTGCTCTACCTGGAGGCGCAGGATCCGGATAAGGATATTCAGTTCTATATCAACAGCCCCGGCGGCAGCGTGACAGATGGGCTGGCGATTTACGACACCATGCAGTATATCAAAGCGGATGTTTCGACGATTTGTGTGGGAATGGCAGCCAGCATGGGCGCGTTCCTGCTATCCGCCGGCGCAAAGGGCAAGCGTATTTGCCTGCCCAATGCGGAAGTCATGATCCATCAGGTCCTTGGAGAAACCAAAGGGCAGGAAACCGATATTCAAATCGAAGCAAGACATATGGCGAGAATCAAGAAGACGCTGACGGAAATCATTGCAAATAACTGCGGAAAATCATATGAGCAGGTTTATGCCGACTGTGAGCGGAACAATTGGATGAGCGCCGAGGAAGCAAAGGAATACGGTCTCATTGACAGTGTGATTTATAAGCGATAACGGAGCGTTAGCATGGAAGATAGAAGGACCCCGCGCTGTTCGTTCTGCGGGAAGAGCCAGGATGACGTGGAGCGGTTGATTGCCGGGCGGAACGCCTACATCTGCAATGAATGTGTGGAGTTGTGTCTCAATGTCATGGGAGACGACTTTTCTCCCCAACAAAGACAGTTGAAGCAGAAGGCGCGGCAGCTCGAGGAAGAAGGGCTGCCAAGGCCCCAGGAGATCAAAGAATTCCTGGACGAGTATATCATCGGTCAGGAAGAAGCAAAGATCACCCTGTCGGTAGCAGTCTACAATCATTATAAGCGCATCCTGTACGGTGGAAACGATGAAGTGGAGCTGCAGAAGAGCAACATCCTGTTGATCGGTCCCACCGGCTGTGGCAAGACGATGTTCGCGCAAAGCCTTTCCAAGCTGCTGAATGTTCCTTTTGCCATTGCCGATGCAACGACGCTGACGGAAGCCGGATATGTGGGCGACGATGTGGAAAACATCCTGCTTCGTCTGCTGCAGGCAGCAGACTACGATGTGGAGTTGGCCCAGAGAGGCATCATCTATATCGATGAGCTGGATAAGATTTCCCGCAAAAGCGAGAATGTGTCCATTACCAGAGATGTCAGCGGCGAAGGCGTTCAACAAGCCCTCCTGAAGATCCTTGAGGGTACGGTTGCCAATGTTCCGCCCCAGGGCGGGCGCAAGCATCCCCATCAGGAATTTATCCAGATCGATACTTCCAATATCCTTTTCATCTGCGGCGGCGCTTTTGCCGGCATTGAAAAGATCATTGAAGACCGGCGGAACAAAACCACCATCGGTTTCGGCGGTGAAGTGCAAAGCCGTAAGCAAAAGGATATCGGCGAGATCCTGGAGAATGTTCAGCCGCATGACATCCTGAAATACGGCCTGATCCCTGAGCTGGTAGGTCGACTGCCGGTGATCACGCCTTTGCGCAGCCTTACCCGTGATGATATGATCCGCATCCTGACGGAACCGAAAAACAGCCTGACCAAGCAGTATGAAGCGCTGCTTGCCATGGACCATGTTGTGCTGAGCTTTACGAGGGAAGCCCTGGAGGCCATTGCCGATAAGACTATGGCTATGGACCTTGGGGCCCGCGGTCTTCGCAGCATTATGGAAAACCTGATGCGCGACATTATGTTCCAGATCCCCTCTGATCCGACCATAACAGGGGTGGAGATCAATGCAGCCTGTGTTCGGGGCGAATCCGATCCCAGGATCATCCGCGCAGCCAAAGAGATCGCCGGCTGACGATCAGATAATCCGGGGGCGGTCCAAGACCGTCCCCGCGCGCTTTTTTCTTGGAGGTGCCGCAAATGTTCGATAGTATTGAAAAGCTTCCCATGATTGCCCTGCGTGGCCTGTCCGTTTTTCCGTCAATGATCCTCAATTTCGATATTGAACGGCCGATCTCCATTGCCGCATTGGACCGTGCAATGGAGACGGACAGACAGATTTTCCTCTTGGCCCAGCGAGATGCAGATGTGGAGGAGCCGGACTTCAATGACCTGTATTCCGTCGGCTGCCTTTCCTATGTCCGTCAGATCCTGCGGATGCCGAACGGCGGCGTCCGCGTCCTGGTGGAAGGGAAGAGTCGTGCCAGACTGAACAGGATCACGCTTTTCCAGCCCTGTATGGAAGCTGAGATAGAGATCATTGCAGAAGAGCCGGATCTGGAGCACCAGCGTCTGAAGGAAGCACTTATGCGCCGTACCCGCGGCCTGATCGGGCATATGAGCATGCTGCTGCAGGGAAACGGTCCTGTCAGCGGCAATATCGATGATTATCGCAATCCCGGCACACTGGCGGATTTCCTTGCCCAGAATATGCACATTACCCATGAAAAGAAACAGATGATCCTGGAAACGATACAACCCTTGCGTCGTCTGGAAAAAATGAACGATATCATTGAGTATGAGATCGACGTGCTGGAAGTAGAGTCACAGCTTCAACGCCGTACACAGGGCCGCATGATGGCTGCGCACCGGGAAAGCATCCTTAGGGAGCAGATGCGTACCATCCAGCAAGAACTGGGTATGGATGAAGAACAGGAAGCGGAATCTGAATACGAAGAGTATAAAAAGAAGATCGAAGCTCTGAGCGCTTCCGATGAGGTTAAGGAGAAGCTCATGAAGGAACTGGGCCGGCTCAGCCACCAGGGTATGGGTTCCTCCGAAGGGGCCGTGCTGCGCACCTATCTGGATAAAGTACTTGAGCTGCCGTGGGGCAAGCTGACCGAGGACGTCATCAGTGTAGAGAACACGAGGAAGATCCTGGATGAGGACCACTATGGGCTTCAAAAGGTGAAGGAGCGGATTCTGGAGTTCGTGGCGGTACGTCAGCTTGCGCCGGATATGAAAGGCGCGATCATCTGTCTGGTTGGTCCGCCGGGAACCGGCAAGACCTCCATCGGCATGAGCATTGCCCGAGCCATGAACAGAAAGCTCAGCCGCATCAGTCTGGGCGGCGTCCATGATGAAGCGGAGATACGCGGGCATCGAAAGACCTATGTAGGCGCTATGCCCGGTCGGATCATGAATGCCATGGCCCAGGCGGGAAGCTCCAATCCTGTGCTTCTTCTGGATGAAGTAGACAAGCTGGGTACCGATTACCGGGGAGATCCTTCTTCTGCGCTCCTGGAAGCTTTGGATTCTGAGCAGAACCACTCCTTCCGAGACCGCTATCTGGAGGTCCCCTTCGACCTGAGCAACGTGCTTTTTAT
>JAEEGI010017438.1_pt1 | contig 14728 bp, 8 predicted proteins | sample 8958751 | NCBI WGS metagenome assembly JAEEGI01 (sample SAMN16246545, study PRJNA631951) | gut metagenome | biome: gut microbiome; feature: rumen; material: KS-attached | host: Bos | place: Iran: Karaj | collected 2018-10
CCCTCCGGTCCGGCAGGGTACGTGGACAGAAGCGGACACCTCGCTGTTGCGTTAGGGGGAAAGTATCCGCTGTTCCATGTATCGGGACGGCGGCTTTTTTGTTGCCCGGTCAAGGCGGTACCTGAGACCATCCCAAATTCAAACAAGGGATTGGTCTGCCATGAGCAAAAAGAAGAAGCCGAATCTGAATCCTGCGGGGAACATGGACATCGACGCCTGGCATGATCGAAAGATCTCTGAGCGGACGAAGCGCTTCTTTGCGGAGCGGGACGCCAGATTTGCCGAAGTCCACGCCGGGGATAGCGACCACACGCTGTTTCTGTATCTGGCGGCAAAGGCAAGAGAACTGAGGCGGATGCCCCACCCCGTCGAGATCGAAGGCGGCGGGTATATCCACTCTCGCCTGGGAGACTGGGATGAACTGGCGGATCGGCTGGGATGCTCTCCTGTTCGAAGGCATGCGCCGGATTGCCGGATCTACCGGCAGGAATACAAGCGGCAGGAGGAACTATTCTACGCCGAGCGCCGTAGGCTGAGAGCTGAGAAGGAGGCCGCCAAGCTGGAATGGCACCGCCAAAAGAACGCGGAACAGCGGGCACAGCGGGAAGCAAGCCGGGCAAGGCTCCGGCCAGCACAGGATGAGGAGGCGGGCAGCTCCGGAGGACAATGAAATACCCCATCGACAGACGGCGGGGAGACGAAGGCAGACAAAGTGACCGACAGGAAGCTGTATCGCTTCCTGCGGATCGTAATTTGATAAAGTGTACCCGCATTCTACTTATCACGGTTTCACCGGCTTTTTGCCGTGAAATAGCTTCTCTCCCAGAGCTTCGCCCTGGCGGCGGCCGCCCCAGGGCGGGGAGAGGGGTTTTCCCCGAAGACGGGGATGGTTGTTTTTGCCCCTCCGTGAGGAGGGAAGAATCTACCCGGCAGAAAAAGGATATGAGGAAACCCGGAAGATGCAAGCATTTCCCGGACTGGACAATAGGGGGGATCAGCGGGCAATTGCACATTCACAATCAGAATGAAACGGATTTGGGCTGCGGATGGAGTGCAGCTCCCCGGAAAGACGGCAACATTCGGCAGCTTACGAATCCGATTTCATAGCGGGGCGAATGCGCCCATTCGGCCCCTGTTTAATTCGGCAAGCCTAGCAGCCGCGATCAGCGCCTGTGCGCCTCCGAACCTACGCCGGAAGCATTGCTTGCGGGACAGTCAGGATCAGAGCGTATCAGGCTATTCCATGTGCGATCCAACCCGTGCGCTTACGCGACAGATGGGAATGCTTGGATCGAGGCAGATGAATGCTATTTTGGATCCTCCGTGCAGCTATGCATTGACGAGTTCAGGGAACCGATGGGCTGCGGATCGGCTCTGCGACATGCCGCGTGAGGCCGGCGCGGTATGACCCCGGGAGAGGCCGAAACAACAATAATGCATATTTTTAGAAAGGAGCGCAAACCAAATGAAGAAAACGAAATCCAAGCGGCTTCTGACTCTGGTTCTGGTCGTGGTCCTCGTGTTCGCACTGTCCGTCAGCGCGTTCGCCACCTGGTCCAGCTTCCAGGGGAACAACACCAACAGCGGTACGATTCCAACGTCAGCTCAGCCCGCAATCACCAGCTCCGCAACGGTCACACCCGTATGGCAAAGGATATTGCTATAGTTGGTATGCCGGTTATCAAGCAACTATTGCAAATGTTTGGGCTCTCGGAGGAACAAGCGGTAACCCGTATGCTGTACAAGGCTTTTCTTCTGAGAATGGCTACCTCGTTTACGGTGACGATGGGAACTACCTTTACATCATTCATTAAGCGCAGTTAGGCCATCGACTCAAGACTCAACTAAATCGAAAGGAGGGTGAGGGCCGCACCCGCAGCCCTCACCCTCGCGGAGAATACTCGATCGGGTAGGTAGACTTTGTCGGGTAAGAGAGGGACTGCTGCAGGTGCGGCAGTCTCTTTGTAATATGAAATCCATAAAAGCCATTATAGCAGTGTTGTTGGTTTTTTCACTGTTCTTTACGTTGTTTCCTCTATCCGTCAGTGCGAGCGATTTCAAGTTTTCAGTCGTAAGTAAGAATGGTGCATTTGACGATTTTGCCGAAAATGGTCTAATAGTCCTAAACGGTTTGACCCAGCAACCCCTTGACAACGGAGTGTTGCCCTTTATTGACGCCGGTCCTCCTCTATTTGCGATTGCTATAGGTCGAGATGGGGGCGAGGAACTCACTACAGATTATCTGCAGTCAAAAGGAATTGTTATTTCCATTGGAAATGTGACCGCAGATTATTCACAGTTCACAACTGGGACATATTCTATTCCTTTCGATTCTGCTAGCGTAAATGTCGGGATTTCGATTGCTGCCAACGGATTGCTGTCATTTTTAGTTATGGGCAGTGCCTCAAGCATCACTGACGATGTTGTTGTTGAATTCTATTTTCCGTCCGGTAGCAGTAGTACAGGTTGGAAATTGAACGCTACTTCAAATGACCAGAACGCCGGTTCTGTCAATATATTGGAAACAGGAAATGAGAATGAATACCTCATTATCGCCACGCCTAACCCCGGTTATGCTTTTGACCATTGGGAATACCGTATCAGCGTGGATGGGGAAACTTGGGATGATGGATGGGCAGTATATGAAGCATTGACTGCTGCAAACGGTACTGTGATCCTGACCGGGCACACACAGTTTCGGGCTCATTTTAGCCCGGCGGCAGTGTCTCTCGGAAATATGCAGATAGGTACCGTTTCAGAAATAAGCGACCCGCAGTGGGCACCTATTGCTGCTGATATTGGCATAAACAAAAGCGGTTTATTTGCTTCCGATTTGGAACGAAGTGTATTAGGCAACCCCAGCCCCGGAGAAGCGGCCAAGCTGGTTTTCCAATGGTATCCGGTAGGTATCATTCAGACCCCCAGCGGAATGTATTACAACGACCATGACGCTTGGGCTGAACTTAATGAAGCGGACTTTACCACGGTCAGCTTAGCTCTTTATGCAGGCGGAGATACCAATGGAGATGTATTGTTCAACAGAACGATTTCCCTTTGGCTGAACGGAGACAATGCCACACCGACAACGATTTCCGGTGAAGGTCCCTATTACGCTGAATTGACTTTTATCATGCCGGACAGCGGACAGCTTACCCTCTCCATGGCGCTGAACGGGGGTACACCCTCGGTCAAAACCCTCACCGTGTATGATGATACCCAGTATCAAGCGGTGAAAAATCTTGGCAGCTACTACACGACCACCTTCGGCACGAACCCGGCGGGTGCGGAGAATCTGCCGAACAAGACCTACCAGGATTATGCCGACGTGCGCATCCTGCTGGAAAATGCCTATACCCTGGGGCGGGACAGCATCGCCGCTGCAGCGGGAGAGGATGCCGTCAATAAGGCATATGAGGCGGCTATGGAACGGCTGGATCAACTGAAAACGCTTCAGACGAAGATCGACGCCGGCGACGGGGAATGGTATCAGAACGTGAACGGCGTATTGAAAATCGCTGTGAACACCAATGGAGCGGATTTCGCCTATGTTCCCACGCTGGCCTATGAAAACACGACCAGAAGTTTCGACTCCATTTCCAGTGATCAGGCCCGCGCTTACATTGCCTTGACTGCCTCTCTTGAGGCTGCTTATCCGGGTATCTGGACGATCAGATACGGAGGCCTCCCTGATCCTTATGATGTTTATATTACCAGTATCAGCACAAGCAGCGGCGACGGCACCGCCGTACAGGGTTCTGCAACGGGCGGTACAGTCTATACGCTCAACAGCGGCTATGCCAACGGCTTTTCCATTCAGCCCGTGAATGACCGGGACGCCATCCGCGTCGGCAGCATGGAAGCGGGGAATTTCCCTGTCCTGGATACCCGCCCGGATAAGGACGATCTCCTTTGGGCCGTGGCCGCGGCCAAGGAGCAGATCCCCCTGGCGACCCTGGAGGCCAGCGAAGCCTATCAGAATGCTCTGCTTAATCTGCGCGGCTGGGACGCTTACGGCTGCAATATCGAGACCCCCAAGGAGGAGCAGCAGGCGATCATTGACGCGGCGCTGGACGCCTTGATGGAGGCTTTCCCCGATGCGAATCTGGAGCGTTACCCCGTATCGGCGAAAGCAAAAGCGGTCATGAAGCTCATCCGGGCCATCGGCACGGTGACGCTGGAAAGCAAAGACGCCATCGAAGCGGCGGAAGCGGCTTATGAAATGCTGACAGAGGAGCAGAAGGCTGAAGTCCGTAATTACGCGACGCTGACCAATGCCCGGGCGATCTACAACTCCCTCATTAACCATACGTCCTCTAAGCCGGAGGCTGCTCTGACCGGCGTGCTGAACTACCTGGCCGCCAATGTCAATGATCCTGCCGTGGCCTCCATGGGCGGCGAATGGGCCGTGCTGGCTATGGCCCGGGGCGGCGTGATGTCGGACAGCGCCAAAACCGCGTATCTCACCAATCTGAACGCCCGTCTGGAGGCGGAGAATCCGCTCACCCAATATACGGACTACGAGCGCATCACCTTGGCCCTCTCCGCCCTGGGGATCAACGCCGCTGAATACGGCGAGACCGGGACGGACCTGACGGGGGTTTACAAAGCCTTTACCGATCCCTCCGCCCGCACGGAGGAAAACCAGAACCTGATGGCGGATATCTTCGCCCTGCTGGCCCTGAACGCCAAGCCCTATGACAGCGTTATCGACGACGACGGCGTCGACGCCAGGGACGCTTACAAGAACCGCATCCTGGCGGAGGTGAAGAACGACGGCGGCTGGAACCATGCCGCGGGCAGCACAAAGTCGGACGTCGATACCACCGCCATGGCGATCCAGGCCCTGGCCCCCTACTACGCCGAAAGCGCCGTGAAGGAAAAGGTTGACGCGGCGATCTCCTGGCTGAAAGACCAGCGGGACCCCTATACCAGCGGCTACGGGAACAAGGGCCGGGTGAATACGGAATCCACCGCCCAGGTGGTGGTTGCCCTCTGCGCCCTGGAGATCGACCCGGCGGGCGCGGACTGGACCATGGGGGACGAAGAGGAAAACCTGAACCTTCTCTCCGCCCTGACCACATGGTACAACGCAGCGAGCGAAACGGAAGGCTGGTTCGGCCACGACAGCAATTCCTTCGACCAGATGGCCACTGAGCAGGCGGCCTACGCCCTGGTGGCCTGGAAGCGGTTTGCGGAAAATTCACGTAGCCTCTATGACATGCAGGACGCCTTCGGAAAATCCAGCGATGCCTCTCTGCGGACCTTCACCGTCTGCGGCATTGACGCCACGGAGGGCGATACCGCCGGGACCTGGACCGTCGAGCTGCCCTACGATACCGTTCTGGCCGAGCTGACGGCAAGCGATCTCGTGATCAAGCCCGCCCTGGGGGCGAAGAACACCGATCCCGAAGCGGCGGACGGGGGCGCGACCTGGAGCTTCACCGTCACCGCCGAGGACGGCACGACCCTGATCCATACCCTGACCGTCACCCTGGCGGAGGCCCCGAACGCAGGGGTAAAGAGCCTGAGCCTCAATATCGACGGGGCGACGGTTGGAGAAGAGGATGAAAACCATAACTTTGCCGTGGTCCTTCCCTTCGGCAGCGAAGTTTCCGCCCTGACGAAGGACAGCTTCATCATCACCCCGGCGGCAGAGGGCGCGACGGTCTCCGATCCCGAAACGGCGGACGGGGGCGCGAACTGGACCTTCACCATTACGGCGAAGGACGGAGAAACCCAGCAGACCTATACCATCAGCGTCACCGTTTCCACCGACAATACGGCGCAGAATCAGGCCGATGTGGACGCGGTGAAGGAGAAGATCCCCGCGGAAATGACCGCCTCCGGCACGGACGTTCTGAATGACGCCACCGCCAAGGCTTTCGTGACCGAGGAGCTGGACAAGCTGAAGCTGGATGAAACGGTCGCCCGCACGGTGAAGATCTCCGGCTTCACGGCTGCCGAGGACGGCACCGAAGCAAATCCCGCCGGGAAGGACGGCAGCTTCATCGCCACCGTCACCCTGAAGAAGGGCGAAGGGGATTACCAGGCCACGGCAACGGCCGCCATCAGCGTGACCGTTAAGGCCGCGGCGTATGTGGACCCGAATACGGAGATCACCGTCACCTTCCGGCTCATCGGCGCTTACCCCGCGGAAGGGGATGATAAAACCCCCGACTATGTGACCTGGATACCCACCAAGACATACACCATTACCATCGGCTCCACTATGCACGATATGTTTACCCTGGCGATGAAGGACGCCGGACTGGGGTGCGCGTACAGCGACGAGACGGAAAGCTATGTAGCGACCATCTACGCCCCCGCCGTGCTGACCGGGTACGAGCTGAGCGAGTTTACGAACGGCCAGAACTCCGGCTGGATGTATACGGTGAACGGGAAGCATCCTGGGATCGGTCTCAGCGGTTACAAATTCTCCAGCGACGAAACCGTCGTAGAGACCGGGAAGGCCGAAGTCGTTTGGCACTATATCAACGACTGGGTCCTGGAGCAGGAGGACTATTCCGGCACGACGGGCAATGTCAACACCTGGAACAAGTGGTTGGATGCTGCGGACGAAGCGCCCGAGGCGGTCCCGGCGACGAGCATCGAATTGGATCAGACCAGCGTTTCTCTCACGGAGGATGAAACCGTCACCCTGACGGCCACCGTTACCCCGTTCTATGCGCTGGTGACCTGGACCAGTTCCGATGAAGACGTTGCCACGGTGGATGAAAATGGCACGGTCACCGCTGTGAGCGCCGGTACCGCGACGATCACAGGCAAGGCCGGTGAGAAATCCGCCTCCTGCGAGGTGGAGGTCACCGCAGAGGAAGTCCCCGAAGCGAATATCGAGTACATCGGCGGGACCGAGGAGGAACCCATTGCCGAGGTGACCTCTACCGTCGAAACCACCGTGAACGACGAGGGCGTGGAAACCAAGACGGCGACGCTGAATGTGAAATCGGAGAAAACTAACAGCGAGGGCAAAGTCGTGGAAACCCCCTGCGTGGTCATCGCGGTGAATCCGGAGGACGGCAGCTACGAGCTGCTGGAGGCCAAGCCGAACGAGGAAACCGGCGGCTGCGACTTCGTCAAGGAGAACTATACGGAGGACACGGAATTCATCGTTGCCGTCAAGGGCGACTACGACGGCGACGGTGACCTCCGAACGCTTGACCTTGCTTTGGCAAACCTGGAGATCCTGACAAACAATATAGATCCAATGACGGCTATGATCATGGGCTCGAAGAACGGGAAGCTGCGCACCATTGACCTGGCCATGCTGAACCTGGGCATCATCAATGAAAGCATTGAGTGGTGAGACCGTGAAAAAACGAATCATCAGTTTTACCTTCTGCCTGCTGCTGGCGCTCACTTTGTGGGCGCCGGCACGGGCCGCCTCCGGGACGGAGTATAAGGCTATCCTGGAGGCAGCACTGGAAAACCTATATTTTACGGTCACCGATCCGATCTGCGGCAGCGTTGGCGGCGAGTGGGCGGTCCTTGCCCTGGCCCGCAGCGGTTTTGAAGACGAAGCGTGGTACGGCCGGTATCTGGACGCCGTGCGCGCCAAGGTCGATAACTGCAAGGGCGTGCTGCACAGCAAAAAATACACGGAATACTCCAGGGTGATCCTCGGCCTGTCCAGCATCGGGCAGGACGCGACGAAATTCAATACGGGGAACCAGGTCTATGACCTGGTCTCCCCGCTCCTGAGCAAGCAGTCTAACGGGGAATACTGGGCCAGCTTTCAGGGGAATACCGGCACGGCTTTCGCCATCATTGCCATGGATTCGCAAAACTATCTGAACAATGCCGAAGGACGGAAAGCACGGGCCGGACTCCTGGACGCCCTCCTGAACGTGCAGCAGAGCGACGGCGGCTGGTGCATCAGCACCGGCGCGTCGGACATCGACACGACGGCCATGGCGCTCCAGGCCATCGCCCCCTACTACCTGAGCCAGACAAAGTTTGACGCGTTGGGCGCTTCCCATTCCTATGCACAGTTGAAAAACTCCGTGAAGAAGGCCCTGGATTATCTGAATACCGTGAAAGCCGACGATTATAAGTCCGTAGAAGCCGCCGCCCAGGTGGTGGTGGCCCTGGCTGCCCTGAACCGGGATGCGGCCAACGACGCCGTCCTGGGGGATGCGCTTTCCTCGGTGCTGGCCTACTATGACGGCGACGGCGCTTTTGTGCATGATCGGACCGGCGACACCAGCGCGAACACGCAGATGTCGCTGGAGCAGGCGGCTTACGCTTTGGTGGCTTACGACCGCTGGAAGAACGGCAAGACCTCGCTTTACGACATGACGGACCGGCCTGCGGCGTCTGCGGTGACCGTCACCGCGCCTGCCGCGGCCGAGGTGACGCAGACCGCTTCCGGCGTCCTCAGCGTCACTTCCGCCAGCGCCTGCGCCGTGATCGCCGTGACGCCGGACGGGAGCTATGAGCGTCTGACCCCGGAGGGTTCGGGAGATACGCGGACCTTCCATACGGTCCAGAGCGAAGTCGTCGTCCGCCTGGTGGGAGATTACGACGGCGACGGTAAAGTCAGGACCCTTGATCTGGCTCAGGCCAATCTCGCGCTTCTCGGCGGCGGCGTCAGCGAGCTGGACGCCCTGATCATGGGCGCGAGGAACGGCAAAGCACTGAAAACCATTGATTTGGCCATGCTCAATTTGAAGCTTGTCAATAAGGAAATCGAATGGTAAGGATGGAGGAGAAAACATGAAGACAAAACTTGTAGCTTTGCTGCTCTGCATCATCCTCTGCCTTGGCCTTTGTGTTCCCGCGTTAGGCGCAAACAGCGACGGTGTGACCGCCAGCGCCTCGTTGGACCAGGCCAAGCTGGAGTATGATGCGGACAACGACCGGACGGTGACCCTCACCGTCACCCTCTCGAAGACCGTTGGCTTATACAGCGTGTCTTTCGTCGCGGACATACCTAGCGAACTGACGCTGACCAGCATCACGAGCGATATCCCCAACCTATCGTCTAATGTGAATACCGGCATCGTCAGTTGGTTCGATTTGCAGGGCAACAATGTGGACACTACGAATCTGGCCGTGCTCACCGTTACCGTTCCCGCTGGTACGCCTGCCAAAAACTATCAGATCGGTATCAAGGAGATCGAACTGTATAGCCGTGTTGGCACAACAACTTCTGTCGATACCGTGATTGAGAATGGAACCGCATACGCCACTCTGACGATTGCGGATGCCGCGCCGACTGCTTACACGGTCAAATTCGACGCCAACGGCGGCACCGGCAGTATGAAAGACGTCACCGTCAACGACGGCGACAAGCTGACGCTTCCCGAATGCGGCTTCACCGCACCCAGCGGCAAGCAGTTCAAGGCATGGAGCGTGGGCGGCAAAGAATATGCTGCAGGCGCGGAGGTTGCCATCACCGCAAATACCACAGTCAAGGCAGTGTGGGAGGCCGCAACCTTTACCGTCAGCTTCGACGCCGGCGACGGCGCGGGAACCATGACGGCTGCGACCGATGTTTCCGGCGAGTACACCCTCCCCGAATGCACCCTTACTGCCCCCGAAGGCAAACAGTTCAAGGCTTGGAGCGTAAACGGAACGGAATACGCCGCAGGCGCGAAGGTTGCCATCATTGCGGATACCACGGTCAAGGCAGTGTGGGAGGATATCCCCGCTGTTACATACACGGTCAAATTCGATGCCAACGGCGGCAGCGGCAGCATGAAGGACAAGACCGTCACCGAGGGCAAAAAGCTGACGTTGCCGGAGTGTGACTTCACCGCGCCGGAGGGCAAGCAGTTCAAGGCTTGGGCCATCGGCAGCAAGGAATATGCCGTGGGAGAAAAGGCCTCCATTAAGGCGGATACCACCGTTAAGGCAGTGTGGGAGGACATCCCCGTTACCTATACGGTGAGCTTCGATCCCGGCGAAGGCAAAGGCGAAATGCCCGACATAACTGCCCTGGAGAATGAAGAACTGACGCTGCCGGACTGCGGCTTCACCGCCCCGGAAGGACAGGAATTTAAAGCCTGGCGCATCCCCACCGAAAAAGAGGGCGAATATAAGGACTACGGCGAAAACAACGTCTATAAGGTTATGGCGGACACCGTCGTTACGGCTCTCTGGAAGGACGCGCCGGTGGAGCTTGAAACTGTGGCCACTCCGAAGCTGCCGAAGGAAGGCAAATTCAGCGGCACCAAGACCATTACCATCACCTGCGCTACGAAGGGTGCGGACATCTACTATACCACTGACGGTAGCAAGCCCAGCGCGGCCAGTACGCTCTATACCGGCTCCTTCACCATTTCCGCGACCACCACGGTCAAGGCTATCGCCATAAAGTCCGGCATGAACGACAGTGAGATCGCCTCCGCGACCTATACCAAGTCCTCCGGCGGCGGTGGCGGTGGCGGTGGGGGCGGCAGCTCCGACGACGGCGATACCATCCGCGTCAAGATGCGGCTGATCGGCGCGGAGGTCGCCAAGAAAGACGTGGACCTTGGCAAGAGCAGCTATCTCCCCGCTTATGTGACCTGGATCCCCACCACCTCCTATACGCTGGACGAAGGCGCCACGGTCTACGACCTGTTCGTCAAGGCCACAAAGAAGGCCGGTATCCGCAGCATCGGAGCAGATGATAACTACGTCGAGACCATTTTCGCGCCGGATTCCCTGGGCGGCTATGAACTCAGCGAATTCACCAACGGCAAACGGTCCGGCTGGATGTACACCATAAACGGCAAGCATCCGGGCTTCGGCCTCAAAGATCAGAAGCTCCGTGACGGAGACGTGGTGATTTGGCACTATGTCAACGACTACAGTTACGAAGTCGAAGACTGGGTCAGCGAAGGACAGTGGCAGGCGCTGGGCGACGGCACCTATTACAACGGCTGGCTGAAAGCGCCGGACCGCTTCGGAGCAAAATCAAAAGAAGATGAGGAGGAAGAGGAAGAAGAAAACCTCGCCCGTTTCGAAAACGGCGTGGTGATCCTGGAAGCCGAGACCGATTCCGGCACCGCTACCGCCAAGCTGGACAAGGAGACCGCTGAAACCGGCCTGAAGAAGTCCAAGGATAAGGATCGGCTGACCGTCGAAATCGAGAACGAAAAGGCGAGTCGGATCATCCTCAACGTGGAAGCGGATGCTGTAAAGGCCATCGCCGACGCGCAGAACGCCCTCCGTGTGGAGACCGACAAGGGCTCCGTCACCCTGAGCAGCGCGGATATGCGCGCCCTAGCCAAGAACGGCAAGGACGTGCGGATCATCTTCGAGGACCAGGCAAGCGGCGCGGTGAAGCTGAGCGTCACCGCCGGCGGCAAGGCCGCGGACGTTGCGCTGCAAGTCGAGCTGCCCGCCTCCAAGGGCAGCCAGGTGCTGGTCCTGGTGAACGCGGACGGCACGGAGAAGGTCATCAAGAAGTCTATCGTCGAGAACGGGAAAGCCTATGCGGAGATCCCCTCCGGCGCGACGGTAAAGGTCGTTGCGAACAAGAAGACCTTTAAGGACGTGAAGAGCAGCGATTGGTTTGCCTCCGCCGTGGACTTCGTCAGCAGCCACGAGCTGTTCCAGGGCGTCGGCAACGATGAGTTCGCGCCGAAGTCCAACATGACCCGCGCCATGCTGGTTACCGTGCTGTACCGGCTCCAGAATGAGCCGAAGGCCGGAAACACGAGCTTCGACGACGTGCCTGCCGATACCTGGTACACCAAGGCCGTGGCCTGGGCCGCGGAAGAAGGCATCGTGCTGGGCAACGGCGACGGCTTCGCCCCCAACGACAATATCACCCGCGAGCAGATCGCAACCATCCTCTATCGCTACATGAAGTACCTGGGCGTCGACGTCAGCGCCAAGGGAGACCTGAGCAAGTTCAAGGACGGCAAAGACGTGTCCTCCTGGGCGCAGGACGCCATGCTTTGGGCCGAGAAGGTCGGGCTTTTCCAGGGCGACGATCAGGGCAAGCTGAATCCCCGCAGCAACGCCAACCGCGCGGAAGTGGCGACGCTGATGCAGCGCCTGGTGAAGATGCTGGTGCTGAAGTAAGAACAAATCAAACGCTCACCGCCTCCCAATCGCGGAGGCAGTGAGCGGCGGAAACCTATTTGGGACGCGGAATGCCGCGTCCCAAATAGGACTTTAGAGAGGGGTGGAGGAAATGAAAAAAATCCTGTCTTTGGTCCTGATCCTGGCTTGTATTCTGGCGCTTGCCGTTCCCGCTTCAGCCGCAAAGGAGCCGGATCTGCAGGCCCTGGTGAATGAAACGGCAAAGTATATGCTTTCCGCTGTGCCGGCACCCGGCAGCAACGATATCGGGGGTGAATGGGCGGTACTGGGTTTGGCCCGCTCCGGTTACACTGTACCGAACGGATATTTTGAAGGGTATTACGTTAAGCTGGAAGCCCGCGTGAAGGAAGCCAAAGGTGTCCTGCACAAGCGGAAATATACCGAATACTCCCGGGCGATCGTTACCCTGTCCGCAATCGGAAAGGACGCCCGGGACGTGGCGGGATACAACCTGCTGACGCCCCTGGGGGATTACGAAAAGACCATCTGGCAGGGCTTGAACGGCCCGATCTGGGCGCTGATCGCCCTTGACAGCGCAAATTATGAAATGCCACAGAACCCCGAAGCAGAAACCCAGGCCACGCGGCAGATGTATATAGACTGCATCCTTGCGGAGGAACTGGATGAAGGAGGCTGGACTCTCTCTCGCCGCAGCGCCTCCGATCCCGCCGATCCAGACATCACGGGTATGGCCTTGCAAGCCCTGGCCAAATACAAGAACCAGCCTGCTGTGGCCGCTGCCATTGACCGGGCGCTGGACTGCATGAGCAAAAAGCAGGATGCGGAAGGTGGCTTCAGCAATATGTGGGGCGCGGCCAACTGTGAAAGCACCGCGCAGGTTTTGACGGCCCTTTGCGAGCTGGGGATTTCCTGGACCGACGAGCGATTCGTCAAAAACGGGATTTCCCTGCTGGACAATCTTCTGTCCTTCCGAACCGCCGCCGGAGGTTTTTTGCATATCGCTGACGGAAGCGACGGGGACAATCAGATGACCGCAGAACAGGGCTTCTATACCCTGGTCGCCTGCCTGCGCCTTGAGAAGGGCAGGAATTCCCTCTATCGCATGACGGACGCCATCAGCATCGGGGATGCCCCCGCTGCGGAAGAACGTGCGCTGGGTACGGGGCTTCCAAACAAGGACAAGGACGTGCAGCCCAAGGGAGTGACGAAGCCAGGGATCACCTTTGGAGATATCAAGAACAGCCCCAACCGTGCGGCTATCGAAGCTCTGGCAGCCAGGGAGATCATCAACGGGATGGGTGACGACAGCTTTGCTCCCAATGCCACCATGACCCGGGCCCAGTACGCCACCATCGTGGTCAAGGCCCTGGGCCTGACGCCAAAGGCTGGCGGCAAATTCAAAGACGTAGCGGCAAGCGCTTGGTACGCGGCGTATGTGGGAACCGCGAACACCTACGGGATCGTGAATGGTAGATCCGATACGGAATTCGATCCGGAGGGGACCATCACCCGGCAGGAGGCCGCCGTGATGACTGTCCGTGCGGCCAAGCTCTGCGGCTTGGAAACGGCGGTCAATGAAGCGGCGATCAATGACATCCTTTGCGATTACATGGATTACCGCACCATCGCTTCCTGGGCAAAGGAGGCCATGGCGTTCTGCTATGCCAATGAGCTTTTGGATACGTCGGCAATGAACGTGGAGCCGACGCGGGAGATCCTCCGCTGCGAGGTAGCGGAGATGTTGTACCGGATGCTGGTCCTGGCCAATCTGATCTGAGGAGGACAAGGATGCTGAGACGAATATTGCCGCTGCTGCTGGCGTTATTTTTGCTCTTTGCATTGCCCGCCGGCGGTGGAAAACCCGATCCAGCCGCAGCACCCACCCCAGAGGGAGGCTTTAAGGAGGAGGATATCGCCTACTCCGAGAGCCAGGGCATGGAGCTGGACGCGGAGACAGGCCGGGATAAGTATCTCACAGACCCTGTGCCCGAGGGAATGCCCATGCCGGTTGAGCCCCAGGATGCCACCGTAACGGATCAGGAATTCCATTGCACCCTTTCCATCGACTGCAAAACGATCCTGGACAACATGGACAAGTGCGACAAGAACAAACGGGAGCTGGTGCCGGAGGACGGCTGGATCCTGGAGCCGACGGAGGTCGTATTCTTTGATGGCGAGAACGTATTCCAGGTGCTGAAGCGCACCTGCAAGCAGAACGGCATTCACATGGAATTTGAGAACACCCCCATCTACAACAGCGCCTACATCGAGGGGATTCACAACCTCTACGAGTTTGATGTGGGGGAACTCAGCGGCTGGATGTACAGCGTCAATGGCTGGTATCCCAACTACGGTTGCTCCCGCTACGCCCTGAAGGACGGGGACGTGGTGGAGTGGCGATACACCTGTGACCTGGGCTTCGACGTGGGCGGAGGATACGCTGTCAGCGGCGGCGATCCCGCGGAAGGATAAAAAGAGGCGGGGCAAGCCCCCAACAAGAGGACCTGCCCCGCCGATTTGCTTTTGATCATGTCTTTCTCCGCCGAAATCCGGAAATGCATATCCTCCGGGTCAGCGCAGCTTAAGTCATTCTTCCGCTTTCGGAGCTTCGTAAAGCAAACTCAGGATCGCCTTCTTCGGCCAACACTCCGTTTCCCAACTGCGGACAGAAGTACCGACACCCTCGCAAATCAGGGAGGGCTCGTCGCCG
>JAEEGI010017439.1_pt1 | contig 14728 bp, 14 predicted proteins | sample 8958751 | NCBI WGS metagenome assembly JAEEGI01 (sample SAMN16246545, study PRJNA631951) | gut metagenome | biome: gut microbiome; feature: rumen; material: KS-attached | host: Bos | place: Iran: Karaj | collected 2018-10
AATATATAACATAATTGAAATTCATTGATATTATTTGCTTTTTCAAAATCTTTACATTTACTAATGGTTAGTTCTTTTCTTTCTTTAACATAATCTATGAATTTGAATTGAATATCTTCTGAAACTTTTTCTTTTTTTAGATTTTCAAATGAATAATACTTTTTATTTTTTACTTTATCTAAAACTATATGTCCATAATGATGTTCTTTACAATATTTTCTTAATGCTTTAGTTTTTCTTATAACTGTACCATTTACCATTTCTTTAAAAGGTTTTACTTCAATAATAACTATAGCTCCATCTTCTAATAATAATTGAATATCTGGTATATATTTGTGCATTTTCTTTCCAAATTTAGCTGGATATGGAACTATTAATGACTGAGTTTTAATCTCTTTTATAAAACTACATTTATCTAAATCTAATAATATGTTTTTCTCTAATTCAGAATCATATTCCACAGGTTCTATTGATTTCTTTAATTTTATTACTCCTCCATTTTTACCATGAACACCTTTATTTAATGGTAAAAATGAATTGTATTCTTCTTCTAAATCATGTCTTGTTCCTTTGAAATAGAATATTTTACTTTTTATTATTGATTCTAATGTTGGAATAATATCACCTTCTTATATACTATTTATTGTATTATTAATTCATTTTTTCTTGTTGAATAACTGCTTCTTCGTACTCTTTATCTGAATAAGCACATAATAATACATCTATATCATAATCTTCATAATCATTTATGAAATTATTATATGCTTTAATACAATACTCTGTTGAGGTAGCCACTGGGTTTTCTAAATTACCTCCAAAGATAGATGAACTGATAAGTGGAAAAGCAATTGAATGATAACCATAATTCTTTAACTCTACTAATGAATTATAATATGCATTATATAATTCCTTAAACGCTCTTGGAGTTCTTCCAAAGTTTGGTCCAACTGAATGAATTATTATTTTAGCATTTTTAATATTAAATGCTGGTGTAACAAGTACTTCACCATCATTTATAGGTAACTTATACTTGTGACATGCAATATCTAATTCAGGGCCTGCTTTCATTAAAATAGCTAGTGCTACTCCTCCACCATGACTCATATATCCATTAGCTGCATTAACTACAGCATCTACATTTTGACTAACACATGAATCTTTAATTATTTTAAAGTTGCTCATACTTTCACCTCTAGCCATATTATAACATCTTTTAGAATATATTAATTAAATAAAAAAAGGGTTTTTTAGGTCCTTTTTATTTGTTATCTATTTCAAAATCAACATGGTATTCTTCAGGTACATCATTATCTAACACAATATCAAATAATAATGTGGGGTGTTTAATTCCTTTCTCTTCTGTATACCAAGGTCTTTCATTTGTAAAACTTCCTAGTCCAAAATAAGTATATGGCAAAGTTACGGTGTCTTCATTCACCATTTTTCTGATAAATAAATGAACTTTTTTTGATTTTCTTAGATTTTTCTTTTCACTTTTTGAAATATCAGCAATACTTTCCCATTGGAATACTTTACTATTTAAAAACTTGTCTTGATAATTTAGTTTTCCTTCTTCATCTTTTTTGATTCCAGCAAATATGTAAGCAATATCATCTTCATAATAAGTTCCTTTTTGTAGCAATCCATTTTTCAGCATGATATGTGAAGCTTGTTCTTTATAATAGTTTCTATATAGTTTAAATAATCCATCATATTCTCCAAACTCCCTATTATATCTTACAATACCATATTGTAATGTATCTACTATATAATCCAATAATTCTTGATTCTTTATATCAAATAAAATTGAATATTCTCCATCAAATAATCCTAATGATTTAAGATTGTTATATGCATTTTCTAATGTTTTATCTGTTATATGTTGATCTCTACCTTCAATTCTTTTTAAAGCTATCTTTTTATCATTAAGTGCTTGCTCTATTATTAAATATTCATCTAATCTGGCTAATGGTAATAAATCTTCAATATTGTTAATTAGTTTTAATTCTTTATCATTAAATAATGGTATAGTTGGTTCTTTTATTTTCTTTAAAAAATTATAATATGACTTATTTTTAGACCCTCCTAATGTAGATTTAATAATTCTAATTAAATCTGGCGATACATCATAGTTTAAGTAATCCATATGAGATGGATAGGTTCCATTATTTACATATGCTTTAAAGTTTTGATAGTCCTTTTCTAAAAATTGTCTTGAATTAAAGTTAGTCTTATCAATATAATTAATTATTTCTTCTTTAGATAAATCATCTATTTCTATTTTTACGTCAGGTAATTCTAGAGATTTAAAATCAGTTCTAATCATTTCTTTTAAATATGCCTTTTCCATATAAGTTGTTTTACCTAAAGTTCCTAGAGCCATAGCTATTTGTACTGCTCTATCATAATTATTCCCAATAAAATCCAATACTGTAACATGATCTTTCCCTGGATACTTTCTTAAGCCGCGACCTAATTGTTGTATAAAAATTGTTTGTGACTCAGTTGGTCTTAAGAATAAAACCATATTAACCTGTGGTATATCAACACCTTCATTTAATATATCAACAGTACAGATTATTTCTAATAAATTATTATCATCTTGTAAATCTTTAAAAGCTTTTATTCTTACACCTGTATCATTAACTCCTGTTAATGAAATAGTATGATATCCCTCTTCATATAATTCTTCTGCCATTAATTTACAACTTTGAATATTAGTACAAAAGGCTATACATTTTAATTTTTCTCCTGGTTTACGATGCTTTTCTATTTGATCTTTTATAAACTCTATATTGTTTTGTTCTGCAATAGCTTTTGCTATTACCATTTTATCCTTAGAGCTATAGTCAACCAATTTATCCCTTATTCCATAATAATGGAATGGAACTACTAAATCATTATTAATAGCATCTCTTAATCGAAGTTCAAACGGAACATTTTGATCAAATAATTCAAAAACATTTTTATTATCCATTCGTTCTGGAGTAGCAGTTAAACCTAAAATGAATTCTGGTTCAAAATATTCAAATATCTTTTTTCCTGTATCTGCTACGATATGATGTACTTCATCATAGATAATATAGTCAAATTCATTCTTATCAAACTCTTCTATATGTCTTGCTAACATATTACTTGTAGCAAATATAAAATCAGCTTCTTGACTACTTTCATTTCCTGTATAGAATCCATATGTTCTTTCTGCTCCAAATACTTTAATAAAAGATTCTTTTGCATCTCTCAATATAGATTCTCTATGAACTATATAAAGCAATCTTTTTGCTCCAAAGTTTCTTGCATCAAATGCTGCTAAATATGTTTTGCCTGATCCGGTAGCACTAATAATTAATGCTCTTTTTACTCCTGTATCTCTATATCTTCTTAACTCTCTCAATGCCTTTCTTTGCATAGAATTTGGATTAATACTTGAATCAGTAACATTGATATAATCCATATCCCATTTTTCAATTGCATAATCTAATTGTAATCGGTATTTTTCAATCAACATACAGTCTAGTTCAACCGTTTTAGACCATATAAAATTAAACTCAGTTAAAGCCTCATTATAAGACTCTAGATTTTCTTTTGAGATTAGCGACACATTCCACTCATAATTTTTAAGTAGAGCGAATCTTGTTATATTAGATGATCCAACGATCAATTCTACTGAATCATCATACTCAAACATATATCCTTTTGTATGAAAACCATTATCACCAAAACATTCATAATCCAAATGACATTCAAAATTAGCATATTCTTTTTGCCAATATAAGAATTGTTCAAGGGATCCAATATCAGTAAAGTTTTGATACGTTGAAGTAATAATTTTTCCCTTTGCTCCTCTATGTAATGCTTCTTCTATTTCTCTTTCAAGTAAAACCAATCCGGCTTTTTTTATAAAACTAACTGAAAAAGAAAATGAGTTACACTTCTTTAAACTTTCTTTAATTCTATTTAAAAAATTAGTATTATCATTTGATAAGAATTTATCTTTCATACTACATCTCCTTAATTACATATTCGGCCAAAGGAATATCCGCAGGACACAAATCATATTTAATAATATCTTTTTTATTCACAAATTTATATTCTGAGTGATCATGTAGATGAAAATCACCAGAAATATACTCACATTCATATAATCGCAAATCTATTGTCTTTGATGGATATTCGCATATATTATTATTTAAAAATCTGATAGCTTTTATATTCATCTCAAACTCTTCTTTTATTTCTCTTTCTATTGCATGTTCTTCTGTTTCATCTGTTTTTACTTTTCCGCCAGGAAATTCCCATTTGTTCATAACATTTTGATCACCGGTTGATCTTCTAGCAATCAAATACTTATTGTCTTTTTTTATTAAAGCTGCTACTACTTTTATCATTGTAATCACCTAATAACAGTATAACAGCTTTATTATTATTTTTACAGATCTCAACACCATAATTTTCTATTATAATTAGATAATCTTCGTAGTTTTACTTTTCAAAAATTCTATGTTGCCTAATTATTTTTATTTTTCAAATATTTCATAAATTGCTTTAAAATCATCTATGCTTATGTATTTGTTGGCTATTGGTTCTGTTATTTTTACTCCTGGGTATAGGAATGCATATCTTTTACTATTTAGATTTACAAATAGAATGTTTCCTGTGAAATAACCTTTTATTCCCCAGTTTGAGAAACCTCTATCTTTTAAATACTTTATAAAATCTGAATTCCAATTCTTATACAAATCATCATCTTGTACTGCGATAGTACTATTACCATACTTCATATAATTTTCCATTATTTATTCTCCTTTTTTTGTTGTTTTTGTGGTGGAATATAAACAAATGATCCTTCTCTTTTTACATATTTTGGTTTGGGTAATCCATTTTCTTCAAAAATCTTATCTATTTTTTCTACTAGGATCTGTGCTTTACTTTTCATATGAGCCTCCTTTCTTTCACACTATCAAGAAAAGAAAAACTCCATACGAAAGATATGAAGTTGATTCGTATTTATCATTCAAAGTATTACTTTGTTGGTATTACCACCTAACTTAATAGGTTGGTGCAAGGTCATTGAGCCAATTCTCTCACTTGCTCTTGATAATGTAAATTGTAAGAATATTATATCATAAATATTTGTTTTGTTAATAAAAAAATAGATCTTTACGATCTATTTTTTAAAGTATTTATTTATTAATAAATCTAATTCTAACATATCTATTGGTTTAGATATATAATCATCAAATCCTTCTCTTAAATAAACATCTTTTGATCCTGTGAATACATTAGCAGTTAATGCTACAACTGGAGGAGCTTTATAATCTTTTAATTTTCTAATTATTTGAATTACTTCTATTCCAGTCATACCTTGCATTCTATGATCTACTAGGATCATATCATAATGTTCACCCTTCTTATACTTAAATATACAATCTTTACCATTATCACAAGTATCAATTTCAAATCCATATCTTGCGAATAATCTCTTTGTAACATCTAAGTTTAATGGATCATCTTCAACTATTAATATTCTATATTTAGAACAATTTAATAATTCATTCTTTTCAGGATCATTTTCTTCTACTAATTCAAAGCTTTCTAATGTTGGTGTCATCGCATCTATTTGTTGAGTAATTTCTACATAGAATGTTGTTCCTGCTCCATACTCACTATCTAACCAAATCTTTCCACCCATTAGATCAACATAGTTTTTAGCAATGAATAATCCTACTCCTGTACCTTCTATATTATGAGATACAGCATCTTCTAATCTAGAATATTTTCTAAATAATTTATCAAAGTCTTCTCTTTTAATACCTATACCAGTATCTCTAACTCTAAACTTTAATAATATCTTATTACCTTTAATTTCTTTAGATAAAGCAATACTTATTTTACCTACATCAGTAAATTTAATAGAGTTTGTTACTAAGTTTAATAATATTTGATAAATCTTATTAGAATCACCATATAAATTATTTGGAATATCTTTATCAATATTTAATACTAATTTTACTTTCTTATTAGCTAATTTGTCTTGAGATACTTTAGCTAAATCTCTTAATATTTGAATTAATGAATATTTCTTATCTATTAGAGTTTCTTGATCACTTTCTACATCTGAAATATCTATAGTATTATTAATTATTTCTAAGAAATCTTTACTATATAATTCTATTTGTTTAACATCATTTGGTAAACTAGAATCTTCATAATTACTATCTGACATAATCTTTTCACTTAATTCTACTATATTTTGCATAGGAGCAATCATCTCTTTAGATACTTTAGATAAGAAATCTATTTTTGTACGATTAGCTTTATCTATATCAGTAGTTAATGTATCTATTTCTTCTATTATTTCTATATCTGGGTTTTCAAATAAGAAATATAATCCTAAGATATATACTGATGAAACTAATCCCATGATAGCTACTTCATTAAATACAGTTTGTCCTATTAATATTACTAACATTAATACGAATAACCAAACTAAACTTATTTTTTCATTCTTTTTAATTTCATTTTTCTTTCTAAATATTATTATATATAAAGTAAATATTGTTGTTACAACACAATATCCTATTGTTAGATAGAATGCTGGTCCAGCAAAAGCATAGTTGAATGTTACTTTATCTACTACTTTATATGGTAATATTGCATGTATTATTATTACTATTGCTGTAAAGATAAGATGTGGTCTAACTATATTTTTTTCTCCTTTAATGAATTCGGCATGACCTTTATATGTTAATTCATTAACTGCTGAATAGTAATAGAATAATACCATTACAAAGTAGAACATTAAGAATAAATCTCTTAATTTTAAGAATACTACGTTTGCAACGAATGGGAATCCTAATCCAAATCCAAACATTATGATCATCTCTGTTGTAAGTATTAGTGTATTAAATATGATTAAGTATGAGAACATTTTATGTTTGAACTTATCACTTCTCTTTGGTTTAGAGAAATATAATACGTCCATCATAATTATTACTATTAAGGCTGCGATTGTTAAGACATATCTTCCATACATTACATCAAATACATTATTCATTAGAAACACCTCCTTCTGTAGAAGAAGTTTCTACTTCTTGTGTTGCCTCATTTTGATTAAACAATTTATTTAATAAATCATCTACTTCATCTTCTTTAATTGGTAATAATAAACAATCTTTAAATCCTTTTTCTGGATCAATCTCTTCATCTAATGATGTGTTTATTAAACCTATTAGTGATGGAACATTTTCTTTTATTTTATTTGTTGTATCTCCATCTACGTTTTTAAGCATTGAGTAATTTAAGAAAGCTAAATCATATTTGTTCTTTGTTACTTTTTCTATTGCATTTGGTATAGAATTACAAATCTCTACTATTGCATTATATTGAATTAGCATTCTCTTCATTGCTACAGAACTTTCATTATTATTATCAATTATTAATAATCTTTTTCTTGTTAAATCTACTTTGTTTGTTGAAGGTGTCTCTTCAACTTTTTCTTCTTTAGACTCTTGTTCTGATTCTTTCATCTTTACTTCGAATTTTGATTCTTCTTGTTTCTCTTTTGGTTCCTCAGTTTCTTTAGTTTCTTCTTTTTGCTCTTGACCTGATTCTTCCATTTTTACTTCAAATTTTTCTTCTTGAGTTTCTTCTGCTTGTTGAGGCTCTTCTTGTGATTTTTCTTCTACTGGTGATTCTTCTTTTTCCTCTGGTTCTTTTTCTTCCATTTGAACTTCAACTTTTGTTTCCTCTTTTGGTTCTTCAACTTGTTGAGGTTCTTCTTGTGGTTTTTCTTCTACTGAAGTTTCCTCTTTGTCTTCTTCATGTACTTCTTCTTTTGTTTCTTCTTTTGGTTCCTCAGCTTGTTGAGGTTCTTCTTGTGGTTGTTCTTCTACTGAAGATTCCTCTTTTACTTCTTCATGTACTTCCTCTTTTGTTTCTTCTGTTACTTGAGGTTCTTCTTTAACTTCTTCTTCTGTTTCTTCCTTATGAGTAACTGGTGTGTCATCACTTAATGCGATTTGTTCAACAATAAGTTTATATATTCCTTCATTACCCATTTCTTCAGAGTATTCTATTTTTCCTTCAATTATGTCAGCTAAGTTTTTAGCAACCAACAATCCCATAGAATCACTATCTATTGAACTTTCATAATCTTGAATTAATGTTTCTGAGTTTAAATCAATTTGATTTTTCTTCATAGTTGTTCTATTAATTCTTAGGATAAATATAAATTGGAAATTTCTATTTTGTTTAGTTGTTCCATCTACTTCTAAAGTAATTTGACCACTTCTAGTATATGGTATTTCATTATTAATAATATTTGTAATAATCTTTTTAACTTTTTCAGAATCTCCTAATACTTTCTTAGGAACATTTTCATGAACATTTACATTAAACATTATTTCATTTTCTTTTAAACTATCTTGTTCTGATCTATTTATTTCTAGTAATAAATCTTGTAGATCATATACATCATCTTTAGCTTCGTTTTTATCTGATATAGCTTTTGAATAATCAGTTAAGTTATTGATTAATTTTAATAATTGATTAGATGAATCATGAATACTTACTATATCATCTAATACTTTTTCTCTTGATAAAGATTTTTCTTTTTCTAATAATTGACTTAATCCTAATATTGTATTCATTGGAGTACGGATATCATGAGACATCTTAGATAAGAACTCTTTTTGAGATGCAGTTGCATTTTGAGCATCACTTTGTTTTTGAATCGCATATTTAATTAATTTTTGATCTTGATTTTCTACTGTGAAGAATACACCTAATGCGAATATAGTAAACTCAAAAGTTTCTATATTAATATCTATTCCTGAGAATACTCTAAATATTAATAATAGTATTATTAAGATTAATGATATTGCACTTGGATATAAGTCTTTTGTTGATACTGTTTTATTTCTAAAGTATAGTACAACTACAAATATAGATGTTGATATTAATGAATATAAAACTATTGTTGAGATAGCTATACTATTAAATGTGTATAATCCATATTCTCTATAAATATGTACTGGTGATTTAAATAATAATATTAATAATCCTATTTCTATAACTGTTATTAATGTAAAATAATAATTTTTATATGATTTCTTTCTTCCTGCTTCTTTAGCAACTTGAGCACGATAAGAGATAACAAAGAACCATGAATATAGTGTTATTAATAATATACATACAGAATATAAGTGATATAACATATTAGCATATGGTCCATCCATTCCTTCATGCAAAAAGTATAATACATAGACAGCTTCTACTATACTCATTACTATTATTGAACATAAATCTAAAATGAAAAATCTACTTCTTTCTTCTAATTTATTCCCACTTCTTTTTAAATAGTACGAAAATAATATGGTTAGACATATAAAAATCGAACTAATAGAGAATCCGGCATTTCCAAAAAACATTACTATATGATGATCGTGCATAACTTCAACCCTTTCCTATTATGTATATCGTATCATATTTAATAATAAATATCTACTGATTTTTTATAATATTAAAAAAAGATAGACAACACTGTCTATCTTTTTGTATAGTCTCTTTCTCCAAAGATTTTTGTTCCTATTCTTATGATATTTGTTCCTTCTTCTAAGGCTATTTTATAATCATTACTCATACCCATTGATAATAGTTCTAAATTATATTTTTGTTTTAGATTATTCATTTCTTTAAATGATTCTCTAATTTTATTGTTATCTTCAGTATGAGGGGCTATTGCCATTAGACCTTTTAAAGTAATATTAGTTAGTTCTTTAATACTATTTATTAAATCATCTAAATCATTAGTTAAAATACCAGTTTTATTTGGATCATTAGCTATATTTACTTCTATTAGTATATTTATACTTTTATTTAGTTTTTGTGCTTCTTTGTTGATTTCTTTAGCTAATTTTATTGAATCTACTGATTCTATTAAATAAATATTTCTTTTAACTATCTCTTTTACTTTATTTGTTTGTAGATGACCTATCATATGCCATCTAATATCATTAGGAAGAGAATCCATCTTCTTTACTAATTCTTGAACATAGTTTTCTCCAAAATCTCTTATACCTAAATCATATGCTTTTAATATATCTTCATTAGGTTTAGTCTTAGATACTGCGACTAATGTAGTATCTCCTATTTCTTTTAATAATTCTTCAATATTTTCTTTCATATTAGAATGATGCTTCTGATATTATTAGGATTATTAATAAAGTTATATATATCAATAAACATATTGATACTCCTACTATTCCTGTTATTAATCCTGCTAAACCTAACTTTTTACCTTGCTTTTTATATGTTTTTGTACCTAAAACTATCGCAGTAATTCCAGATGGTAATGATATATACCAGAAGAATGTTGTTAAGATTGATATAATTCCTAATACTAAAGATACTATGTGTGATACTATTCTATTTTCTTTCTTTTCCATATTAATTATCTCCTTTTACTTTTATTGATTTTATTTCTTTTAAATCTTTTAATTTATTAATCTTTATAGCTGTTTCAGACACTGTATAAAGATTATCATCTATATATAGTCCTCTTAGTAATTTTGAATTACCATAATAGTAATAATTACTCTTATTCTTTTCATGAGTAATTTGACCTCTTAATTTAAATCCTTCTAGGTTTATTTTATATACTAAGTATCCTTCTGAAATATAATTATTTCTATCGAATAGTTCTATTTCATCATCGTATGATGTTGTTGTAGATGTTTGGAATTCATCTTTATAGTTATTTACTGGTATTGCAATTAATTCTTTTTCTTTTGAGAATAATAATGCTTTTGGATTTGTTAAAACTGCTGATACTGTATAAGAATCTCCTATTACAGTACTATCTATTTGTTTTGGATTATTGAAATCACTTATATCAAATAAACTCATCTTCATTCCAACAGTTCTTGTCCAAGTAGATATTACTCTTCCATCTCTATCTTTATTAACTACTTCTTTTGTTTCTACTCCAATACCTATTAAATGATTTTCATCATAAGGATGTAGATAAGTACTATATCCTGGTATTTTTAATTCTCCTAATACTTTAGGATTCTTTGGATCTTTTAAATCTATTACAAATAATGGATCTGTATTTTTATAAGTAACTAAGTATGCTTTATCTCCCATAAATCTAGAAGCATACATATTTTCTCCCTTAGCTAATTTATTAGATTTACCAATCTCTTTTAAGTCTTTATCTAATACTTCTACATAAGATCCTTCCCATGTATATAGAGCTATTCTTAAATTATTATCTTTTTCATCTAAAGAGTATTGATTAATAATAGTACCTTTAACTTTATTAGTTGTTTGATACTCTACTCCTTTATTTTTATTAATATTAAATTTAAAGATAGTAGTTTTTTGTGAATAATCATCATCAAAATCTTGGAATAATCCAAATACTCCTTTAGGTCCAAATAAATCTCTTATTCTAGGTGTATTTGATGAAGAATAAGAATATCCTGAATCTAGTAAGTAGATATTATTCTTTGAAATATAAGCATTTTCTATATCTATTAAGAATGGTGTTAATTTAATATCTTTTTTAACATTATTTAAATCTAATTCAGTTATTAATGTTAAACAATCACTATAATTATCTTTTAAATATTTTATATCAGTTACTTTTATTTCTTTTGTTTGATTATCTTCTATATATTCTCTTTGTACTTTTTTATTTTCTGTTCTTAGATAATCTGATGTGAATACATATAATTTTCCATCTATACATCTAATTGTTTTATAGTGAGAGTTTAATTTAAAACTCTTCTTTTCTTTTGGATTTGATTTATCACTAACATCATAGATAGTTACTATAGTATTAGATTCTAGTCTACTCCAACTATATCTTCTAGAATTTGAAATTCTAGTTCTTTCAGATGATACTACTACTAACATATTCTTATATAGTAATAAATCTACTGGAATATAATCATTTTCATATATTCTACTTTCTATTTTAGTATCATTTGGTTCAGTAACATTTGTGATTATTACTTTGTTTTTAGATATTGAATAGATATAATCACCATCTGTTTTAACAATGTCTGCTTCATCTACTCCTTCTACTTGAATATTTGTTTTTGAATAATCTTTTGTTTTCACAGGACCATCTATATTATTAGTTGCATATTCTGGTTCTGCTGTTTTTATAGTATCCCATGTACTATAAGAACTACTATAATTGCGATTAGCGTATACGATACTAAATGGAAGTGTAAGCATTTTCTCTATAAATGACAATTCCCTAGAGCCGCTATGATAATAAATTCTTTCTAATTGTTTTTCGCTTCTAATTGTTCTAACTTCTTGTTTATCACTATATATTAATGCGCATATTATAAGTAAGATAATAATAAACAATAAGCTTAACAGTCTTTTCTTTCTCATATCATTTCTCCTTTTTACTTTAAGATATTTTTATTATACTACATTTCATAACAAAAAAAAGAAATCATTTGAGATTTCTTTTATTCTTTAACTTTAGATGGATGTTGCCAATCAGATAAGTCTATTTCCTTTAATTTTTCTTTAGGTATAACTGCAACAAAATACCAGAAAGCAATATCATCAGTTTGAATCTTAGGTGTTTTTGTTTTTATTCTAAATACTAATTTTTCATCTTTGATACCAACTCTTTTTAGTTTCATTTTAATGCTACTAGATCTTGTAGGTATTGTTTGAATAAATAAAATATCTTTATCAAAGTTCATTTTTTCTTTAATTGGATTATCATATCTCTTTTTGAATACTTTGAATTCTTCTTTAGAATCAATCATATAATGAGCATTTGAATAATTTTGACTATCATAATACTGATGAGTTTGTCTTTCATAGAATTTTATTCCTTTGATTGGGTCAACATATGTTAAATATAGATATATTACTCCACCTACTATTAAGATGGCAACTAACGTCATAATAGTATAACTTATAATTTTTTTCTTCTTCATAGGTAACACCTCTAAAAGTATTATACCATCTTTTTAGTTCTTTTTGTTGGTTTAACTGGTTCAGGCATATCTTTTGAGAAATACCACATTAATAATGAACCAATAAAATTTCCTAGGATGGCAATAATTATAGATACATGCATTGTTTGAGCTGCTCCTAAAGTAATAATATTCGCAATACAGTGTTGAAATCCACAGAATATGAATAGTGGAATTCCAAAGATGATACCTAGAGGAGTTCCTTTTCTATACATAAGTACTGCAATATACATAATTACTCCACATAGAACTGCTTTAACAAAGAACGGGAATGAGAATTCCCAATCAGCTACCTTACTTAAGGCATTTTTTGTAACTTCAGTATCTGTGATTGAGAATAATAAACCTATTAAGTATCCTGCGATTAAGTTTATTAACAGGATTAGAAATAAATCTAATACTTTTATTTTATCTTGAAATAGAAATCCACATTTACCTGTGAATAAATTTAAACCCATATAGCATACTCCTAATAAACCTAGAGTAAATAATACTGGTCCTAGTGGTTGTCCTAATTTTAGAAGTGCATAATCTCCTAAAGATATTAGAATAGCTGCTCCTACGCTTTTATTTATTAATTCAATATATTTGTTCATAAACCCTCCTATTAAGTTAAAAGAGTATCATAAGATACTCTTATACGTATGTTTTTCTTGTTACTTTGTTTTTTTCTTCTAAGTACTTAGATTCATCAAATAACACTATTTCATCTGAAGATAAAGTCTTAGGAACATCTATTAATCTTTGATTAGTAGATCCTCTAAATAAGATATTTGTATCTCTTTCTTTTAAGACAAATCTTCCATCAATTAAAACATCTATATATTTAAGAAACTCTTTATATATTTTCTTTGTTTTAGACATTTTAATTATTTCTTCATAAGTAAATCCTGTATATACCCAAATATTATAACCTTTATCTTTACAATATTTAGCTATTTTAGTACAGGCTTCTGGTTGAAACATTGGATCTCCTCCACTGAATGTTATACCATTTTGATATTCTAGTTCATCTATAGCTTCTAAAACATCTTTTATAGGTACTTCTCCCCCACCATTGAAATCCCATGTTTGGGGATTTTGACATCCCTTACAATGATGAGAGCATCCTTGAGTCCAAATAACTGTTCTTAAACCAGGCCCATCTACTATACTATCTGTTTGTAAGTCGGCAGCTAAACGGATAGTATTCTTACTTTGTGGCATGTTTTACTCTATCAGATACTTCTGCTTTCTTAGCATTATTGAATCTATCTAAAGTTCCTACTAGATAACCTGTAATTCTTCTTATTCTTTCGAATTCTACTCCTTCTCCGATAACTTTTGTTCTTTTTTCAACTTTTTCCATTTTAAATACCTCTCTTCCTTAAATCTTTTTTATTTTATTTATAACAGCAATACTCATCGCCATTTATTTTTTCCATTGATATACCCTCTCCGCTCTTTCTTCCACATTTAGGGCATACATCTTTAATTACTCCAACGAATCCACAGACAGGATCTCTATCTACTGGATGGTTGATTGCTCCATAACCAACATCACTATCATGCATTACTCTTACTACTTGTTCGAAAGCGTCTACATTATTAACTGTATCTCCATCTAACTCAACGTAAGAAATATGTCCTGCATTAGTTAATTTATGATATGGTCCTTCAATTGCTAGTTTATGTTTAACTGTAGTTTTGTAATAAACTGGTACATGGAATGA
>JAEEGI010017440.1_pt1 | contig 14728 bp, 14 predicted proteins | sample 8958751 | NCBI WGS metagenome assembly JAEEGI01 (sample SAMN16246545, study PRJNA631951) | gut metagenome | biome: gut microbiome; feature: rumen; material: KS-attached | host: Bos | place: Iran: Karaj | collected 2018-10
ATGGTGGTGATGGTGGTGCCCGTGCCCATGCTCATGCTCGTGGTCATCATCGTCATCATGGCCGTGGCCGCCGTGTTCATGCCCATCATGCTCATGATCGTGATGATGTTCATGCGCGTCGTGGTCATGGCCATGGTGATGATGTTCATGGTCGTGGCCATGGTCGTCATCATCGTCATGATCTTCTTCTTCCGCGTCGGCTTCCAGCGCTTTGACCCAGCCCATGGATGCGCAGGCGCGGTCGAAGTCGAAGCGGTGCGTGTCCATGATGTCCTTCACGTCCACGTCGCAGTAATTGGTCTCGATGATGTTGGCTTCGGGCTGCAGCTTGCGTATGACGGCGCGCAGCACGCCCAGCTGCTCTTCGCTCAGCCCCTCGACCTTGTTCAGGATGATGGTGGTGCAGAATTCGATCTGCTGGATGAGCAGGCTGGCGACATCTTCTTCCTCGATGTCGTCTTCTTCGAGGCGCTTGCCGCCCATGAATTCGTCCACCATGCGCTGCGCGTCCACAACGGTGACGATGCCGTCGAGCCGGCAGATCTTGGGCAGGGATTCATCGCCCATGGTGATGGTCTGCGCGATGGGCATGGGCTCGCATATGCCGCTGGCCTCGATGAGGATGTAGTCAAAGCGTCCGGTCTGGATGAGGTCGAGGATCTGGTTGAGCAGGTCCACCTTGAGCGTGCAGCAGATGCAGCCGTTGGAGAGCGGCACCAGGCTCTTGTCTTCCTGCACCACGCTGCCGCCCCTGGCGATGAGCGAGGCGTCGATGTTCACTTCGCCTATGTCGTTGACGATGACGGCTACCTTGTAGCCCTGCTGGTTGGCCAGGACGCGGTTCAGAAGGGTCGTCTTGCCTGCGCCCAGGTATCCGGCAAGCACGGTGATGGGAACTATCTTGCGGGGTCTCTTCATGGTCTTTTCCTGAAGGCTGAAAGTTTTCTTGGACAACGGATATGATAGTGGCAAATGCCGCTTCGTCAACCGGCTGGGGCCGGCCGCCGGCAGATGCCTGCAACATGCGGAGCTATTCCCCGTGCTCTTTTAACACCTGTTCGGCGTTATCGAGCGCTTCTTCCAGCAGGTCGCTCTGGCGGTTGGCCTCGCGCGGGTCCCAGTTGGCAAGCGCCTCGCGCATGGCTGCCAGCGCGGCGGAAACGCCTTCCGCCGCGGCAAGCGCCTCTTCCCTGCACGGGGAGGGCAGGCTGCCAAAGCGCAGCGAGTCGGGCAGGTATTCCGCCAGTTCCGTCACGCCGCGCTTCATGCCGGGCTGCCCCCAGCGGTCGAGCTGTTCCCAGACCAATGCGGAAAGCAGGGGCCATGCCTTGCAGACTTCGTCTTCGTCATATGTCCAGGCGCCGACCCGGATCTGCAGTATCCTTCCCATGCGTCACGCCTCCCCGGTCCATTCGGTCCGCACTTTGGCGATCACGGACTCCACGGCTTTCTGCTGGTCCGGGGGGCATACGACGATGAGCGTCTCGCCGGGCTCGACGTTCCTGGACTGGTCGAAGTACACGTCGTAGATGATGCCTTCCGGTCCGCGGTAGCAGAGGGGCACCTCGCGCTTCATGCGGGATATGATGAAAAGTTCCATGCCGTCCGTCACCGAGACGGTCTTGCAGCCGAGGATCTTGACCTTCTTGTCGACCTCGGGGACGAAGTAATATTTGGCCCTCTCTGCCGCGCAAAACGCGTACAGGCTCTCCTTCAGCAGCAGGCTGACGACTTCCTGCTTGGTGAGGTAGTGCCGTATGGTGCACAGCGGCGTGCCCGCCTCGACGAAGCAGCCGTCCAGTTCACGGTGTATGCCGTGCGCCACGCCGTTTTCGTGCGCCGTCACGAAGAAAGGATTTTTTTCCCGCGTGATGGTGGCCAGCAGGGTGCCCGGGCGTTCCTTCCAGGTGCCGGATTCCCCCGCGACCTTCGCCCCTTCTTCCAGCCCGCTGAAGCGCACGACGCCCGTATGCGCGGCCAGGATCTCTTTTTCGACGAACGGCGCTTCCTTCAGCTCCCGCAAGACTTCCGTGATGTCCCGCATGTGCCCTCCTACCTGTAGTACAGGTTGCGCCCGCCCATGGTGGCCAGGGCTTGGCTGAGGTTGGCGCGCACTTCCCTTCTGTCCCACACACCTTGGATATGCCCGCGCGCCAGGGCCTTGAAGCAGTTGTGGTGGTCGGGCGGGATGTCTATGCCGGTCGTGCTGCGGATGACGGACGGCCCGGCGAAGCCGATATCCGAAGAACGGATAGCAAACTGGTAGAAGGCGCATCCCAGGAAGCTGGCCACGGGCCCGCCGTAGGATTTCGTATCGTACAAAACGAGGTACAGGCCGCCGGAATCGATGTACTTCCTCACCGCGACGGTGCAGCGGGGCATCTGGATGAGCCCGTGCGTGCCTTCCTGGATGCGTATGCCCGCGGTGCCGTGGCAATAGACGATGAAAGGATAGCGCTTGCGGGCCGCCCTGTCTGCGGCAGAAATGAATTTTTCCCCTTCGGCCACGCCGAAGGATCCGCCGCGGAACGAGCCGGCCAGGATCGCAACGACGACCTGGATGCCTTCGATGCGCGCTTCAAAGGTGATGCATCCGCTTTTCAGGCCGGTCTTCTGCTTGGCAGCGGCGATCTTTTCGCTGAAGCCGGGAAAGCCCAGGGGGTTGCCGGCTTCCACTTCGGCATTGAATTCGAACAGCGAATCCTCATCGAAACAGTTGTTCATCACCCACTGGTATTCCATGGGGAAATGGTGCCCGCACGTGGGGCAGACGCCGGCGAACTCGTTGTACAGGTCGGGGACCCATATGTCCATGCAGCCGCGCTTGGCCGCGTGGGGGCAGGATATGGCCCTGTCTTCCTTGGCCTTGCTGCTCACCCATGCCCACGGCCGGTCGCTTACGGCGCCCGTCCACTCCGAAAGCGTGGTGAGCTCTTCTTCCTGCAGGGCGGCTTCCTCTTTGTTGAGGAGGGAGCGGCGGATCCTCCTCCAGGGCTTCAGCATGCGCAGGCGGAACATTTCCCATTCCGACCCCAGTTCTTCCAAGAGGTTGGAAAAGGTGCGCCTGTTGCTGTGGTACAGCCCGTAGATGAGGCGGTTGTAGATCTCCCACCACTGCTCCGACCAGGCATCGCCCATGCGCCCGATGATGGAGCGCCTGTTCTGGCAGACCTTGTGCGAGGCCTTGATGTACTTGTTCTGGCGTATCTCCACGAGCCGCTGGCGCGACTTGCGCGAAAGGGTCCAGCGCACGAAGATGTCGTCGAGGTTCAGCTCCCTGTCGCGCAGGCGGCGCAGGCTCGAGGCGCGCATGGGGGCGAAGCCGCGGGCGCGCAGGACGACCTCGTCCGTTGCCCGGATGAGTTCCTGCCGCAGGTTGCGGAAAAATTCAAAGTGGTAGGGGCGGGCGCCCAGGATGGGCTCCTGGATGATGCCGTCTATGTAGCCGAATCCCAGGTTGTCTTCCGCCGTCAGGCGCAGGTTGTCGGCGCAGCGCTCCACGAGCTCAGCCGGGGCACGTCCGTCCGGTCCGAGGTGCCCTTCGATGGCGGCGGCCCCCTCGGGGGAGATCACGGAGTAGTAGCCGTGGGAGAGCATGAGGCGGCGGTCGGCGAGGGCTATGGCCTCCGCACCGCCGGATCCGCCCTCGGAAAAGACGGCGATGACCGGGACGGTGAGCCCCGCCATCTCGTAGATGTTCCTGGCGATCTGCTGCGCAGCGCCGGGATATTCTTCGAGCGGGTAGCCGCCCGGCGTGAAGACGAAGGTGTGGATGGGGATGCCTTCTGTTTCGGCAACGCCCATGTAGTGCTTGGCCTTGGCATTGCCCCAGGGCTTGGCGGAACCGCCGTTGCGGAACTCCTCGCCATGGCCTTTTTCGTGCCCGATCACCAGCACGGGCTGATGGTATGCGGCGCCTTTCCTGTGGCGGGTGATGTAGGCGCGCGCGATGACCATGGCGGGATCGTTGGTGTGCTCGCCCTGCCCCCCGATCTCGGTGTAGTCGTCGTACACGTTCTCCAGGATGTCCCGCAGGCAGATGCGCTGGGGATGCCTGACGATGCGCACCTTGTCCATGGGGGTCAGCTTGTCTTCAAGCTTGCATTCCGTAAAGAAGAAGAGGTCTTCGAGCGAGCTGATCCTGGACTTGATGTCCAGGTCGGGGTTTTCCTCATGCTCCTGCTTCAGCAGGGCAAGCCTTTCTGCGAGGAGGGAGATGTCCTCCTCGTGCTTGTCCGGAAAGATATCCGTCAGGTAATGGAGCCTGCTGCTGAGCTGCTGGAGCTGTTTTTCCCAATCCGTCATAGGATGCCCTTCCAGAGGCCTGGAAGTTAAAATTCAAGGATCTCCTGCGTTTTTTTGCGCAGGAAGGAGAGGTTGGTGCGCATGGGGCCGCCGCTTTTGCTGTGCCCTTCGAGCACGAAATGGTCGAGGAATTCCAGCCCGTGGGCCTTGGCTTCGCCGAGGCTGGCGCCCCATACGATGGCCAGGGCCAGGTTCGGGTCGAACTCGGTGGGGATGGAGTAGGGCGATCCCGGCGAGACCGGCGGCATGTGGGTATGCACCTGGCACCAGTCGAACGGCTTCCATGAAAAGGCGTCGATGTCTCCGACCCAGGGCATGAAGGAATTGTCCGGATCCTCGGCGATGATCCTGTATTCTATGCCCACGCCGTTGAAGGCGATGGCATCCTGCCCGTAGCCGAGCGGATCCCCGAGCCCGGTCCTGATCTGCTCGGAGATGAGGTCGGGCTTGCGCCCGTTGACTAGGCAGGCGGCAGCCGAAACACCGTTCTCCACCTGTATCCGGGTGTTCACCTCCATGAGGAACGGGTTCCCTTTGCGCGTGACGATCCATTCCCATGTGCCCACGCTGTCGTAGCCGACCTTGCGCGCCATGCGCACGGAATGGCGGATGATCTCCTTCTGCACCGCCGCAGCGTCGAAGCCGTAGGCGATGTCGTCCGGGGCGAAGCCCGGGGCGACCTCGAGCCGCTTCTGGTGGCCCGAAGACTGGATGGAGCAGTTGCGCGTGCCGAAGTGCACGATCTGCTTTCCGCTCCTGTCGCCCAGGATCTGGACTTCCAGGTGGTTGAAATCCTGGATGCGCTGCTCGATGAGCACGCCGTCATCCTTGAACTGGCGCTGGGCATAGCTGCGGATGCGGCGGTAGACATGCTTGAAGAGGTCGATGTCCCCCACCTCTTCGATCCCCATGCCGCCGCCACCTGCCGAGGCCTTCACCAGGACCTTGGGGCGGCTCACGCCCTGCTGCGACTGGAAGTCGAACAGCGAGCGCGCCACCTTTTCCGCTTCCTGCTCGTCGTAGATGGGCTTGTCGGAACCGGGCACGGTGGGAACCGAAAGGCTGCGCGCGAGACGCTTGGTGTTGATCTTGTCGCCCAGGTCGCGTATGAGCCGCCAGGAAGGACCCAGGAAGACCAGCGGGCGGCTGCGTTCCACGACGCGCCGGGCAAAGCGGTAGTCTTCGGCAAAGAAGCCGTAGCCGGGGTGCACGGCAGTGCATCCGGAATCGTCCGCCACGCTGAGCAGTTCGTTGGCGTCGTGGTAGGAAGATATGCGGTACAGGCTTTTTTCGCCGCCCAGGGACCGGGCCATGGCGACATGGCCGGAGCATGAATCCTCGCCGGTGTAGACACAGGCAAATCCCAGGCCGAGCCCGCGGCAGGCCTGCAGGATGCGCACCGCGATCTCGCCGCGGTTGGCTATGAGCACTTTATGGCGTGTATCCATGGAGATTCCTAAAATTACGTCTTCACCGGTCAGGCGGCGGATCCCGCAGGATCCGGGACGGAACGCATCACACATGATGGACTGTCAATATACACGTTGCAGCCGTAAAGGACAAGCCCTGCCGGGTGGAGGGCAGAACGTCGCATTTTTGTTGACGTTTTCTGTTTCCGCCGCCCGGACGGCGGCGCAATGCACGGCTGCCGCGCCTCGTGCCGCGGGAGTGCCATGGCAGGGGCTCGGGCGTTGTCTGGAAGGGGGGAGGGCGCCTGCCGCCTGCGCCCCTACAGCGCCAGCTCGTGATAGACCCGTCCTTCAAGGTCTTTCCACTCAAGCCCGCCGTCGCTCATCATCATGTAGCTGTGCGGGCTGCCCTGCTTGGGCAGGGAGACGGACCCGGGGTTGAGGCAGAGGCGCCCGCCGCATTCCTCCCATGCGGGGACGTGGGTGTGCCCCTGGAGCAGGATCCCGTCCGGGGGCAGGCTGGGCATGTTGCCCCTGTTGAACACATGCCCGTGCGTGGCGAAGACCATCCTCTTCCCGGCGTAAAGCAGGCAGTATTCGGCCATGACCGGGAATTCCAGCACCATCTGGTCCACGTCGGAATCGCAGTTGCCGCGCACGCAGAGGATGGAGCTCTTGACACTGTTCAGCAGGGAGGCCGTTTCCGCCGTGCCGTAGCCGCCTGGCAGGCTGTTGCGTGCCCCGTGGTAGAGCAGGTCGCCCAGCAGCAGGAGCCTTTCAGGGGCTTCCCGCGTGAAGGCTGCGAGCAGCCGGCGGCAGCAGTCCGCCGAACCGTGGATGTCGGAGGCGATCATGATCTTCATGCGGAAGCTCATCTCCGTTTTTTGGAAAAGACGACAAAGGCGATGATGATGACGGCCAGCAGGACAGCGCCCGCATAGTTGATGGACATGGCTCCTCCCGTCCGGGTTTATCCCGCTTCGAAGAATGCCTGGTAGGCGAGTTTGGCAGACCAGATGTCCGGCACCGACGAGAGTTCGAAGGGGCTGTGCATGCCCAGCAGGGCCGGTCCGGCATCCACGACGTCCATGCCGTAGGCCGCCAGGAACAGAGCCACCGTGCCGCCGCCGCCCACGTCGACCTTGCCCAGTTCGGCCATCTGCCAGGGGATGCCCCGGGCATCGAGCACGCCGCGCAGCCATCCCAGGTATTCAGGATGGGCGTCGTTGGCGCCGTATTTCCCGCGTGATCCGGTGAACTTGCAGAAGGCGATCCCGCTGCCGAAAAAGGCGGAGTTCTTCATCTCGTGGCGGTCCTGCCAGTCGGGATCGACGGCGGCATGCACGTCTCCGGAAAGGGCTTTCGTGTGCATCATGATGCGGCGGAAGGGCGTCTGCGGCTCCCATGCGGAAGCCATGTCCTGCACGCAGTATTCAAAGAAGCGCGAACTGGCTCCGGTGGAGCCTTCCGAGCCGATCTCCTCCTTGTCCCAGAAGATGACGCAGCTGGTGTATTCCGGATCGTCTGCGTCCAGCAGGGCGCGCAGGGCGGTGTACACGCAGATGCGGTCGTCCTGCCCGTAGCCGCCCACGATGCCGCGGTCGAGCCCCACATAGCGCGCTTCGCCGGCGGGCACGGCTTCGATCTCGGCAGAGATGAGGTCGTCCTCGCAGATGCCGTACCGTTCGTGGAGCAGCTCCAGGATGCGCGCCTTGACCGCTTCCTTGGGCGCCTCCTGCCCTTCTTCTGCCAGTGCCGGCTCGTGGCCCAGGATGATGTTCAGCTTTTCGGCTTCAAAGGCGTCGGCGAGCGTCTTCTTGGCGTCGTCATGGGCCAGGTGCGGCAAAAGGTCGGCAATGGTGAAGACAGGTTCCCCCTGTCCTTCACCCAGGCAGATGGGGAGCGCTTCCCCTCCCGCTTTGACCACGACTCCGTGCAGCGCCAGCGGGCGCGCGAACCACTGGTATTTGCGCAGCCCCCCGTAATAATGCGTTTTCGCCTGCCCGACGCCCACCTGCTCGATGAGGGGATGCTGCTTGAGATCGAGCCTGGGGCTGTCCGTGTGCGCGCTGATGAGGCGCAGCCCTTCGGCAAGGGGCCTGCGGCCGCGCCGTGCAGCGAACAGGGCTTTGCCATGCAGATGGACGAAACCCCTGCCGCCTTCGAATCCGGCGCGGAAGCCGGAGGCCTCCAGCTGTTCCATGGCGGCGGCCACGGTCTCGCGTTCCGTCTTGGCGCGGCTCAGAAAGTTCATGTAGCCATCAGCCAGGGCGCGCATGGCGCTGCGCCCTGCTTCATCCTTATAGATCTCCCATCCCGATCGTTTTTGGGAAGCCAGTTCTTTCATCATGACCTCGATGCCTGTCTCTTGCTGCCCGGATCAATGGTCCTGGGCATGCATTCCGTAAATGCCCGCAGCGCCTCCGGGCTGCGATCCGGCGTCCGCAGGCGGCGTTTCCAGCAGGGCGGGATGCAGGCGGTAGACCTCGGAAAGCAGGTACAGCGAGCCGCATACCAGCACGGGGCGCCCCCCTGCCGCTTCCGCCGCGGCATCCAGCGCGGCCTTTGTCCCCTGCATGGGGCGGGCCGCCGGGCCGAGCAGGGCGGCGATATCTTCTCCCTGGGCCGCCCGCGGGTTGCCGCTTATGGTGGGAACGAAGACCGGGGTCTTCCCCAGCGTTTTCTGGAGCAGTGCCGCCAGAGCCTGGGGATCCTTGTCCCTGAGGCAGGAAAAGACGGCCGCTCCGGGACGCTCCTGCCCATCCATCGCTTCCAGCGCGGCGCAGAGGGCGGCCATGCCGTGCGCGTTGTGCGCTCCGTCCAGCCACAGCGCGGGCAGCCCGTTGGCAGCGGGGGCGAACTGCAGCCGCCCGGGGATGAAAGCTTTTTCCAGTCCGCGGGCGATGGACTGGCTGTTGGTCTTCCATCCGTGGCGCATGCACAGCAGTATCCATGCCTGCACAGCAGTCAGCGCATTGATCCTCTGATGCGCGCCCCGCAGTCCGAGGGGGGCGTCGCCGGGGATCCTGGCGCACCGTTCAAGTTCCTTGGGCAGGACCTCCCACAGCAGCCTGCCTGCTGAGCTCCCGGCCTTCTTCATGGAGTCTGTGGTGCAGAAAGGGATGCCCTGGTCTTCCGCCTTGTTGGCGAGGATCGCCATGGGGATGGGTTCCTGCGGCGCGCTGACCGCCATGGCCACGCCGGGCCGCAGGGCGTCTGCCTTGTCCGCCGCGATGTCATAGATGCTTTCGCCCAGGATGTTGGCATGATCCATGTCGATGGGCGTAAAGCAGACCATTTCCGCCGGCAGGGCCGTGGTGGCGTCGTGGCGGGCGCCCAGCCCGGCTTCGAAAATGGCCAGGTCGGGAGAGCTGGACTTGAAGGCGTCCGCGGCCATGACGGTGAGCAGCTCAAAATAGGTCAGCCCCGGCTCCGCTCCCGTCGCCCGGGCGGCAAGGCGGGGCCATGCCTGCCGCGGGAGCTTTTTGTCGTCCATCCTGATGCGCTCGGCGGGATCGATGAAATGCGGGGAAGTATAAAGCCCCGCACGCATCCCGTGCGCCATGGCTATGGACTGGAGGAAGGTGGCGGTGGAGCCCTTGCCGTTGGTGCCGACCACCTGGACGATGGGGAATTCCAGGTCGTTGAGGTTCAGGGCCTCCAGGGCCCGCTGCATGCGGTCCAGCCCCATGTCCATGTGGAAGAGCCCGAGCCCGTCCAGGTGCCTGAGGACATCCTCATAGCTCTGGAAAGGTCCGGGGCCGGCCGTGTTGGCGTGCTCAGGCATGAGATCCTTCTTTCTTTGCGCGCACTGCGTTGCGCAGCCAGTCGTACCATGCGGAAAGCCCCTCGCCCGTCCGGCAGGAGACCTCCATGATGGCGAGTTCCGGGTTCAGGGCGGCGGCGTGGGCGCGTGCTTTCCTGACATCGAAGTCGACGTAGGGCAGCAGGTCGGTCTTGTTCAGGAGCATGGCTTTGGACTTGTGGAAAAGGTAAGGGTATTTCTGCGGTTTGTCGTCTCCCTCGGCGCAGCTCAGCAGGGCTATCTTGGCGTCTTCGCCGCAGTCGAATTCCGTGGGGCAGACCAGGTTGCCGACATTTTCGATGAAAAGGATGTCCAGCCCTTCCGTGTCCAGGGATTCCAGGGCTTCGCTGATCATGCTGCTGTCCAGGTGGCATCCGCCGTCCGTGTTGATCTGCACGGCCTGTGCGCCGGAAGAGGCGACGCGGCGCGCGTCGTTGTCTGTCTGCAGGTCGCCTTCGATGACGGCCATGCGGAATTCGCCGGCAAGGTCCGAAAGCGTGCGTTCAAGGAGGGACGTCTTGCCCGATCCGGGCGAACTGATGAGGTTGAGCGCCAGCACTCCGGCCTTGGCGAATCTTTCGCGCAGGCGCGCGGCTATCCTGTCATTGGCTTCGAGCGCATTGCGTACGACGGGTATGTCCATGGTTTCTCCTCTGATGATCGGTGCGGCATCATTCCGCTTCCAGGTGTTCCAGGATGATGCCTTCCCCTTTTTCCACGCTGTACGAAGCCGGCTCCCCGCAGGAAGGGCAGGGGGCGAACATCGCTTCCCTGCTGGAAGGCTGGAAGGTGTTGCGGCAAAGCGGGCAGCGCAGCAGCAGCGGTTCTTCCACAAGTTCCAGGCGGGCCCCCTCGCTGGGAGTGCCTCCTGTCATGGCCTCGAAAGCCATGCGCATGGAATCGGGCTGCACGTGGTCGAGCTCGCCATAGCGCAGGCGCAACAGGGTGAGCCTGGACGCTCCGTGCCGCTCCATCTCTTCTGCCGCGATGTCCAGAACGCTGGCCATGAGGGAAAATTCATGCATGATGAGATGGTACACAAAAATGCCTGTGCCGTCCATAGGGCATGCCGGGCAGGAACGGCGGGCAAGGGCGGGCTGCAGGCGCATGGCCGCGTTGAGCGAGCCCCGCGACATGACCGTGCGGCATTCCGCATAAGCGTTTTTTGAAGGGATGCGCCGCCGCTCCTGCCCACCCTTTTCTTTTCTGCAGAAAGAGCGTATTGCTTCTCCATGCGCCATGCACTCCGGCGCGAATCGGTATGAAGAGGTGCTGATGAGCAGTATTCCACGCCTTCTCGGCTGCGCCGCGGCTTTGACAGTCGTGGCGGTAGCCGCGGTCTTTGCGTTGCAGGAGGATACGATTTCCGCTCCTCCGGCGGCGCATCCGGAATCTACGGGAAAGATCGATCCCCGCATCCTTCCGTATGTGCATGGCAAGATCTCCCCGGCAAGGGAAACGCAGCGGCCGCACCCGGAAGCGAAGCGTGCAGCCGCAGCTCCCGCCCCTGCGAAAGCAGCTGCTCCTGTGTCCTACGGTGAGATGCAGCAGCAAGGGGCGCAAAGCCGGGAAGCAGCAGGAGGCAAGGGGGGGGACTATCCCTCAAGACCGGCTGATGCAGGCGCAACGCAGGCGGAAACGAAGGTTTCCTCCCGCACGGACGAGGCAAGACCGGCTGCCCCCGTGCTGTCCGTGCAGTCCTTTGCACTGGGTGACGCCGGGAGCCAGGTCCCTGGTGCCCCAGGCGCTGGCGCCGGAGCCCCTGCGGATCCTCCTGCTGGCGCCCGCCCGGACGCAGGCGGTGCGGTGCCATCTGACCTTCCTCCTGTGAAGACCGGTGCGGGTCCTGAGGCTGAACCCAGGCAGGCCAAAGCCGATCCTGCCCGCGCTGCAGGGACCGACGTGCAACAGCCAGCCGCATCCCCGCCTGCACGATCTCCCCAGGCACCTGCAGCGGAGCCTGCACGGGACAAGCCTGCGCCTTCCACTCCAGCAGCCCTTCCTCCGCAGCCGCAGAAGGCGGCATCACCTGCCTTAAAGCGCGATGATGCCAGGCCCCAATCTTTTGACCGCATCGTCACATCGGCGCAGTTCGTGATGGATGGCAGCCTCATCAAGCTCGTCTTAAAAGGCAATGCCCCCATGGTCGGGCACTGCTTCCAGCTCCACGATCCCGAGCGCGTCGTCCTTGACCTGGCAGGGAAATGGCGCATCCAGATCCCCAGGGTCCCCAGCAACCGCCTGATCCAGGCAGTGCGCCTGGGGCAGCACGAAAACAAGACGAGGCTTGTCTTCGACTTGAAGAATCCTGGCAAGTCCGCCCTGGTGCCCGTGAACCGCAATGCCCTCGAACTGCATGTCAGGTAGGCTCCATGCTCGTCCAGGGAACGCATTACCGCACCATTTGGACCGGGGGAGATCCCTTCCGGGGAGACCTTTTCATCATCGACCAGACCGCGCTGCCGCACGCATTCCGCATCGCGCGCCTGCATACGCTTGAGGAAGCCTGCGAAGCCATCAGCGGCATGCTCGTGCGCGGCGCCGGGCTCATCGGCGCGGCAGCGGCGCATGGCTTCTGGCTTGCCGCCCTCCAGGCGCCGGACCAGGGATTCCATGGATTCATGGAAGAGGCATCTGCCGCGCTCCGCGCCACGCGCCCCACGGCGGTCAACCTGGAATGGGCGCTGGAACGGCAGAAAAAGCGCATCGCCGGGCTCGGCAGGCAGCAGGCGGTGCCCGCTGCGTTTGCAGAAGCATGCGCCATCGCCGATGAAGACGCGGATTGCTGCAGGCGCATAGGCCAGAACGGCCTGCCTTTGCTGCGCCGCGCCGCACAGGCGCATCCCGGGCGTCCCGTCGAGGTGCTCACCCATTGCAATGCCGGCTGGCTTGCCTTCGTGGACCACGGCTCCGCGCTCGCCCCCGTCTATGCGGCTTTTGATGAGGGCCTCCCCATCCATGTCTGGGTGGATGAGACCAGGCCGCGCGGGCAGGGCGCCGCCCTGACGTCCTGGGAGCTCTTGCAGCACGGCGTGCCCCACGACATCATCGCCGATAACGCCGGCGGACACCTCATGCAGCGGGGCATGGTGGACATGGTCATCACCGGGGCCGACCGCGTGGCCCGCAACGGCGACGCAGCCAATAAGATAGGCACCTATCTCAAGGCGCTTGCCGCGGCGGACAACCATGTGCCGTTCTATGTGGCGCTCCCGTCCTCGACGTTCGACTTCGGCATCCGCGACGGGATGCTCGGCATCCCCATCGAGGAGCGTTCCCCCGAGGAAGTCCTGTTTGCATCCGGGGCGCTGGATCCCGGCAGGACAGCGCGCGTCCTCCTGGGGCCGCCGGGCGCGACGGCCCGTAACTGGGCATTCGATGTCACCCCGGCCCGCTTGATCACCGGGTTCATCACCGAGAGGGGAGTATGCGCAGCCACGGAGGAAGGGATAGCCTCCATGTATCCCGAGGCCCTGGACGCCGGCGCGAGGGAACAGCGCCATGCCTGACGAGGGATATGTAAAATTCCGCTGCCTGCACCGGCACGCGGATCCGCCGCCCCTGGATATCCTTGCGGAGCTGAACGATCTGCGCACCGATCTTTTCCGCGCGGGGCTCGTCGGCGTCACAGGCAGCGGCATCGGCTATGGCAATGTCTCCATGCGCTGGCATGGCGGGACGTTCTGGATCACGGCCAGCCGGACGGGCCATATCCCCGCATTGGGCGCAGAGGGGTACAGCCTGGTGGAACGCTGCGATATCGACGGGAACACGGTATGGTCGAGCGGGAGCATGGAGGCCAGCTCGGAATCCATGACCCATGCCGCCGTGTATGAGGCGTCTCCGGCCACCCGCTGCGTGGTCCATGCACATCACCGAGGTTTTTTCCACATGCTCCTGCAAGGCGGCGCCCCTGCCACGGATCCCTCTGCGGGATTCGGCACCCCGGGCATGGCGCGTTCGGTATCAGAACTGGTGCGCCGGCATCCCGCCGACGGAGTCATCGCCATGACAGGCCATGAGGACGGCATCATCCTCTACGCCCCGGGCATAGGGCATATGCGCGATCTCCTGGCGATGCTGGCGCAGGGCTATATCCCCCTGTAAAGGGGCAGAGGAGGGTTTTATGGCAAAGGTCGGCATCATAGGCGGCAGCGGGCTCGACGACCCTGATCTTTTCACCGTGCAGAATGAAACGGATTGGGAAACGCCCTGGGGCTCGCCTTCCAGCTCGCTGCGCGAAGGGCTCCTGGGCGGCGTGCCCGTGGTGCTCCTTGCCCGGCATGGGCGCAGGCACACCATCACGCCCACGCATGTGAATTACCGCGCCAACATCTGGGCTCTCAAGGAATCCGGCTGCACCCATGTCCTGGCAAGCACAGCGGTCGGTTCCCTCATCGACGAGATACGCCGGGGCGACCTTGTCCTGCCTGACCAGTTCATCGATTTCACCCGCATCCGTCCCCTGAGCTATTTTGACGCCTTTGAACCGGGCGACCCGCGGCATACCGCCATGGCAGAGCCGTTTGACCTGGAGCTGCGGCGCATCATGGCCGAGGAACTGAAGGCGCTCGGGTTCCGCCACCACAGGCGCGGGACCGTGATCACCATCGAAGGCCCGCGCTTTTCCACAAGGGCCGAATCGCGCATGTTCCGCATCTGGGGGGCGCACATCGTCAACATGAGCATCGCCACGGAGTGCATCATGGCCAACGAGATGGGCATCCCTTACGCCGCCGTCGCCATGAGCACGGATTACGATTCCTGGATGGAGGAGGAAGAGCCTGTGACCTGGGAAGCCGTGGCCGAGACAGGGCGGCAGAACGCCCGCAAGGTCCTGGAACTTTTCCGCCGCGTCGTGCCCAGGATACGCTGATCACGGTGGAAAGCCTGCCGCCTCTTTTCCGGAGGCGGTTTTTTTATGAAATAATCCGGAGAATTATCAAAAAAATAAAAAAACATTAAAAAAGTTGTTGACAAAGTGGCAGCAAAAGGGGATGTTTACCTTCCGCGCTGCTGAACGGCGTCCCCGAAAACGACTTCTTTTTCTGCTTGACAAGGGGGCGCACGCAGGGCATAAAGCGCGGGCTGCGCGAGAGCACAGCGGTTCTTTGACAAGTGAAGAGCGAGTTGGGAAGAGAACTTTGAGTTCGCTAAAGGGAAAGGAATTTCCCTTTTGGATCAAGCTTTATTTAACTGGAGAGTTTGA
>JAEEGI010017441.1_pt1 | contig 14727 bp, 10 predicted proteins | sample 8958751 | NCBI WGS metagenome assembly JAEEGI01 (sample SAMN16246545, study PRJNA631951) | gut metagenome | biome: gut microbiome; feature: rumen; material: KS-attached | host: Bos | place: Iran: Karaj | collected 2018-10
AATATGGCGCTCCTTTGGCCAAGAAACTCCAGATTCAGGCTTACCCCACATTCGTCATCTTCAATGCTGATGCCCAGGAAATCGGCCGTCTGCTCGGCTACATGGAAGCAAGCGAGTTTATCAAGAAGGTGGAGGAGAAGAGCCGCGACAACTCTTCAAGCACGTTGGAGGAGCGCTGGAAGAATGGCGACCGCGACCCTCAGTTCCTGAAGGAATACTTAGGCACGCTGAACGCCGCCTACAAGGCTGACGACGGCAACGACGTGGCAGAGGCGCTGCTCGCCGGCAAGGAGTCCACTTTTGCTTCCGATCCAGAGCTGTGCAAGATTTTCATGCGCAACATCAACAACCCGTTTGCCGAATCCTTCAAATACACTGCCAAGCATCCAGAGGCTTTGAAGACCGCGGTGGGTGCCAATGCCGTGGATATGAAAATCAGCAATGTGCTCCGCAACTATCAGGGCAAGCTCATCAAAGAGCAGGATGGTAACGTGAGCCTGGACCAGGAACGTTTCGATGCCTTCAACCAGCTGATGAAAGAGCTGAACGTGGAAGGTGCGGACCATTTCCGACTCTCCACACTCATCACCTGTGCTGAGAAACAGAAGAATTATGACGCCTATATGGGTTATGTGAAGGAGTATCTCGCCACACCTGGCCTGGATGCCGACGACATGCAGCTGGCAAACTGGGTGAAGCCGTTTGCTGACCCTTCCACCGACCCGAAGTACAAGGCGCAGATGAAGGAAATCCTGAAGGCTCGCGTGGCAGACATCAAGGCAGGCAAGCGCCAGCCGATGACCACCATCGGCAACATGCGCCTGTCAAGACCAACCGACGAGCTGCTTGAGATGCTCATCGATGCCATGGACGGAAAAATGCCGGGCAGTAATTGAGCCTCTGACGATGAAGTATGGTGGGATTTTCTGCTCTCATGCCGTCCAAAGCAAGGCTGACGGCGGATAATCCCAACTCTCAATAGACGAAACTAAACATTAAAAAATAGACGCTTATGAAGAAAATTTACTTTTTATTATTGTTGATTGCCTCCACATTCAGCACTGCCAATGCGCAGACTTTTGAATGGGGCACTGCTACATGGAACATCCCTGATGGAAAAGTGTATGAAAACATTGATGAATTCAATGTGGACGGTTTGGTCCTGACTTATCCAAATCCGGCAAATTACACCTTGACTTTTTTCAATGCAATAGGAGTGGACTATGATTTGTATGTGGACGATGCTGCTGAACCAATAAAAGAAGAAGCTTCCTCACGTGCCAATACAGTTGTCACTTTCAATTATCCGTTTGTGGAGGGACATAAATACAAGGTCGTGACCACTGGAGCCGCATTGGTGTTTGCCAATATTGCCACTTACACCACAGACACTCTTTCCACCAATTCTGACTCTTATTCCATTTCTTTCGAAATCAAGGGACCTGAGTTGGTGAAGACCATCGATGTGGATGCCAAGATGTCATTGGCCATAACGGACCAGAATGCCGACCTCACTTTCTCGCTGATTGATGTAAACTCTGTGACATCAGCACTTGGTGTGGAATCAATAGCAGAAACAAATATCTATGGTCTGAAATTGAATGGCGCATACGTTACTTACGACTGGTATGGCCCTGATTATTTTGACGGCTGGCGTGATGCTGATGGCGAGTACACCACATGGGGAGGCGGTTATAACCATCTGGATGGTCATAACGCTTATCCTGCCGTGTATTGCATCAAACTGAACCAGACAGCAGACACGGTGTCTTACTTCTTCTATGACTATTGGAGGGAATATGATCCTAATGCATCAGAAGAAATCGGAGGCGGCGGCGTGATCACCCCGGTAAAGCGCCGTGCTCCTCAAACATCCTACAATTCCGTGATTTGGAACTGGTATGACGAAGAAAACGATACGACCTACCAGTACGACCGCAAATACCGCTGTAATGAAGGACAGGACTATAAGGCCAGCTTTGCCATCGTGGCGAACAAGAAGATGGTGAAAATCAACGCCACCCTTCACTTTGTGAGCCAGGAAGACTATCTCACTGGCGTTGCCGCCTTGAAACCTTCTGATGGTGAGGTAGTTGCTACTGAATATTATTCTGTTGGAGGCGCCCGTCTCTCTTCTCCTCAGCGAGGCATCAACATCGTGAAATCCCGTCTTGCCGACGGCAGGACAGTGACCCGTAAGGTTCTTGTGAGATAGTTTCACGACTCGCCCATTCATCACAAAAGCGGACATCCCTGTTGAGGGTGTCCGCTTTTTATGGTTTATGGTTGGAGTGTTTATGGTTGTTTCTGCCTTCAGGCAGGATGATGATGGCTTAGCCCCCTTGAAGGCTGAGGCTGGCTTCTATTTGATGAAGCGGATGTTCTCCACGTGGTCGTTCACGTAGAAGCGTGCCATATCGGACGTCTTGTACCATCCTGGTTTTTCCGGCATCTCGTCGTAGATGAGTTGCCCGTTGATGCGCAGTCCTTCGAAGGTGATGTTCCTCACTTTCCGCTGTTCGTTGTAGCCCTGGATGATGGAGACGTATGGGGTGTCGCCTTTATAGCGGATGTTGCGGAAGGTGATGTCCTCAATTCCCCTGCCTGGGGCGGTGCAGTATTTGGAGTTGTAGCACACGCGCAACTGGAGGAGTGCCCCTTGGTGGATGTTGTCGATTCTGATGTTGTCGAACACCACGTTCTTCACCAGGTTGTTGTCGCCTGCGTTGATGGCAAGGCAACCCTGATAGTCGATTTGTGGCTCGCTCTGGCAGAGGATGTCGATATTCTCGTACCTGAGGTTCACGATGGAGTCCATCTTCTCAGAATTGCCATGGATGCCGATGAAGATGGGGTGAGCCACGTCGGCCCAGAGTGTGGAGTTGCGCATGGTCACATTGTTCACCGACCCCTTGAAACCTTTTCGGGTGGCGTAGGCGGTGGTGCAGTCGTCGGAGTTGCGGCAGAACACACGGTCGTAGGTCACGTTGCTTGATGCGAAGACGTTGAGCCCGTCGCCCCATCCTGGATAGGATATGCTCTTCACGTCGTGAATGGTCACCCCGTCACTCTCACCCACAGGGCAGGTGTTGAGGATAAGTCCGTCGATGCGCACGTCTTTTGACCGTTCCACCGATGCCCCTTGGAATCCGTCGGCAGGTCTTGCCACACCTCTTCCAATGATGCTCACATGCTCTGCCTTCCTCACATCGAACGAACCGGTGAAGTAGGCACCTCCAGCCAGATAGACCGTGGTGTTGGAAGGGACATTGATTCTCTCATCGGTATAGAATCCTGGTTGATAAAACACGAAATGACGTCCTTCCTTCTCTGCCTCTTTCCTTGCTTCCTCTACCGGCTGCACCGGCTTGGAGGTGAAGAGCAGGAGGTTGTCGGTGATGTCGCCATCGAATTCCACCGACACGTTCTCGGGCTGGAAAAGCAGGAACTGCACGGTGGAGTCGTTGAGCTGGTTGGCAATCACTCCTTTGTAGTCGGGGCGGATCTTAGCCTTCTTGTATTTTTTCTTTTTGCAGGTGACCCTGACATTCACATCGCCTGTGAAGTCAAAGAAAGCGTATGAAATCTCGCAGACCTTATGTTTGTTGTCGCCGATGGGTGCATTGACCTTGGCCATATAGGTGTCGATGCGTGTCCATTCCTTGGCTCCCCGTGGCTGGATGGTCACTTCATAGTCGTCTTTCAGCGGTGCGCCTTCAGGGGCAGGGTAGGTGAAGGCTTGGTGAAGTTTCTCAAACGGTTTCACACCTGGCGCCTTGCTTTTATTGTCGATTTTTGTGCCTTGATAGAAGAGGAGCGACCCGATGCCCATCGCGTCGCAGTTGCCGGTCTTTGTCTCCGGACGCTGTCCTCCGGCTTTTCCGAGCACCTGGGCTGTGTATGGCATCTGGAGCCCTTTGCGTCCCACATAGTGGTTGAACGCCACCTCATAGACGCTGAAAAACTTTCCCCGCTGCATCTGCCCTGGTTCGGTCCAGTTGCAGTAGAGACCCGTGCAGTCGGTCCACTGACGGAACGGAACCTCGTATCCGAGATTATAGCGTGCCATATATTCATAGCCGGCGAGGAGACGGTTGTCGAGCGCTCCGTAGAGGTCATCACCCTGGTTCCATGCCACCTCGCACGTCTCAGCAAGGTTGCCTACGCCCAACTGTGCATGAGCTTGATCACGTCCGGTCTCCTGACATTGGCCGGTCTCGCTGATGTAGTTGGGCAGTGAGCCGTTGTCGTTGGCTTTGAGGAAGAATTGCTTGGCATGGTCATACATCTCCCTATTGTCGGTGTAGATGGCCACTGCCATCCGCATTTTGTTGACGATGGCGCCCCAGTTGCCATTGGCATACGGACTGTTCTCTTCAAAACGGTCGATAGTGGGGATGAAGGTGCGTTGCAGCATCTGCGTCACTTTGGCGTTGTCGATGCGGTCGCGCAGCAGTTCGCAGGCATTCACCAGATAGAATCCCTGAAGGCAGCATAGCGGTGCGTCGTGCCCGTCAATTCCATTCATGACCTGCGAATAAGCGTTGATGATTTCCACTGCTTTGGCTGCATGGGCTTCCTTTCCTGTGAGTTTGAAGAGCAGTGCGTTGTAATAGGCTGCAGAGAAGTCGCTCTCGCTGCCTCCCTTTGTGCTGCGGTAAGTCCCGTCGCGTGCGATGATCTCGTAGGGACCTGCCATCTTATAGTTCTCACTCGCCCGTTTGTCGGCCTGCAACTGCTGGAACGCGGTCAGCACAGGCTCGGTTTTCTTGTCGATGTACTTCCGCATCCGTTGGAGGGACTCCTCTGTGTGGAGTATGCCTGGATGGATGAACGGCTGAGCCTTTGCAGCCATAGCGGCAAGGCATAGTGTCAGGATGAAATATCGTTTCATATTTATATATCAATGGATGTTTGTCACCAATGAGCCGAAAAATGGCTGGTTGGTGTTTGGTGAGTCAAATGATGTCATTCAGCCTTGTGTTTCACGAAGAAAGCGCAGTAAGTGAGGTAGATGGCACATACGAGCAGCGCGAGAATGCCGGCCGTGATGGTTTGGAATGAGTCGTTGGCCCATCCAATCAGCGGTGGCACCGCTCCTCCTCCCGCCACTGCCGTGATCATGAGGCCGGAGATGAGGTTGGCCCGCTGAGGTTCTTCCTTCACTGCCATGGCGAAGATGGTAGGGAAGATGCATGAGCAGAGGAAACCGATGGCGCCGATGAACGCAAGGGTGAGTGTGGCTGACATTGGAATGAGTGCCAGCGCGAGAATGGCACAGATGCAGGTGAGGATGTTGATTCGGTAGTAGGTGATGTCTTTAATCCGTGTCATGATGAACACTCCGATGAAGGCTCCCACCGTACGGCAGATGAAATACACCTGAGGTGCGATACCAGCTTCTGCCAATGACCATCCATGACGCTGTATGAGAATCTTGGAACTGATGAAGTTCGTGCCGACATCGATTCCCACGACAAAGAATATGCCGAAGAAAAGTGCCAGAATCTTAGGGTTCTTGAGCAATGAGAATGTGGCGCCCACCGTCACGTCGGTCTGCTGCTCCGGTTCTTTCTCCACCGGTGAGAAATAGAGCCAAAGTCCCGAAAGCAGTGTGATGGCTCCCAGGCAAGGGAAAGCGAGATACCAGTTCTGAGGATCCCCGCCTCCGAGGGTGTTGACGGCGAAGAGCATGATGAACGGTCCACAGAACGAGCTGATGGCTTTGACCACCTGTCCTCCTGTGAGTGAGCTGGTGAGGAGCTTGCCATCTTTAATCACATGGCTGACGAGTGCGTTCTGACTCACTTGGAGAATGGCGTTTCCGATTCCCAGCAACGCATAGCCGGCAAGACAGGCCCAACTGTGGCGCAGCAGAGGTATGAGCGAGCCGAGGATGGTCACTGCCATTCCGATGAGCACGGTGTTCTTTTTCCCCCATTTGCTCATCTTGATGCCTACCGGTACACTGAAGAAGAGGAACCACACGAACACCATGGATGGGATGAATCCCGCCATTGTGTCGCTCCATCCGAAAGCCGACTTGGCATAGTCGCTTGAAATGCCCACGATATCACAGAAACCTTGGATGAAGAAGGCTGCCATGACGCAGGCAATGGTCAGTTTGCTGGTTTTTGAATTTGCTTTCATTATCGGTATTATTCAGTTGTTTTTTGTGTTGAAAAAGCTTATATGAGTGATTGTCAGACTGTTGCTGTGAGGAATGTGGCGTTACCAAAGATGTAAAGCACGTTCTCCGATGCCGGCACGAGCACGGTCTCTCCTTTCCTGATGTGGATGCCGTTGATATTGGCTTCTCCCCACAGGCAGACCACCACCACGAAGGAGTCGCTTTTGAAGTCAATCTGTGCCGCCACCTGCACCACCACACGGTGGACGATGAAATAAGGGCAGTTGATCAGTTGCGAGGTAGGACGGGTGCTGTCGTAGCTGCTGCGGTATTCGGGCCACACCTGATAGTCGATGGCGTCTTTCGCCTCCTGAACGTGGAGTTCGCGTGGCTTGCCATGCGCATCCTTACGTCCGAAGTCGTAAACCCTGTAGGTGATGTCGCTGGTTTGCTGAATCTCTGCGAGGAAATTGCCGGCTCCGATGGCATGGAGCCGTCCGGCTGGGAGGAAATAGAGGTCGCCGTCGTGCGACTCATGGGTGGCGATGACAGATGCCATTGGGTTTTCGGCGGGAGAATCCCCATCGGCGGAAGGGTCGCTGCTGACCAGCCGCTCATAATCCTCTGGAGTGATGCTCTTTCTCAGCCCACTGTAGATTTTGGCACCCACGTCGGCTTTGATCACATACCACATCTCCGTCTTTCCGGCACATCCATGGCGTTGCATCGCCAGTTCGTCATTGGGATGCACCTGCACGGAGAGGTCCTGTCTGGAGTCGATGAACTTCACGAGCAACGGGAATTTGTTGCCGAATTTCTTATATACCTTCTCTCCCACCAGCAGGCCTTTGTACTTGTCGATGAGTTCGGTGAGTGTGAGCCCAACATCTACATCGTCGATGAGTCCGCGCTCGATGGCCACGCTCTCATGGCCTGGCACTCCACTGATTTCCCAGCTTTCTCCGATATTCGGCTGCGCTGTGTAGATGCCTTTGAACGGTGCGATTTGATACCCGCCCCACAGGGTCGTCTTCAGGAATGGTTTGAATTTATAGGGTTTCATAATTGCTGTTTGTTCGCTTGTCAGTTATTATTTCGCATTCTTCTCTTGAATCTCTATCAATCTCAGCAATGCCTCAAGATAATAATAGTCGGCATAATTGATGCTGTAGTCGATTTCTGTCCCAGCCGGCATGTTTCCAACCGAATGCATGATGAAGGAAGGTTTTTCCTTTCCGCTGATATATGGTGGTTTCGACAGGTTCTCCAACATGGTTTTGGCTTCATCGAGATAGGCTTTCTTTCCAGAAAGTTCCGACAGGTTGACCAGTGCTGAAGCCACGATTGCAGCCGCAGATGCATCCCGGAAGTCGTCGCGGGAAAAATCCCAATAAGGAATGCGGGTGGAGTCGGGCAGGGCTGAAAGATAGGCGTCAGTGACTTTCTCAGCCCAGTCAAGATAGCGTTTCTCGTGGGTGTATTGATAGACCATGGTATAGCCATAGATGGCCCAGGCCTGACCGCGTGCCCACATCGTCTCATCGCCTGCCCCTTGATGGGTGCAGTTGTATTTGTGCTCACCCGTGATGGAGTCATAGACCGCCACATGGTAGCTGGTGGCGTCGTTGCGGAAATGGCAGCTCATGGTGGTGTCGGCATGGGTCATGGCGATTTCCTTGAGACGTGGGCTCCCGCCATGCTGGCTGGCCCATAGGAGCAGCTCCAGGTTGATCATGTTGTCCATGATGGTGTTATGCCCTCCAAACATTCTCACGTTTCTTGGCCATGAAAGCATGGTCCCTGCTTTAGGATTGAAGAGGGTGGCCAGCGTATCGGCGGCTGCGAGCAGCACCTGCTTGTAGTCCTCGCTTTGGTTTTGCTCCCATCCTTTGAGGAAACTGCCGATCATGATGAAGCCGAGGTCGTGGTCATAAACCGGCTGATAGGCCAGGTATCTCAGCTTTTCGGTGAAACGTGCCGCCTCGGAGGTGTCGCCTGCCATCCAGAGAATGCCTGGGAAGAATCCGGCACACCATTCTTCCGGTGTGTCCACTCTTCTCAGGTTCCAATGATGCTCTTGCGGACCGATGTTCCGGGGGGTCATCACGTAGTCAATCCGACCTGTGCTGTCGCGCAGCTCGCTCAAGGTGCGTTCCACCTGCTGCTGGCAATATTCCACTTGGCGTTCAGCGGAAAAAATGCCGTCATTTTTCTCCGTGACGCATGCCATGATGAATGTTGCCAAAAAGCAAAGTGTTGCAATTGCTGTTTTGTGATTCATGCTATATTGTGTTTTTTGCAAATTTACTTGAATTACTTATAAATTCAATGCGTAAAATGTTTTAAAATAGATGCAAAAAATGTATAAATCACATTTTTGTACAAAAACGGCATATCAATTTGTACAAAAACTACATATCTGAGCATATTATTGGCAAAGAATAAGTAGGCCAACAATAATATCAGAGCAAATCAATGCAGGGCTGGGTTGAGGTTCCTTTTCAGGAAGAATTGCTTGGTGGAGAGGAAGAAGGTGGCAGTTCCGATGGCATTCACTGCGGCCACGGTCCAAAACGCCATGTCGTAGCCCAGAGTCTCGGCTATGATACCTCCGAAAAGTATTCCAAGTCCCATCCCCACGTCCCAAGAGATGAGGATGGTGGAGTTGGCGGTTCCGCGCTGGTTGTTGTGCGCCACATTGATGGTCATGTTCTGGAATGCCGGCCACATGTGACCGTTTCCCAATCCGATGAGCATGGCAGAACCGTAGTAGCCCACCCAAATGGCTGTGGCATTGCCCGGGAAAATGGTGGGTAAGGCGATAAAGAGCGTGTAGCCTACCAGCGATATGAGGATTCCCTCTCCTGCATTGTGGGTGAGATGTCCTTTCCGCAGCGCTTTGCTGCCTTGAAGGCGTGAGAGCATGAGTCCGATGGAGCAAAGCATGAAATAGGTTCCCGTGCCGCCGGTGATTCCGAGTGTCTCCTTTCCGTAGATGGCCAGGTAGTTGCTGAGCACGCCGAAGCAGAAGCCGAACGCCACCATGTTGGCACCCAGGAGCCATCCCCTGAGCAGGAAGAATCGGTCGAGCGAGAGTTTGGATTTGTTGAGCACAATTTCCTTGGCGGGCAGTTTCACGGTGGCATCGACTGCCATTCCCACGCATGCCACGATAAGTGCGATCCAGAAAAGGAGTTCAAAATTCTGGGTGAGTTGGTAGATGAAGATGCCGATGGTAGGCGCGATGGCCATTGACAAGTTGTTGCTCAGTCCGTAATAACCGATGCCCTCCGTCCTTCTGGATGATGGCAGCACGTCGATGGCCACGGTGGAGTTGGCAACGGTGATTGCTCCGAAAGGCCCTCCGTGAAGGGTCCGGACGATGGTGAACAAGAGTAGGGTGGAGGCGAAGATGTAGCCGGCAAACAGGATGGAGAAGCAGGCGAAGCACACCATAAGCACCTTCTTTCTTGGAAAGGAATCGACGAAGTATCCGCTGAAGGGTCTGAAGAGCATGGCCACGATGGTGTAGCCCGATAACACAGCCCCTATCACATCCTTGGTTGCCCCGAAATGTTCGCTGAGGTAGATGGGCAAGAGCGGTGTGAGGAGGTAGAAGGCGAAAAAGAGCGTGAAATTTGCTATCATCACCTTGCAATAGTTCTTATTCCAAAGTCGTTCCATGATGTTGTCGGGAAAAACACTGCAAAATTACGGAAGAAATTCTGATTTTGCAACAATCACGGACGACAAAAGGGAAATCGAACAATTTTCCTCGTAAGTAATGATAAAAAAATAAGTTGCCTCAGTTTGTTCATATTTTGGAGATGTTTTTGTTCGTTATCGAAGGAGTGATGCGGGCATCATGACTGAGGGAACGGGCAAAAACAGCCCGAAAGATGAAAGGATTACAAACGATCTGGACATATCAAAATGAGGCAAGTTATTATTTTATCGTTACTAAAATCATCTTTTTATTAGAATATGAAAGAAAAAAAGCAACTGACTAAAGCCGAAACCCAAGTCATGAACATTCTCTGGTCGTTACCGGGGAGTAAAGGCTACTCCTCTGAAATCATGAGTAAATTCCCCGAGCCCAAACCGGCTCTGACCACACTGCTCACATTCCTCAAGATATTAAAGGACAAAGGATTTGTGACATCAGAGAAGATTGGCAAATCACAACTCTTCAGCGCAGCCATCAAGAAGGAGGAATACACCCGTTCTTTTATGAAAGAAGTGAAGAACACATTCTTTGGAGGGTCATTGAAGTCGATGTTCTCATTCTTTGCACAGACTGAGGATGTGTCGGAGGAGGATTTGAAAGAGATTCTGGAAATGATAAAAAAGAAATAGCAACAGGCAAAATCTGAATTTATGGGTGGTTCTAAAAATTAGGTCGGATTGATTTTTGAATTGATGTGGATGGAACTTTGTCAGTTTTTAAAGGCGCATAGCGAGCTATGTAACTGCAAACAATAGCAAAAAGACGCCACATCAAACAAAAAGCAACCGAAATTGAACTCATCCCATGATATTTGTAAGTAAAAACGTAATTTATAGAATTACCCTATATATGATATTGTTCATTATCAAATCAACAATCACACTTACACTGCTCTACTGCTGCGTGTTTGTGTTGCTCCGAAACAACTCCTTCCATCGATTCAACAGGATGACGCTCCTATGTATCATTCTCGCTGCATTTGTGGTTCCTATGGTTCATGTGAGCACAAACCACCCCACTGTGATTAACGAAGGAATGAGGCAGATGGAGATACTGATGGAAGACAATAATGGCCATTTACCGGAGGTGAGGTCTCAGGAGGCACAGCCCCTGATCACGTGGGTGCAGGCAATCAAGTGGATTTACCTGGCAGGTCTGATCACGATGCTGGCAGTCACCATTGTGCAAATCATCAGATTTGTAAGGCTGATGCGCAGAGGAATGCGTCATAAAGATGAGCAGGGCAACACCATTATTCTGTTCAATAACCCCATATCCCCATTCAGCATTTTTAGCTACATCGTGATGAGTGTGAAAGACTATGAGGGAGAACGCCATTTCATCCTGCCTCATGAAAGGGAGCATATCCGACTCGGACACTCATACGACCTGATACTGCTCCAACTGCTGAAATTCATACAATGGTTCAATCCATTGGTGTGGCTGATTGGCCGCGACCTCAAGACTGTACATGAGTATGAGGCAGATCAGGCAGTACTTCAACAAGGCATCGATGCAAAATCATATCAACTATTTCTCGTGAGCAAGGTGGTGGGGAATCGACTGCAGCCTTTCACCAACAACCTCAATCACGGCTCACTCAAAAAAAGAATCACTATGATGTACAGAAAAAAATCAAGCCGATGGCTCATGCTCAAGGCATTGCTGGTCATCCCTGTGGCAGCACTAACACTCAACTCATTCGCAAGTCTGGACGACATCGACTCCATGAAGGAAATGGCAGATATACAGGATAAACCACCTTTTGCCATCCACCCGGAAAAGGACCAATATGGAAGAATCACTGGTTTCTCTCATGAAGGAAAACCCGCCGATGGAGATTTTGAATGTACTTATGAATATGTGTTCATAAACGGCCGGCCTGCAACGGAGGAGGAAGTAATGAATTATCAGAAACTCCCTATCAAGAGCTTCTCCATCGTGAAGACAGCAAATGGCACTGCTGAATACGACTACAAAGACAAACATGGCATATTCTGCTTCACATTAGAAGAAAACAATATTAACAGCTTGGTGGACAGATTGCCGGGTATGGAAAAACAGCCGGACGGCAGCATCACTATCAATGGCAAGAAAGTGAAGAAAATCCTGGTGAACGGAGAAGAGGAATGGCCTAAGAATAAATAAATAAGGTGATGTGCGTCAGTGCCGACTCCATATCGGCACTGACACCTATGCTTAATATGAATTGAAACGTGAAGACAAGAATCCCGTTAGATGGCAAGGCCAAAATTATGGCCATATTGATTTCATTCACTGTCATTTCATGTTCCGATGGCAATAAGGCTCCGTCAGGCGGAAATCAGAGCAGCCAAACGAGACTTTCTTTAATTGACAATGTGATGGAACTGGCAGAAGACAGTACTGAACGTAGATTCGAAAATATTGCCGATGCTTATGTCATGCTTGTATATAAAGACAGTATTCTTATCGTAAGCAATAAGAATCCACAGCACGGAGCCCCGCTTATTTCTCTATATGACATTAACGGCCGAATGCACCATGTTGCAGACTACATTCCGCGAGGTTCATCCACCAATGAGATGACGGCTTGCCGAATCCATATTGCGGGCGATGAGCTGTTTGTCAGCGACAGCTACCACACGGGCCGCTATTGCTCCATACCCCTTCGAAAACCACTGGTCCCTTCTGACAAACTCCGTTTGTCCGCTTCGGGTGTGAACGAACGTGGCGTGGCAATCACTCCGTTCCGTGATGGTTTGTTGGTTGAGAATCCGCAATGCTATTCCAATGACGAAGCCGGCATACACAACGACGTGCCACGATTGCTCCACTACAGAAACCGACGTTGCCTCAATCCACACGGGCCAGTCAGCTTTCAGGTGGCTGATGTCAACACCGGAGCGGACATCCATTATAATGAATCACACAAGCGTATATGCTTCGTTTCCCATCGTCAGCCGCTTGTGGAATTTTACGACGATTCCCTTCAACTTGTCCATAGCATAAAGCTACAATCGGAAAGCCTTCAAAAGATCCACATTGAATCCACACAAACAAAAGCGGACAAGTGCCCAAGCCGGGACATTGGCTATGGAAATGTCACAATCGAAAAAACACGACGTGTGGTAGGTGCAGGAAGCCAGTTGCATGCCTTCCTATGTTCTTCATCCGATGAAGAGCATGTCTATCTTGCCTATTGCGGCAGACTGTTCAGCCATGCCTACCACACCTATCCAACATACATTCTTGTGCTGGACTGGAATGGCAACCTTGTCAGCACCTACCACTATGGTCGTTGGATTCAAGCCATATCACCCAGCTCGAAAACAGGCACATTCTACTTGACCGTCTATGCCGACGAGAACCCAGATTCTGCGCGGATGAAGTTGGTGAAGGTGACAACTGAAATTTCTGAAGAAACAGAGATTTGAAATATTCATTTATTTGCTGCTATCAAGCAAAATTACTACTTTTGCCTTCGATTTAATGTAATCCATTTTTTGTCGGAGAATTCAATAATCAGTTTTTTAGAGCACCCCTTTAGTGGCGAGAGTGTTTATTGGCAAGCGGAACACAACGCACTTCACTTTTACTTTTCACGTTTCTTTTTTCACTGTTTCTCATTATTTTCGTATTTTTTTTGTCATGATGGATTATTTGTCTGTTGAAGTTAGCTTTTTGAGCTGTTGAAGGGTATTAAGTAACGATAAAGAAAAGACATGATGGAAAAGATGCATATTCAGCAGCTGTTCAGGCAGAACTATGGCAAAATGATGAGGGTGGCGCGTTCCATTCTTTTTGACGAGGAAGAATGCAAAGATGTGGTAAGCGACATTTTTGCGAACTTGCTTCATGGGAACAATGTCCTGTCGGCCCAAACTGAAGAGTACTATCTGATGACAAGCGTGCGCAATCAGTGTCTGAAGCGGCTGCGACATGAGGAGGTGAAACGGAGAATGGCAGCGTATGCCACATCCTTGCAGACTTCGGACGACGAGAGTGGTGACGAACGTCTTTCCGAAATCGACGAATTCGTGGAACGTCATCTGACAGAGCAGGAACGACGAATCTTTCAACTCCGTTTCAGCAAGGGCTTCTCATATAAGGAAATAGCGGCTGAGGAGGGAATCAGCAGAGTGGCTGTTTGGAAGCATCTTTCACATGCCTTGAACCAGATCAGAAACCATTTCAAAAAGTGAAGACCATGCAGAAAAACGACAACCAACAGACAAAAGCGGGCCGAAAAGCGTTCACAACGACTCCACTGGCTGAACAAGAAGGAGCCGGCATTTCTCTCTTTCATGACATGCAGGAGCATCCTGAATCCTACTCTGACAATGAGTTGGAAGCCATGATGGACTCCCTTGACCAACAGCCAGACCTGGAGAAGGCGTGGAGGGAGTTCGAAAGCAAGTTCTCTGCTGACCATCCGAAAAGCCATCCCGCAACTTTTCACCATCAAATCCGAAAAGCAGCCGCAATCCTGATTGGCATTCTGATTCTATCGGGTATTGCCTATGCCGCAATTCGGCTTGTACGCAGCCATCAGCCTATGGTTCATCCAGAACAGGCAGAAAAACCGAAAGATTCTTTGAGAAGCAATCTTCCAGAACCACAAAAGCCATGGACAACAGAAGTAAACAGTTTCCGTACTGATAGAAATAAGTTTGAAAACAGAAAAGACGATAGTTCAAATCCACCTGTCCGGTTTAATGATGTCAGTCTGGACAGCATCCTGTCCGTTGTTTCTGCCCACTATGGAAAAACAGTTGTTTTCCGTAATGAAATGTCTAAAAACATGAGGTTCATCATCACTTGGAATCCTAATGAACCACTTACAGAATTTACTGACGAGCTGAACATGTTCGACGGAATGTTTGTGACA
>JAEEGI010017442.1_pt1 | contig 14726 bp, 13 predicted proteins | sample 8958751 | NCBI WGS metagenome assembly JAEEGI01 (sample SAMN16246545, study PRJNA631951) | gut metagenome | biome: gut microbiome; feature: rumen; material: KS-attached | host: Bos | place: Iran: Karaj | collected 2018-10
CGTGATTTCTAAGCTGCCTACACGGCAGATAACAAAGCCCGCGTATTGTAAGGATTCAAATTAAATTTCTAAGCTGCCTACACGGCAGATAACGATCTAAAAGCTGTTTAACTCCCACTGACAACGTTTCTAAGCTGCCTACACGGCAGATAACCTCAATCTGATACGGCACATATTCACGCTCATTTTCTAAGCTGCCTACACGGCAGATAACCTCGTTCATGATTAAAGAACTCAATCTGATATTTTCTAAGCTGCCTACACGGCAGATAACCGTTCCACAGTTAGCAAGAGCCGGAATTACATTTTCTAAGCTGCCTACACGGCAGATAACATCTGCGGTCAGAGTTGCGGACTCAATCTTTTTTTCTAAGCTGCCTACACGGCAGATAACTTTTATAAGGTCTTTCGTACTTCTTGCCGGCTTTTCTAAGCTGCCTACACGGCAGATAACGCAGCACGGATGTCTTCAATCGCCTTATTCATTTTCTAAGCTGCCTACACGGCAGATAACTACAGATGCTAAACTTGACAAAGACACACACAATTTCTAAGCTGCCTACACGGCAGATAACAATAAAATTGATGGTGCAATATGCTGTATGATTTTCTAAGCTGCCTACACGGCAGATAACGTATGATGGCCATAGCTAGATTGATGATTATATTTCTAAGCTGCCTACACGGCAGATAACACTAAAGGATTTGAACCCTTACAAAATGATTTTTTCTAAGCTGCCTACACGGCAGATAACAGTTAGGTGCATCGTGCAATAATTTATACAATTTTCTAAGCTGCCTACACGGCAGATAACTAAGCATCAAAACATCAATCACCAAACATAACAACGCAAACAAATAAACCAATCTTCAAAACCATATAAAAACGCTAGTATTCTAACTATTTGATAATACTATAATTTTTATATGGCTAATTTATTTTGGTCATATCAAAAAATCTTTTTAGATAGAAAATACCCTCCTGTACTTAACATTAAGCTACAAACTATTTTTATCATACCCTTTCTGAAAATCTATAATGAAAATGTAAATAATTTTATGAGCGCAAAACTAAAAATAAGGTAGAGTCCCTGATTTAGTAAGGCCATAACTATTAAAACTTAATGTATTAAAATTTTTATCTTGTAAAACTTCATCAATGAACAAACTAAAACGGTGACCGCTACTTAAGCTATCCATCATAACAAAAGGAAGATCAACCGAATAATTCCTGCAGGACTCGTAAATTTTTTGCACATATTCTTTATTTGCATGATGTCTTTTAGCGTAACGTCTGACAATTCGTTCCTTATTCTTAATCTGTATACGACGATACTGAACATATCTACAACTAGTACTAGGAACGAGTCTTACTTCCCCTTTTTGTATGTAATCCTCAAATCGGCATAACCTTCTATCAGATGATGAATTAAGCAAAATATCAGAATTCACTGCAAATAAACGGACAACACTTCCTAAACTTCTTTTTTCCTTGTCATATTTAGGAAACCCGATCCCTATATTAACTACACCAAATGCTCGTTCACTTTCAACACATACGAGATGTATTACTGACATCACTTTACTCATCAAAAAATTTAATGAAACATCTTGAGTTGGCAAAAGATTAAGGTCTTGGTAGTAAAGTTCTCTTTCCATTACTTATCCCCTTTACCAAATACTCCACCACGTATGAGAACCGACATGACGAAATGCTTATTATTATCGTTATCAAGCTGAACTCCACTCGCAAATTTATCAAATAATGTATAGAAATCAACTTTATCTTTATCAGTAGGAGCTCGAAAAGCCTTTCCGATAGTTGTAACTGCTCCATACGGTTCTACAGCAATAGGTCCGATACTATTATTAGGATCAGAATATTCTGGATACCAAGTATCTATGGTTCTTATGGCATTACCAATTTTCTGAGAGTGCATAGCAGCTATTCCATCAACCGAATAAAGAACTTTACTTTTTCTTCCTGTTTTGTCCATAACTAACTCTTCACTAGGAAAAACTTCCTGTCCGTTTTCAACTTTTGCATAGGTTGTAACTTCTATAGTTATAGAATCATCACCACTCAGAGTTTTTGATATTAATTTCCCCAGTGATTCAACATCTTGATCATATTTTTCAAAATTGCGTATAGAGTATGACTTTCCGTTGAATTTCCAATTTTGATCAGAACCTAATACATGTACCTCAACTTCAATTGACTCGGAACCAACCCTATTACGCCAAAGAAATCTAGCATTAGCAATATTTTGTGCATAACGCTTGCCTAATTCAACAAAACCAAACTGATCCTTATAAGAAGCTACCGCTTTATTGAGACTATTCTGAAAATCAGGTTCATTGCATGAAGAAGGTTGTCCAACTCTACCTAGAAATTTAACAGTAAAAATCATTTTTAAAGTATCACAATCCTGTGGCAACGAGCAATAATCAACAGTCTGCAAGTTAGGCTCTAGTATTTGCTTAGGGTCGACACGATGAGATTTTGTTCCTCTTACAGATTTTTCCACTAACTTTAATGGGATTGACTTTTCTCTATCATCCCAATCGGTGCCATATAGAAAACCATCAGAAGGGTTAATTTTACGTTCGAAAGCTAGCACTGTAGGAATTTTCAAGGCCATAATAATACTCCAAAACAAAAAAAATAAAAATGAAACCCAAATACTTCAAATTAATGAAATATCAAATAAATCTTCTTCAACTTCTTTCTCCGACTGACTGTAGCTGTAAATAGAAGATTCAGCATTATAAGATCCACGCCACAGTAATGAGTCTACATTAGGAACACGATGGAGCATTCTAAACTCCCCCAACGTGACAATACTTTCAGCAAAGCAGTGAGGCGAAAAATCGTCACGTTGATTAATTGCTTTTCCCAAATTACTGATAGCAGCATAACCAGTGCTGATAGGGACCAACCATGCCTGAACCTTCTTTCGCCTTTCTATTTCAATATTTCCATTGGATAATTGAATAGGATTTGCAATGACAGTCATATGTTCTAATAAAGCATCCATTGCGTCTCTGCCCTGCTTCATACTTTCTATCATTAACTCTCGCCGTTCAATAAGAGCATAACCTGGCATAAGTTTCCTAACAACGTAACGGCTGAAATCTTTATCCTGTCGCTCACTTCCAACTTTGATTAAAAAAGGAATTTCTTTTGTCGGTAATATATCACCAGAAGCTATCCTAAAATCACCATTAATCAGCTTAAGAACAGTCTCCTTTAGTGTTTCCTCCTTGTCACTTATATTCCCATCCAATTCACACAATAAAGAAATGTCCATCATACATTTAATCTCAGGAACGAATGGCTGTCTTTTTCCATCTTTTCCCAAAGGATTGGCACTAGCTATTACTGATAGATCGCTATCTTTTGCTCCTTTGTAAGACCGCAAATTAAATCTGTGATTAATAATTCCAAACCCAACAAATGCCAAATTATCGAACCCGTTTTCGTTCAATTTTCGTTGCAAAGCATGTACAGCTCCGCCAAACGCACATATGGAAGGGAAACCGGCTGAGTAAGGACTCGCCCAGGCATTGGCATTATTTATCTTTAGATGAGGCAATACCAAAATCTGTTTTACGCTCATTTCCACAACTCCTCATGACTACTAATCACATCTCTTACTGCAGATAAATCCGTATCATCCAGCTCAACTTTATATCCTTTTTTCAATTTAAGAATAATCCAAAGAGCCATGCAATTACCAATTTCTGATTTCCAGTCATTTGCAACTTCATTGCGTACATTTTCATCTTTATTTAGCCAAATTTGCTGCTCTGATTTAAGAGATTTTGGAATATCTTTTAAATTTTCTCTAACTAAAAGCATAATCTCTATTATGGATTTTATAATTTTTTCCAAACATCTATTTTGGTATTTCCTAATCTTTCCTGAAGGAATCTTTGAATTATTTTTATAAAACATCAATTGACTTAACCTTTTAAAATCAGATTTAAAATCAATCCCAAATTCGGAATAATCAGAACTTAAACAATCATAAAAAAAATCTGTCTTTGGTAATCTTACGTTGATTTCATCGATTGTGGGAGGGAGACATAACAACAACTTAGTCATCCCACCATTCTTACTATTGAGATAACTAATATTTTGTGGTTTAGTACCTCCATACTTTATACGCATAAGGTTATAAATTTCCTGAAAAGAGCTCGTTATTTCTCCTTTTTTTATTTTCTCTTCTTTTTCTTTTGAATCATCAATAAGTTTTGATAATCGATTTTTCAATTCATAAACAAGTATTGAAGGAGTAAACAAAGACAAAAGATGATATTGTCCATTAGATATAGGAAAGTAAACCTGCTTAATTTGGGACGATGTTACACAATCTGTATCTATTTTTTTTGTATCATCAAGAAATTGATTACGCAGTTCATCTATATTTTTTTCAATTTCTGAAAGAAGTTCTCTCCCCTCATTGGTATTATCCTTAATATTTTCCAGTACAGACTTACCGTTACACATAGATAGCTTACATTTCGCACTTGAACATGGTTAATTTCGTCCCTCAGTACTTGTGCAAAAAAATTAGCTACCGTAAGTCTTTTGGTATTTATCACCGAGCAGCGCCAGGATTCTGTTGGCCTGCTCGCTAATGTGATAGAACAGCCGTTCACCATTGTCCAGAACAATCGTTATGACGGTACTGAATATCTGGAACACATACCTCATGGTTATTTTATCAGTCAGTTTCCCTGTCTGATTCGGAAGCTGAACATTTGATTCCTTCATAGCATTACGCAGTTTCCATTCCAATCCGCTGAACACGGCAAGTCCAAGAGTCATTATCATCAGCAAAGCCTGAATATGTTCGTTCTTGGATACGAATATTGAATCTGCAAAGAACTCCGGATCTTTCAAAAATCTAAACCCGCGCTCAACTCTGTTCTGAGACTTGTACTGTTTCAGGAGTTCTGCTGGTTTCCATTCGCGTTCAACATCGTTGGTTGCAACTACGAAGAAGCTTCTGTTTCTTCTGACCATGTCGCAGTATTCCTGGTTAATTCCGATTTCGAGTTCAATCTTATAGCGATACTGCTTTTCCTCTTCAGGAACTGGTGCCTTTGGTTTTCTTCCCCGTCTTGGAATTTCCTCCTTCACAATGCCTGAACTTACAAGCTTGCAGTAGCGGAAGTTTTTGCTGAATCTTTCAATCTCCTTTTGAGCATCAGGTTCGCAGGAAAAACAGGATTTGCCGTATTCTTTGATTTTCTTCTGCAGTCTGAGCAGTTCCTTTTGAGCAAAGGATTCAACTGAATGAACATTTCTGGACTCGGCTGTATCACTGTGTACCAGAAGCCATTTTTGTTTGATGCCGCAATCTTCGACTTCATAGATTCCGCCCTGATTTACATCATCAATTTCTTCCAGTTCATCATCCCTGTGCTCAGCTATAAATTTCTGTACACTGTTTAGATTGCCGTCGGCTGCTCGTGTTACAAACTTTATTCCGCTTTCAGACATATGGGTTACATTTTTCTTTGAATACAGTGCTGAGTCTCCGCAGAGATATAGGTAACCGTCATCAGTATACTTTTTGAAACTCTCAAATATTTTTGTCATTCTTCCGAATGCATTCGTATCGTTTGTATTGCCACTCTCCGGCTCCATGTACAATGGTATACCTGTTGCGTTATCCACCATCATCTGTTCCATAACCTGAACCAGTTCCGGATGAGCATCTCTGCTATAACCATAGGTAACATTGATTTTATGCGGTTCGTCGTAATCAACTTTACTGTTATCCTCGTGGTACATCTGCTCCCTGCCATGGTAATGAAAACTGGTACTGTCAATGTTAACACTGCCAACCTTGCATCCGAGAGTATTCATGATGTTTAAGGCCAGTTCGGAAAACAGTGGTGTTAAACCGTATCTGTACATGGCATCCATGGTACGACCTATAACATCATCATTAAACCACGAGCTGCGATATTCAAATTCCAGCATAGCCTCTACATCCTTTGCATCGAAAAAGGTGTTGCTCATATACAAGGGACGCGTAGTATAGCCAAGACCGTTCAAAATCATCAGGGCTACAACCTGACCATGGGTGAAATGTCCTGCATTATTGCTCTCCTTGGGAATCAATGAATCAATTTTATCGATTAGTCCACACTCCCGAATAAAGGCTCCTGCCAGTCCTAAATGTCCCAGTGCGTAAGGTTTAAGCTGATCCTTTGCAATCGCAGTCATAACTTCTCCTAAAGTGGCCAAAAACACCTTATTCTAGAGAAAACGGTACAGCTAACACAAACACTAAAGTAATAAAGTGATTCTTATATCATATTTCAGAAATAAATAAATTTTATACTTATTTTTGTGATGAACCTCTATATTAATCGAATTTACAATATGCTAGTCTCAATAAGAGACAGGCATTCCCACTTGATTATTGTACCTATACCAAAGGCGATAATTAAGCATGTTCAAGTGCGAAATGTAAGATCAAAAATGCCGTCCGGAGAAATACCGGGCGGCCCTCTGTCTGTAAATTTCCTGCCGTACTGCAGCAATTCTGCTACGGCACACCACTGCCGTCAGCCGTTAATTGGAATTAGGTCTGAGTGCAGGGAACAGGATCACGTCTCTGATAGTATGGCTGTTGGTCAGCAGCATAACCAGACGATCGATACCGATACCTTCACCGGCTGTCGGAGGCAGACCGTATTCAAGGGCGGTTACATAATCACCGTCATAGTACATAGCCTCTTCATCTCCGGCCTCCTTCTGGGCAACCTGAGCTCTGAAGCGGGACGCCTGATCATCTGCATCATTAAGTTCGGAGAATCCGTTACCAAGTTCACGGCCGGCAATAAAGAATTCAAAGCGGTCGGTGAATTCAGGGTTCTGATCGTTTCTGCGGGCCAGCGGAGATACTGCAGCCGGATATTCAGTAATGAAGGTAGGCTGGATCAGATGCTCTTCAGCGGTCTCTTCAAAAATTGCAGAATAGATATGACCGAGTTCCCAGCTGTCCATCAGTTCAATATGAAGTCTCTTGGCCACAGCCTTGGCTCTTTCAATATCAGTCAGATCCTCTTCGGTAACACCCGGGGCGTATTTGAGAATAGCCTCCTTCATGGTCATCTTTTCAAACGGTTTGGAGAAGTCGATTTCAAATCCCTCCTCGCCAGGTTTTGCATAAATGAATTTAGGTGTACCGAGAACCTCATTGGCCACATACTTGAACAGATCTTCCGTAAGAGTGATCAGATCGTGATAGTCGGCATAGGCCATGTAGAATTCGATCATGGTGAATTCAGGATTGTGGCGAACGTCGATACCTTCATTTCTGAAGTTGCGGTTCAGTTCAAACACACGTTCAAAACCGCCGACAACCAGTCTCTTAAGGTAAAGTTCAGGAGCAATTCTCAGGTACATGTCGATGTCCAGGGCATTATGGTGGGTAATGAACGGACGTGCTGATGCACCGCCTGGAATAGCCTGCATCATCGGGGTTTCAACCTCCATGAAGCGGTGATCGTTGAGATATCTGCGGATTGCCTGAATGGTCTTTGATCTGATCTGGAAGGTTCTTCTGGAATCCTCGTTGGCAATCAGATCAAGATAACGCTGACGGCAGCGTGTTTCCTGATCGGTCAGGCCCTTGAACTTCTCAGGCAGAGGACGCAGTGATTTGGTCAGCAGTCTGATATTCTCCACGTGAACAGTCAGTTCACCGGTCTTGGTCTTGAACACATAACCTTCAACACCGAGAATATCACCCAGATCCCACTTCTTGAACACATCATTGTAAAAACCTTCAGGAAGACTGTCGCGGGTAACATAAATCTGGATCCTGCCGCCCATATCCTGCATGGTGGCAAAAGAAGCCTTGCCCATGATTCTGCGGGTCATCATACGTCCGGCGATTTTAACGCGCGGTTTGGACTCAGCCAGTTCCTCGGAGGATACGCCGTCATATTTGGCATGAATTTCATCTGAAATTGCATCGCGGCGGAAATCATTCGGGAATGCGATACCGTTTGCTCTGATAGCTTCGAGTTTCTCTCTGCGTTCAAGCATTACACTGTTGAGTTCCAGACCTGAATCTTGAACTTCTTTATTTTCTACCTGTTCAGTCATATTAAATCCTATCAAACAAAAACTTTATAAACCTGATTTTAAACTTGCTTCGATAAACATATCCAGATCACCGTCAAGCACAGCCTGGGTATTGCGGTTCTCCACCCCGGTGCGAAGATCCTTGATGCGGGAATCATCAAGCACATAGGAGCGGATCTGACTGCCCCAGCCGATATCCGCCTTGCTGTCCTCCACCGCCTGTTTCTCGCTGTTCTTTTTACGCATTTCAATTTCGTAGAGTTTAGCCTTGAGCTGTTTCATGGCACTCTCGCGGTTGGCAATCTGGGATCTTTCATTCTGACATGTCACCACCGTATTGGTCGGGATATGGGTAATACGCACCGCCGACTCGGTTTTATTGATGTGCTGTCCGCCGGCACCGGATGAGCGGTACACGTCAACACGCAGATCAGCCGGATTGATGTTGATTTCAATATGTTCATCCACTTCCGGATAAACAAATGCGGAGCAGAATGAAGTATGGCGGCGGTTGCCCGAGTCAAAAGGGGACTTGCGTACCAGACGGTGCACCCCGGTCTCAGTTCTGAGCCATCCGTAGGCATACTCACCGGTAAATTTAACGGTTGCTGATTTTATGCCGGCAACATCACCTTCGGAATATTCCACGATCTGAGGTTTGAACCCGTGGCGGTCACCCCACTTCATATACATGCGCAGAACCATCTCCGCCCAGTCCTGGGCTTCGGTTCCGCCGGAACCTGACTGAATGTCCATATAGCAGTCGGCCTGATCACTGCTGCCGGAGAACATGCGTCTGAACTCGAGCTCGGCAAGTTCCTTCTCAAGTTTTTCCAGTTCACTGACCGCTTCATCAAAGGCGGACTGATCCTCCTCCTCCCGGGCAAGTTCAATAAAGGACAGAACATCCTCAGCGCCGCTCTCAAGATCATCGATGGTTCTGACTGTCTGTGTCAGCTGATTCTTCTCTTTGCTGAGTTTCAGAAATCTTTCCTGATCATTCCAGGCATCCGGCTGTTCCACCTCGGCGGTCACTTCCTCCAGCCGTTCCTTTTTTGCGTCATAATCCACATAACCCTTGATGACGGAAGTACGCTGTTTCAGCTCTTCCACTTTAGCCAGTACGGGGTTTACCTCAAACATTCATGCCACCTCAAATTTTTTGAGCATTCTAACATATTTGGAGTAAAATTTTAATAAAACATTGCGCCGGATCTTGGATCCGTATAGGCAAAGGTGCAGGAAAAGACTGCAGGATCGGCTGAATTATTCCAGGATCTGATAGTTTTCCACAATCAGCTGAAGGTATTTGTTGCCGCGCCATTCTGATACTTCAATTTTATAGCCCAGGCGCACCCGGCGGTGCCAGAAATCCTCATTTCTCGTTTCCCTGGTGGCATTGAAAATCATGGCGGTATATTCAAAATGTGAATTCGGATAGACAACCGTAAGTTTCAGATGACGGTTCATCAGTTTGAGGTGCTTGACCGTGAATATTCCGTCGAAGGTCGGATGGGCATAATTGTTACCCCACGGCCCCAGCGAAAGCAGGTATTCGGCAAATTCCGGAACCAGATACCGGCTCGGCAGTTCACCGTCAGAGTACCAGACGTTGGACAGATCCCCCTGCTTGATATTTTCGGTTACCGTTTTCTCAAAGACATCGGTAAATCTAGCCAGATCTGCGCGACGGATGGTCATTCCAGCCGCCATGGCATGTCCGCCGAAACGAAGCAGCAGATCAGGATACCGGCTGTTTATTTTTTCCAGCAGATCCTTGATATGCAGATTATCCACCGATCTGGCGGATCCCTTGAGTTCTGTACCGTCCTCATTGGCAACAGCAAAAGCAACCGTCGGTTTATAGTAGATTTCCTTGATTCTGGTGGCAACCAGTCCGACAACCCCCTGATGATATGATTTATCAAAAATAACGATACTGTTGTTGTTCTGCAGATCGTAGTTCTGATCCAGATCCCGGGTTGCCTCACTGTGCATCTGCGCCTCGATTTCCTTGCGGGTGTTGTTGACGTTGATCAGTTCATTGACCAGACTTTCCACCTCTTCACTGTCATCCGACAGCAGACAGTTCACCCCCAGGGACATGTTGTCGATCCTGCCGGCCGCATTAAGGATCGGCGAGATGGAGAAACAGATGTCGTTTTCATCAATTTGGGCTATGTTGCGACGGCACTTCTGAAGGATGGAGATAAAACACTTGCAACATCTGCCGGTACGGATTTTCTCGATCCCGTTTTTGATCAGAATCCTGTTATTGTGATCGAGAGTAACCACATCGGCAATAGATCCTACGGCAACCAGATCCATGAACCGGGACATATTCGGAACCGGAAGATTGTGTTCAGTAAACCAGCCGCGGTTGCGCAGATAAGCCCTGAATGCAAGCATGACATAGAAAATAACCCCGACGCCGGCAAGATTCTTAGATCTGAAGCGGCAGTTCTGCTGGTTCGGATTAACGATCGCATCGGCAGGAGGAAGTCGGGCCAGCGACAGATGATGGTCGGTTACCAGAACCCTGATCCCGAGCTCCCGGGCGCGCTGCACCCCGTCGAAACTGGTGATCCCGTTATCAACGGTAATAATGAGTTCCGCCTTCTTTTCCTCATGAATGATGGAAACAATTTTTTCTGACAGCCCGTAGCCGAGCACAACCCGGTCGGGAATAAAAAAATCGACATTTTTGAAACCGAATTCCCGCAGAGCGCGGATGGCAAGAGTGGTACTGGTAGCCCCGTCGACGTCGTAATCACCCACAACCACGATCCTGGACTGGCCGCACAGAGCCTGAAACAGGATCTCGCAGGCCTTGTCGATATCCTTCAGATCATCGCAGTGAAGCAGTGAATGCAGTGACAGATCAAGTTCACTTTCATCCCTTACTCCGCGGCTGAGAAGGATCCTCCGCACAATCGGATCGAAATTGGAAAACAGCGGGCTGTGTTCGTCATAGGTCCGGCGAACAAACGGGCGCGAGGTGGTCAGCATACCTAAATATAACAGTTAAACAGAATTACAATCCAAACGGCAGCTGTAAGCAGCAACATGATGAAAACAGCCGCAGAGCCTAAATCCTTAGCCCGTCCAGATAATTCATTCCATTCATCGCCGGTACGGTCAACCACAGCCTCGATGGCGGAATTGAGGATCTCCACCACCATTACCAGCCACGGCATCAGAACAAGCAGCAGACGGGACAGCACGTCAAGACGCGGCAGCAGGATCGCCGTGACAGTCATAATCACTGTCAGAATCAGCTCCTGTCTGAACGCCGCCTCGTTAATCCACGCTGCTTTCAATCCCTGCAGACTGTATTTACCAGCATTAACTATCCGCTTAAAACCAGTTACTCCTGTTTTAGACATATTAAAACCTTCTGTACGACTAATTAACACTATGATATCAAATTTCGATATCCAATATTGTGATTAAATTTAATAATTTAATTTCACCGTGGTGTTTGCTCGCCGCTTGTACAGAACCAATGATCTGACAGCGCAGATGAGCAAAAAAAAATTCTTAACGGATATAATCCATTAAGAATTCTTGATTAAGGGCTGAACTACAGCTCGTACCTGATTAATTCAGGCAGTACTTCTTTAATTTCTTTCTGAGTGTACCGCGATTGATACCCATGATTTTAGCAGCTTTGGTCTGGTTGCCTCTTGAATACTGCATAACTACATCGAAAAACGGAGCCTCAACCTCAGTGGATACCAGCTCATATAAATCTTCAACGCTTTTGCCAGGAGGAAGCTGGGTAAAATAATTTCTAACGGCCTGCTCTACAGATTCTCTCAATGGTGTCTTTGTTGGTTCATGAGTTTGAGCACTTATTGTTGTTGTAACTAATGTGCTAGCTTCACTGTTTTGCTCTAACATATCAATCCTTTTTTCTCTATAACATTGTACAAATAATAATCGTTTTCTTAAATAGTTCGCCTATTATACATTATTTATGTGACGAATATCAAAATAATTTATTTTTTAATTCCTGATAACTGGCACCATTCCTCACGGATATTCGGCGCAGTCATGTCAAACCACTGACCGTAGATCCCGTTTATCTCCTGAGCCTGGGTTTCAAGGATCCCAGACAGAGCAATGTGGCCGTGATCTTTTACCAGCGTGCTGAGCAGCGGTGCAAGTTCACGCAGCGGACCGGCCAGAATATTGGCAACAACCAGATCGGCCTGCAGCCCGGCTGGTCTTTCATCCACCAGATACAGTTCAAAATTTTCACTCACACCGTTGCGCACGGCATTGTCCCTGGATGCCTGGATCGCCTGAGGATCGATATCGATCCCGATAACCTTTCCTGCACCGAGTTTTAGCGCGGCAATGGCCAGAATTCCCGAGCCGCATCCGTAATCAATAACGGTCCTGCCCTTTATATCAAAACCGTCAAGATACTCAAGACACATCGCGGTGGTAGGATGGGTGCCAGTGCCGAATGCAAGGCCCGGATCAAGCATAACATTCACTGCATTTTTATCAGGGATTTCGCACCAGCTAGGGCAAATCCACAACTTTTTGCCAAACTGCATCGGGTGAAAATGTTCCATCCATTCCCTGACCCAGTCCTTGTCCTCCAGCTGTTCAACCTTGCAGTGAACCTGGCTACCCAAATTCTTTTCGATGAAATGCACAATTCTGAACGGATCGACATCAGCCTCAAACAGTCCGATTACCACGGTATTGGCCCATAATTTTGTAGTTCCAAGCGGCGGCTCGTAGATCGGATTGTCCTGTGCATCCATATAGGTTACGGCCTGGGCACCGGCGCCCTGGAGCATCGAGGAAACCTTTTTTACTTTGGTTTCGTCACAACCTACTCTTATCTGAATCCATGGCATTTTTAATGTTCCTCCGCAAAGTCATCCTTTCTGTTCAGGTCCAGAAATTCACGATGTGCAAAAACTACAATCTTGCTGACAATGGAAGAGGCAGTCCCGCAGCTGCTGGTGGTGATGGTTACCTGACTTTTCTTATTCTCATAGTAACTGTCGGAACCTATTCCCTTGAGGGCCTCCACATTGATTGCATCACGATTGTAATAACTGATAACAATATTCCTTTCATCAGTACGGATATTTTTAATATTATCGAGCCCGCCGATGATTTTTAATATTCTGATGGCCAGCAGACTCAGATCCTTGGAATTCTTCTTGTCGCGGATCAGTTTGATGCTGACTTTTTTCTGTTTCTTAAGTTTCCAGGTGAGCTGCTTGAGTGAAAATTTCTTAATGATGAACAGAGTTCCGAAGAAGTACACAGCAGCAACAAAGATCAGCACATAGATGCTGTGATAATCATCGTAGATATTCTCTCCGATTCCGTAGTAGAACATTACATCATAATCGAGATTTACATTCAGCAGAATAACGAAAATCAGACCGGCAAGCAGCGCATTGAGGAAAAACAGCCCCGACCAGATCCACAGGATCATCAGGAGCACAAACGGCTGAACCTGCTCAAATATACCGGAAACAAGAGTGATCAGCATCAGAAAGAAAACCGGCAGAAACTTATAGGTATCCTGCTTGACGATCACAGCCAAAAGCATGGCGGCTATACCGTAAATCGGAATAAAATTCTTAATCAGCACATATACATACTGATGGGAAATAGTGTTCAGATACGGATCCCACATGATAAATTCAGCCAGATAACTGTCAAGACCGAAAGGTACGGCAAGCTGATAGGCAAACATACAGATAAAACTGCGCAGATCGCTCGGGATCCCCATAAGAATATTGCCGCTGTCATGTGATATAAACAGAAGATCAATCACATAAAAAATAATAACAGTTACGAAAAACGCAAGCACGCAGCCGATAAGAAGGATCGACAGATTCAGAATACGGGAAAAAAGATAACGTCGCAGATGATCTGTATTGGCTGTTATATGTGACGAAAGTGCTCCCGATATAAGGGCGGCACAGAAGGCGGAGGCATACTCAGAATTATCATACTTCTGAAAATAGGAGTGAAACAGAAACTGCAGGAAAAAATACACCACAATGGTACTGATAATCTGCCAGCTTCTGGAGATATTAGGTTCCGTCAGTGAAGCAAAAACAGCAAACAGCAACGGAACGATATTTAAAATATAACGCGAAACAGTAAGAGAGGTAAGATAGTAATCAGTATGGGCAGCACCGGACTGAATCAACTGTGCCAGCGGTAACAGGAAAATTGGTACCAGTAATAATCCAACACGCAGTAAAAACGATGACGGCATACCAACTTCTACCTATAAACTGTTATTTAATGAAGACGTTAAAATGTGACAACCTGCACATTTTAGCAAATTGTTATAAATCTTAAAAGCGAAAAAAAAGCTGATTAAACATGTATTTTTTTTGACCGGGGCAGAAGGTTTTCCAGCGGGTAGAAACAGAAAAGTACAGATCAGTTTGCTAGTTTTATTGAATGCAGAAGTCATCAGACTTAAAGCCGCATTTATCGGAAAACAAAATGAAAATGATTGGAAAACCGTGATAAAAACGACATAAGCAGAAACGAAAAAAGACACCGGAATGGGTGTCTTCTTCATGAATGGGATCCTGGCAATGACCTACTCTCA
>JAEEGI010017445.1_pt1 | contig 14725 bp, 14 predicted proteins | sample 8958751 | NCBI WGS metagenome assembly JAEEGI01 (sample SAMN16246545, study PRJNA631951) | gut metagenome | biome: gut microbiome; feature: rumen; material: KS-attached | host: Bos | place: Iran: Karaj | collected 2018-10
GATTATCAAGAACAATGCGTTCAAGGCCGCCCGCGACATGTACGTGCAGACGCTTTCTATTGTAAGCGTTCTCGAAGGGCTGGGCTTCAATCAAGAGAACAGGGTTAAAGATTCTTTTGAAGCGGAACAGCAAAAGTACAACGACTTCCGTTCGCAGTATGCGTTCTATTACCAGATGGATGAATCCGATGTGTCTGCTTTGCAGCAACGTCGTGCTGTGTTCGAACGTATTTCGGCAAAATATCCGGTGCGAGCCGCGGCTTGTTCTAAAGGCCTTTTGCTGAAGTTGGATGTCTCTCCGGAGGTCTGTAAAGATGGCAGTCTGGGCGTTTCTTGTACGGCTGACTTGAACTTGAGCGGCTCGAACTGCGAAGGTGAACCTTACTTCAGCGTTCATGCCAAGGTCAAGGGTAGCGGACGTTATGATGTGAACGAAGCGAAAGAACGCTTGAACGCCAATATCGCTAATGGCGATTGGTTCAACGAGTGGACCTCGGAATTGGATAAGTGGAGACTCGAATGATTCGCTTTTTGTCGGGTTTGTTTGGATTTGTTTTTGCTGTGTCGCTTTGCGTCTCTTCTACGGCGCATGCGGCTTCTCAAGGTAAATCGGTCGAGATGAAGTTGCCATCTTCGATAGCTGATTCGCTCCCGTGGTTTGCTATCCGCGAAGTTTCGGATAACATGCTTCCGTTTACGCGTACGCATTTGTCTAAAATTTCGATGAAGAACGAACGCACCGCACTCGTCTATTTTGCGACATGGTGCATCCCTTGCAGGGCGGGTATCAAACGCCTTGTCGATAATTACGCGGAACTCCAGAAGAACAAAGTCTCAGTTGTGCTGGTGAACATCGGCGAACGCGACGAGGAACTTGTCAAAAGCTGGGTGAAGAAGACGAATGTATCGAAATTTACGGTCGTGAGCGATCCGTTCAAGCGATTGACGGAAGGGTTCGGTCTTGTCAAGGAAGGCGAAGAAATAAGCCTTCCGCGTACGATTGTGCTGGACAAGAATACGAAGCCTTTGTTCATGCTGGGTGAAGAAGGCAACGACTGGCCTCAAGTTCTTTGGACAAAGTAGAATTATGTATCTTATTGTCGGTCTTGGAAATCCGGGTACGCAGTACTCTAACACGCATCATAACGCTGGTTTCATGGCAGTGGAAAAGCTTGCGGATTCAAGCAAGGACTGGAAAAGCGAACACAAGGCGCTGACCATGAAGGTGAACATTGCAGGCGAAGAATGCCTGCTTGTAAAACCGCAGACTTACATGAACCTCTCTGGTGAAGCGGTGCAGGCGCTCATGACATGGTACAAAGTCAAGGTCGATCATTTGCTAGTCTTTAGCGATGATATTAATTTGGATGTAGGCCGCATCCGTTGCCGTGCAAATGGTAGCCATGGCGGACAGAACGGGCTTCGCAATATCATTGAGCATGTGGGCGACAAGTTTCCGCGTATCCGCTTTGGCGTTGGCAAATGCCCGCCGAAATTTGACTTGAGCAATTGGGTGCTTGCTAAATTTTCTCCCGAAGACCGCCCGAAATTTGACGAGGCGATTGCAAAAGTCCCGGCATTGATGGAATGCTACTTTAAATTTGGCATCGAAAAGTGCATGGAACGGTATAACGGGAAATAGTTTATTCCTTTCATTCAAAAAAACGTATTGTAAAGTCCTATCAACAATAGCTTTTGCGGGCTATTGTTTTTTGCTAGGATATATTGTTTTTTATCGCCCATATCAGACCCGCTATCAATAACTTAATGCCGTTGGTCGTTTTTCGGGAAAGTGGACGTTTTCTTTTTCTATATTGCGGTTGGTTATGGAAAATCTGGAAACAGACAGCAAGTTTTTGAAAAAAGCGATGATTGTGAACGTGGTGGGGACAATCCTCAAGGTTTGCGGTCCGCTTTTGACTTTTTTGATGGCGCGTATTTTTGGCGCTGCTGAATTCGGAATCTTTGTTTCGGCGCAAACACTCCTTTTGACGATAGCCCATTCGGCAACCCTTGGACTCGATAAGGGCCTTTATTGGTATTTGCCGCAGAACAAGTTAAACAATCGAGCTCCGCACGATGGTATCATGGAATCGTTCTGGGTGTCGGCTGTGATTGCTCTTTTCTGTACGGCTGTGATTTTCGTCGGTTCCTTTACGCCGCATATTTCCAAGGAATTGCCATGGTATGCCGCTTCGCTTCTGTTCTATGTGGGAACGTATGTCTTTAGTACCGCTTCTGAAGGGAATCGTCGTCCGCAAAACGCCGTGTTTGTCAATTCTTTCTTGACGGTGACTCTTGCTCCGGCGACATCGATTGCGCTGTATTTCCTGGATATTCCGCATGCGCTCCCGATTGGCCTTTTTGTGGGGCAGATCGTTGGTTTCTTTGTGCATTTTGTCTTGGTGCGTAGGCAGTTCCCCGAAATGCCCATGAATCCGGGGAAGCTCGTTTCGAAAAGTTTATTGCTTTATTCGCTTCCGCTGGGATTTGGTGAATTTGTTTCGTCGTTCCTGACGCGTTCTAGCCTTTGGCTGGTCATGCTTTTTTTGGGTCCGGAAAAGGCGGGTGCATACGGAATCATGGTGACGATTTCGAATGCGCTCCAGACGATTCGCGTGGGCTTTACTCCGATTCTTACTCCTGTCGTGGCGGGTATGAATAAGGATCGCTTAAAGACGGACCTGAAGCCTGTTTACAGTTATTGCGTTTTCATGGTGACGTTTATCCAGCTGCTGATAGGATTTTTCATTGTGCTGTTCCCGGGTGAGATTCTTTCGATAGCGGGGAAGGATTTCATTGTGCAACCCGAAGCGCTTGGAATCTTGTTGCTTGTGCATTTGGTTGCCGGTTTCGGAGGAATGACAATCGTTGTGCTGAATGGCATGGGCAAGAGTCTTTATTCCTTGATTATGGACGTGATTTCGCTGGGCGTGGCGCTTGCACTGGGATATTTCCTGATTCCGCTTTGGGGACTCGTCGGGGCTGCTCTTTCGATGCTTGGCTACAACATTATGGCGATTATCTGCAATAACATCTATTTACTTAAGATGGGTTACAGGCCTTATTCGGTGAGGTTGCTTTCTCAAGTCGTCTGGATTATTGGGCTTATCGCATTCTATATTTTGCTGAACATCAAGCAACCGGATTTATCGCTGCTAGAAAAGGGCGGAATCTATCTTGTGATTGTTGCAGCGCTAGGTTTGTATGGACTATTGATGAAAAAGAAAATGGATGCAGACCGCAATCGCCAAATGAAGGACGTGGAGGATAAACGATGAAAAAGATTGACCAAAAGGAATGCCGAGAAGTCCAGATGTCCGTTTTGGACGAAGTTGCAAGAATTTGCAAGGAGAATAATCTGAAATATAGCCTTGCATATGGAACGCTTCTTGGCGCGGTTCGCCATAAGGGATACATTCCTTGGGATGACGATATCGACATTTTCCTTTTGCGCGAAGATTACGACAAGCTGATCGCTATTTTGAAGGATCCGGCGACCCCCAAAAAGGATTGGCTTACCGTTGTTGACGATTCTTGCGACGGTTATTATTACGGATTCGCCAAAGCCTATGATAATCGTACCCATGTCGAAATGGAACGGCACAAGGGCGAAATGGGTATCTGGGTGGACTTGTTCCCTCTGGATGGTCTTCCGAAAACGCGCTGGTTGGAAAAACCGTTTGTGCTGTATTGCAGTTTTTTGCGCGTGATTGGCCTTGCCCTGAGTTCTGACTTGAATTCCAAGGCGTACGATGCTTGGACCCGGTTTTACAAGCGCGTCATTTATTCGGTGGTCTCTTTGATAGGGAAGGGACGTTTCTGCCGTTATATGGAACGGGTCTATCGCCGTTTTTCGGGGAAAGAATCTGGCCGAGTGGCGACGCTTTTCTTTGATTCAAAGACGGATCGCGTACTCGATTTGGACAAGTTGACAGAAATGACCACATATCCGTTCGAAAATCGCGAATACGAGGCTATAAAGAATTACGACTATTACCTGTCTGAATTTTATGGCGATTATATGCAGCTTCCGCCCGAAGAAAAACGTATTACCCACGGGCTAGAAGCTTTCTGGAAATAAATAGACTGTTTCGCTTTAGAGCGAAATTTTATAGAATGCCAAAGCTTCGGCTAGGACCTTGAAGAAGTCTTCGATGTCACTCACGTCGATGGCGCCGAGTGCGCAGAGGCGGAAAGTGTTCGTCGTCGAAATCTTGCCCGGGTAAATCGTGAAGCCGCGGTCGTAGCAGTAGTCGTGCACCTTCTCGAAATCCCAGTTCGGGTCTTCGGGGTACTTGACCGAAACGACGAGGCCCGATTCGATGGACGGATCGATAACGGTATCGAAACCGAGTTTGGCGACCCCCTTGCGGATGGCCTCATATACGCGGCGGTGGCGTGCGAACTTGGCGGATTCACCTTCGGCAAAGTATTCCTTGAGCGCCTGGATGGTGGCGTAGATGGTCTGCACCGGCGGCGTGAAGTGCATTTCGCCGGTCTTTTCGAAGAAGGAATATTGCAGGTAAAGGTTGCAGTAGTAGGAACGCGTCGGGTATTCCTTCGACTTTTCGATGATATCCTTACGGCCAATCACGAAGGAGAGACCGGACATGGCCATAAGACCCTTCTGGGCAGATGCCATGCAGAAATCCACGTTGTCCTTCACCACGTCGAGCGGAATCATGCCCAAGGTAGAAGTGGTGTCGCTGATGAAGATGGCGCCGTACTTGTGGGCAAGTGCACCGATTTCGCGGATGGGGTTCAAGACACCCGTACCCGTCTCGTGGTGGCAGCAGTAAACAACAGCCACGTCAGGGTTTTCCTGGAGCGTCTTTTCGACAGCGGCGAGATCCGGGCGTTCGAACACGCTCGACTTCAGGTTGATATGCGGCAGGTGGTACATCTCGCAGACTTCGACCGCACGCGTATTGTAGGCGCCGTTGTTCACCACGAGAATCTTCTTGCCTTCGGGAACCAGCGAGTTGATGCACACGTCGATGTTGATGGTACCCGAGCCGCAGAAAAGGACGGAAGTGTACTGGTCGGCAGGAGCATGCACCACCTTGAGCAGGTCTTCGCGCAGACCCTTCATGAGGCCGGCAAAGGCCTTCTCGCGGGGGCAGATATCCGGTACCACCTGGGCGTACTTGACGGTATCGGTGGTGGTGGCGGGGCCGGGGTTCAGCAAAACGTTTCTCTTGATCGGTTCCATAAATAATTCCTTAAAATCGTCCGTAAAAATTAGAGGTACTGGAGGATGTTCTTTTCGGCGTAAGCGAGGTCATCTACGTCGTCGATTTCGTACCACTTGAGGCCATCGACCTTGAGCACGAACACCTTCATCTTTTCCTGCGACATGGTCAGCAGCTCGTATTCGTAGCCAAGTTTCGGCTTGTCGGCCACCTTGGCGGCGTAATCCTCGCACATGGCCTTGTAGAACTTGTTAGAAAGCTTGTGGATGCCCACCAGTTCGCCCTTCGCGTCCAGCTGGGTCTTGTCGGTGGAACACATGGTGAGGCGTCCGCCTTCGCCGTATTCCACGTAGTACTGGTCCTGGAACTTGGTCACGGGCGTAATGAGCATGATAGTCGGTTCTTCACATTCGAGGAGCGAGGTAATTGCTTTCTTCTCGAAGACGAGGTCCGATTCCAGAAGCAAAAAGTCGTCGTCGCCGATGACGTCGCGGCAGTTGTACAGCGTGTACATGCTGTTGGTCTCGGCGTAGCGCGGACTGAAAACGCATTCGATTTGCGGGTAGGTGGCCTTGAGGGCTTCGTACTTTTCCTTGTGGTAGCCGGTACCGATGACGATGCGTTCGATGCCGCAAGCAATGAGCGTTTTGATGCTGCGTTCCACCATGGAAATGTTGCCGCATTCGATAAAGCCCTTGGGAATAGTCTCGGTGTACTTGCCGAAGCGGGTTCCCATTCCCGCTGCCATGATGACCGCAGTCTTGATCATGCTATTTCCTCAAAAATTCCATTAGCGCGTTCTTGTTTTCGATAGGCGTTGTCGTCGGGCGTCCGAGGTCTTTGCGGTTACCCTTCTTCACCTTGACTTCGAGGAGCACTGGGCCCTGCATGCCTTTCAGCTTTTCGAGGGCCGCGGCGAGCGATTCCTTGCTGTCGGCGGAGAGCGCATCCTTGTAACCCACGGCCTTTGCGACGGCGGGCAGGTCAATCTTCAAACCTACTGTCGGCTGGCCGCCCACGGAGTCGTGCGCGCCGTTGTTGAACACCACGTGAATGTAATTTGCGGGAGACTTGCTTGCGACAATCGCCATGGAGCCCATGTGCATAATCGTTGCTCCGTCACCGTCAAAGCACCATACTTTGCGGTCTTCTTTTTCCATCGCAATACCGAGCGCAATCTGCGAGGCGTGTCCCATGGAACCCACCGTCAAGAAGTCGCGTTCGTGGCCTTCGCCCTTTTGGGCGCGGTATTCAAAGAGTTCGCGGCTGATCATGCCTGTCGTAGAAACAATGACGTCCTTTTCGCCGAGGGCTGCGGCCACCGTCTGGATAGCTTCTTCGCGGCTCATCGTGAGGTTGTTCACCTCGACGCTCTGGAGCTTGTAATCTTCGAAGGTGTCCTTCTCGATCACAAGCGCATAGACCTCGCCGGTCTCCTTCATCGCCTTGACTGCCTTCGCAATCTGCTTCGCGGCCTTGTCCTCTTCTTTGCAGAGCACGTCGTAATTCACGCCCATGGTGTTGAGGATGCCGGTCGTCACCTTGCCCTGCTTTACGTGCTGGGGTTCGTCGTGCACGCCGGGGCGTCCACGCCAGCCAATGAGGAGTAGTACGGGGATGTTATAGACTTCCTTGTCCGTCAGCGAGGCGAGCGGGTTGATGATGTTCCCTTCGCCGGAATTCTGCATATAGACAACGCCTATCTTTCCTGTAGCGAGGTGGTATCCCGCGGCAAGGCCTACGGCGGCACCTTCGTTTGCGGCAATCACGTTATGTTTTGCATCCTTGTTGTCGGCGATGTAGGCGCAGATATTCTTAAGCAGAGAATCGGGGACTCCGGCAAAAAAGTCGATGCCGTAAGAGCCGAGCGTGTCAATAAAAAACTTCGGGCTAATCATAATAGAATACCGTTAATTCTTCTTAGTGCCGGGGATGAGGTTCAAAATTTCTTTGATGGGCATGCAGTAGTCGTTCGAGGCTTCGAGGCTACGGCTGTGCGTCAAAATGGACTCCGCGCACTTGACCATGGCCGGGTATGCGGACCTCAGCATGTGGTTTGCATAGATGACCACGTTGATGCCCCAGGTTGCGAGTTCTTCTTCGGTAAACTGGTTGTAGGTCGTGGGCACGGCGACAATCGGTGTATGTGCATCTTTCTCGCGGAAGCGCTTGCAGAATTCCTTGATGTCTTCGCCGCTCTTGTCCTTGGAATGGATCATGATGCCGTCGGTACCTGCAGCCACGTAGGCATGGCAGCGTTCCAATGCGTCATCGACGGACTTGCCTGCAATGAGCGATTCGCAGCGGGAAATCACCATGAAGTCGTTCGTAATCTGAGCGTCCTTGCCCGCACGAATCTTGGTACAGAAACCTTCGATGGTGTCCTGTAGCTGGATGGCGTCGGTACCAAACAGGGAGTTCTGCTTGAGGCCAACCTTGTCCTCAATGATAACTGCGGAGATGCCGAGGCGTTCGAGAGTGCGCACCGTGAAGCCGAAATGTTCCACCTTTCCGCCGGTGTCGCCGTCGAAAATGACCGGCTTGGTCGTGACTTCTAGCGTATCGTTCAGGTCGTGCAGACGGGTCGTGAGATCGACGGCCTCGATGTCCGGTTTACCTTTGCTTGTGGAATCGGTCAAGGAAGAAGACCACATGCCGTCGAACTCGCGGACGCATCCGTCAATTTCGACACTTGTGTGTTCGGCAATAAGGCCGGTAAGTCCGTTATGCGATTCTAAGATGCGGACAATCGGTTTGGCCGCAATCAGGCGGCGCAGCGCTGAAAGTCTCGCCTGCGGTGTCGTGCCGAGACTGTCCATTTCTTTTTTGAGTCCAGCGGAGGTGATGCCTTTGGTGTATGGGATTTCAATGACCTTTCCGCCTTGGGCTTCCATCACCTTGAAAACTTCGTCGCGGATGTACTTGTCCGGGCCGTAAAGCCAGTCATCGCCGTGGATGATATAGTCGGGTTTGTAGCGTTTCAGGTTTTCGACGTAGCTCCATTCATCTTGCGGAACAATCTTGGATACGCCCCTGATGTTTTCGATGACGTTCTTGCGTTGTTCGTAATTTAAATACGGGAGGCGCTTGTGAGTTGCAATTGCTTTGTCCGTAAAGAGTCCAATCATCACTTCGCCGTATTTTGCGCCCTCGTTGATGATGTTGATGAGGCCCGGATGCATGATGTCACCAATCATTCCTAGATAAACAGTTTTTGCCATATTATATACCGCTCTTAATTTAATTACAGAATAAAAATAGCATTTTTTACTTATTCCTTGTTCTAAAAACCTAGCCTCTAACACATAAGTTTACTATATTTACCTTGCAAAAGAGGTACTATATGAAACTTTTGCCAGAAGCTTTGACGTTTGATGACGTCCTACTCGTTCCTGCTGAATCTTCTGTTTTGCCGTCCCAGACGGACGTGAGCACTCAGCTAGCTCCGAATATCAAGCTCAACATTCCTATCATCAGTGCCGCTATGGATACCGTTACGACGGCTCCGCTTGCGATTTCCTTGGCTTTGCAGGGTGGTCTCGGCATTATCCATAAGAACATGTCTATTGAAGACCAGGCCGAAGAAGTCCGCAAGGTCAAGCGTTGGCAGTCCGGTATCGTCACCAATCCGGTGACGCTCGATGCTGACCAGCCGGTCTCTGCTGCTTTTGAACTCCGTGCTCGCAACAAAGTAAGCGGTTTCCCGATTTTGTCGAAGGGCAAGGTTGTGGGTATGCTCACGAGCCGTGACCTCCGCACGGTGAGCGATATGAACGTGAAGATTAGCTCCGTGATGACGAAAGATCCGGTGACGGCAAGCCCGAAGGTGAGCCTTGCGAAGGCGAAGGAAATCCTCGCCGAAAAGCGTATTGAAAAGCTCCCGTTGGTCGATGCATCTGGTGCATTGAAGGGTCTCATCACGATGACGGACATCTTGAAGCGCGAAAACAACCCGAACGCGAGCCTCGACAAGAACGGCCAGTTGCTCGTGGGTGCTGCTGTGAGCACTTCTGCAAATACGATGGATCGCGTGGCAGCCCTCGTGGAAGCTGGCGTTGATTTGCTCATCATCGATACGGCTCACGGCCACCACATTGGCGTTCGCAACATGGTCAAAACGGTTCGCAAAAAATATCCGAAGCTCACGATTTGCGCCGGTAACGTTTGCACGCCGGAAGCGGTCGAAGAACTTGCCAAGTGCGGTGCGAACATCGTCAAGGTGGGTATCGGTCCGGGTTCCATTTGCACCACGCGTATCGTGGCCGGTGTCGGTTATCCGCAGTTCTCCGCTGTCGTGGAATGCGGCAAGATGGCTCGCAAGGTCGGCGTGAAGATTATCGCTGACGGTGGCCTCAAGTTCTCTGGCGACATTGTGAAGGCGCTCGCTGCTGGTGGTCACGCCGTGATGGTGGGTTCGCTGTTTGCCGGTACTGAAGAAGCTCCGGGCGAAGTGATTCTCGCTGATGGCCGTAGCTACAAGAGCTACCGCGGCATGGGCTCTCTCGGCGCTATGCAGGCTGGTTCTGCAGACCGTTACTTCCAGGGTGGCGTTCAGGAACCGCGCAAGTTTGTTCCGGAAGGCATCGAAGGCCGCGTTCCGTACAAGGGACCGCTCCGCGACACCGTGTATCAGCTCATTGGCGGAATCCACTCTGCTATGGGTTATGCCGGTGCTGCAAACCTCGAAGAACTTTACAAGAAATCAACGTTTGTGCGTATTACGGGCGCAGGCCTCCGCGAATCTCACCCGCATGATGTGACCATCACGAAGGAAGCTCCGAACTACCGTACTGGTGACTAGTAGTAGGCTGTTCACGGAGCTGGCCCCGGAACACTTCGGCAAGCTCACCAACCTAAATCCGGGGTGACAGACCTTAATAGAAAATCTTCAATCCGTTGCATGTACGTTGCAGCGGATTTTTTATATTTAGAATAACTTTTTTGGAGGTTGTTATGAAACTTGGTATAAAGTTTATTCTATTTGCTGTAGTGCTCTTGCTTGTGGGCTGCTCCAGTACGCAGAAACAGTTTAAGGATGCTTCGTGGACGCAAAAGCCTGCGAATATGAAGACTGTGTTTACTCAGCCTGTCTTTGTTCCTGATTCCACTCTTAGCTTTTGGAAAGGTGAATATGTAAAGGATTCACTTCCTGATGAGATGAAGCCGATTTCGGATTGGTTTGCGAAAAATTTGGACAATACGTTCAAGTTTAATTTGAGTACCCATTATAGCATTGCTGAAGTGGCTAAGGATCAGGTGTCTAGTTTCTCTGTAAAACTGGACGGGGAAGATGTTTCGCTCCCGAAATTGGAATCGATGTCAGATAGTTTTGAAGTGTATTTGGTTATCGACGATATTAGCATGGGAAAGAATGCAAGTAGTTCTGGGATGAATGCTGGTATGATGGGGCCTGGAATGGGAGTTGGGATGGGCTCTGGTATGGGCACCGGCATGGGGGTTGGTATGGGGTTCGGAACCATGGGTTCTAGTGGTGAGAATGTTAAAATTACCGCTCGTTATGCTTTCTTTGATGTGAAAACGCGAAAGCTCTTGAATTTTGGTTCCGTTGAAAAAAGCCACTTTGCAGAGAAGAAAGCTATAGAACACGATTGGGTTGATGCGCTGCGTGATTTAGCGTTAGAAATAATTGGTCAAACTCCGGTGGGCCAGAATTAATGATGTGACTCAGCATGAACGGGCATGCGAAAATTCTCCGAGTAAAATAATTTCTCTGCGGAGCTTGATGCCGAATTTTTCGGCAACGACTTTTTGGATGTGTTCGCTGAGTTCTTTTATGTCCGTAGCTGTGGCGTGGTCTGCGTTTACGATAAAGTTTGCGTGGACACGGCTCACTTCGGCACCGCCAATGCGGAATCCTTTTAAGCCTGCTTGCTCGATGTAATAGCCGGGGGCGATTTGCGTGGGCGTTGCTGTAGAACCCGCATCGAGACGCTTGAATGTGCTTCCGGCGTTTGGCATGGAGAGAGGCTGCGAATTGCGGCGCTTTGTCATGCATTCCTGCATCTCGTTTTCTAGGTCTTTGGCTGTTTTGCCAAGGCTTGTGGCTGGGGTGAGTTGGAATGTGGCGGAAAGTATGATTTCTGCACTTTCGCTGGAGGCTGCTAGTTCCTGAAAAATGCTGTGGCGGTAGCCGAATGCACATTCTGTGGCGGTTCGTGCATGGATGTTGCCTTCGCTGTCAATTGTTTCGACTTCGATGCAAGTTTGTGAAATATCTTGTCCGTAAGCGCCTGCGTTCATGTAAATTGCGCCGCCGAGGCTTCCGGGGATTCCTGCAAGTTTATGAATGCCTGCAAGTGATTCGTTGATGGAATAACGGGCGAGGCGGGCAAGCGGAGTGGCGCCTTTTGCACAAATTTTCCCATTGCCGAGGTTTGTGATTTCCGAGAAAAACTTACCGAGCTGGATGATGACTCCGTTGAATCCGTTATCGGAGACGAGCAAGTTTGTGCCTTTGCCGAGAATGAATGTCGGTAGCGCATTAGCCTTGGCGAATAGAACAGCTTCTTTGATGTCGTTTACGGATTCCGCTTTGATGAAATATTTTGCAGGACCGCCTATTTTAAAGGACGTGTGCTTGCTCATCGGTACATTTTCTTGAATAATCATGGCGAAAATATATATATTCTTTTTGCAATGACAGAAGAGGAACTGAAACAATTTAAGGCTGTGTTATCCATTACTGCTGTGGCGACTGCCCTTGGCGTACATGTTGTGCATGGTCGTTGCCGTTGTTTTTTCCCGACGCGCCATTCTCATGGCGATCGAACGCCATCTGTTTCTTTTTCCGAAGAACGTGGCACGTTCCGCTGCTGGGTCTGCGATGATGTCCGTGGCGATGTGATATCACTTGTTCAGATTGTAAAAAATTGCTCGTTTTTGGAGGCTTTGAATTGGCTCAAGGAAACGTATGGCTTTTTGGTACCGGGTGCAAAGTCCCCGGTGCAAAATCGCGTGGCAACGATGAATCCTGTTTCTGCAACAGCGCTACCGAAAGGTACTCCTGCTCCGAGCGAGTCGATTGCACAAAATGCCGCACTTGTTACAAAAGCTGCTGTTCGCGATGCATCTCTTGAATATAGCTCTCCTGAACCCGCTAAAGAGCTGGTGAGCGAAGATGAACGCAAAAAAATTATCCTTTCGTTTTTGAAAATGCTGAGTCCTGTGGATAAGACTCCTGCGGCGGCTTATCTTGCTCGTCGTCGCATTTACAAGCCCGTTTGGGACAAAATGCTTTTGCGCACGATTACGGATTATGGAACTTTGAACAATAAGCTTAAAGAAACGTATGACTTGGAAGTCTTGAAGTACGTGGGGCTTTTCAGCGAAAAAGGAAATTTGAGGTATTACAAGCATCCGTTATTTTTTCCGTACTTAGATACGAAACGTCGTTCTTCTTATTTTCAAGCTCGTGCGATAGATAGTTCTGTTGTGCCGAAAGAACTGAATTTACGCGGAACGGTGCCGTTCCCGTATAACATATCTGCTTTAGATGGAAGGCCGGGGTGGGTTTATTTATGCGAAGGTGTGGTCGATACACTTACGTTTTTAGGGCAAAGTATTGCGGCTATAGGGATTCCTGGCGTTCGCTCTTTCAAGACGGAATGGCTGCCGCTTTTCAAGAATAAAAGTGTTGTACTTTGTCTGGATAAGGATGAGGCGGGCCGCAGCGGTACAGAATATTTGCAGTCTGTTTTTGCTCAAGCGGGAATTCGCACAGTCGTGCTCGGCGATGGTGTCGATCAATTTGGGCAAATGACGATGAAAGAAGGCGATGACATCAATTCTTGGTTCGGCGGGAAAAAGTGAGTTAGGGGTAGTAGGCAGTGGTTAGTGGTTGGTGGTTAGGAATCGTCATCCTCGAAGCGAAGCTATAGGAACCATGCAGTCATGGATTCAGACATCGTCATTCCGGCCACCGAGCCGGAATCTCTCGCGTCATCCTGGAGGTCCGTAGGACAGATAGGATCCATTAAATTCCCATCACTCGATTGATTTCATCTGGATGGGTGATGCCGGATTCTACGAGTTTTTGTGCGCTTTCTTGCATGGTGGCGTCGGCGTAAGTGCCGTTGGGTAAAAGCAATTCGCAGACAACGGTTCTGCCGCTGTACTTCTGCGCATTTGTTGTGTTGTTCGAGGTGTCGTTGTCCTTGCTTTTTACTGTTCTTCGCACGAGTCGTTGGGCGAAAACGCCAAGCATTGCTTCATCCAAAGCGTTTTTTTGCACACCGAGGTCTAGCAAGCGGGCGGCGGCTCCTTTGGCGCTGTTCGTGTGCAGCGTGCTCAAAACGAGGTGTCCGGTTTGTGCGGCGCGGAGTGCTATTTGCGCGGTTTCGCTGTCGCGGATTTCGCCGACGAGAATCACGTCCGGGTCTTGACGCAATATAGAACGCAAGGCGACTGCAAATGTGAATCCGCATTTTTCGTTCACGGAAACTTGGTTGGCTCCGAAAAGTTCGTATTCTACGGGATCTTCGATGGTGGTGACGTTGATTTTTCTCTGGATGATTTCGCGGAGGCCGGCGTAAAGCGTTGTCGTCTTGCCGCTACCGGTGGGGCCTGTGACGAGGAACAGACCTTGCGGTGCGCTGAAAATGCGGCGGAGCGCCTGGAGCGTTTTGTCGCTGAAGTCGAGGCTTGCGAGCGTTTGTGCGGAATCGGTTGCACTGAGCAATCGCAGTACGCATTTTTCGCCATTGCTTATGGGAATTGTGCTCAGTCGTACGTTAATTTTTTGCTGAAAATTATCGAAAGCAAAACTTCCGTCGTGGGGGAGGCGGCGTTCCGTGATATCAACGCTCGCCATGACTTTCAGGCGTATCAGTACGGGTTCGGCAAGCCATTGCGGAAAGTTGCGGTATTCCGTCAAAAGTCCGTCGATGCGCAGTCGCACGCGGAGCGAGTCTGCCATCGGTTCGAGGTGGATGTCGGTTGCTTTTTTCTGGAGAGCTTTTACGATTAAACTATCGACGAGGTTTATAATGGGTTCCGATTCCCAAGATGAATTTCTTGATGCATCCAAATGCTTGATGTGCTTGAGCAAATCTTCGTCATCGAAAGTTTCTACGTGGCTGTGCATCATCCTGATTTCGGCGGGGGAGTGCTGTTCGGGAACAATTCGTTGCTGCGTGATAAACCGGATTTTTTCAAGGAGAAATTCATCTGCTGCATTTGAAACTGCGACTTTCATGGGCGCAGTGCTTTTCTCGCTGCATTCATGGTTCTCTCCACAATCGTTATTGCTGCGGTTCTCGTTATCCGATATGACTGCAATCCCGTTTTTCTGGCACCATTTCTTTGACAAGTTCTTTGTGTTCATCCCCGTAAAATACAAAGAAAATTTTCAATAAATCAATTTATTGCAAATTTGGCAAACAACCGTTTGCAAAAGTGTGGACACTATCATTCCTTGTTGGTTGTTGCATTTCCCATAGAGTGGCAGATTGTTTAACATTGTCATTCTGGAGGCCGCAGGCCGATAGAATCCATTGCTTTTAGAGAATGCC
>JAEEGI010017446.1_pt1 | contig 14725 bp, 7 predicted proteins | sample 8958751 | NCBI WGS metagenome assembly JAEEGI01 (sample SAMN16246545, study PRJNA631951) | gut metagenome | biome: gut microbiome; feature: rumen; material: KS-attached | host: Bos | place: Iran: Karaj | collected 2018-10
AATAAACAACAAAAAATAGACCAAAATGTTAAGTGATATAATCATAAAAGAAAATAATTAAAGATTATAAAAATAAATAAATAAAAAAAGTAAATCTAAGTATGAAAGAGAAAAATCAAATTGATTTTTTTTAAGTAAAAATTAATTATAAATATTAGAGAAAAAAATTGAAAATTATATATTATCCCATATGATGAAATAACAATTCATTTTCTTTTAATTTTAAAAAATATTCTAACAATTCATTGAATTTTGGAAAATAACTATTTCTAAATACATATAATATTTTTATAAATGAATTTCCATATTAAGTTGTATCATCTCTTAATATAGAAATTAATTCATTTTTTTTTTTCAATTACTTTATCAAACTAATGCTTTTAATTTTTATTCAATTTAATATTTATTTTCTTCTATTATTTTAATTGTTTTCCGAATAACTTATTATTCTTAAATCTTTTAATTCAGTAAAAGAAGAAATACAATTAAAATGCCCTTTAATTGATATTTTAAGTTCCAAAAAACATGTGCAATAAATTTTTACATTTCGAATGATATCATAATTAATTTTTTTTATTTCTTCAATTTATAGGATATATATAATAAAATTTTGAATAAATTTTATTTCTAATTCACTTAATTCTTTCAAATTAAAATAATCTTTTTTGATAGTTTTTTTATTTCACTTTCAAAACCCCCAAATTTCTTTTTCAAATTTATATTTTTCTGAATAATTAAATTAATTAAATAATGATTTTTATAATTTAATCTATAAAAACACATAATTTTTTTTACAATTAAGATTTTAAAAAATAATATATATAATAAAGAAGAAATAGGTGAATTTGTCCTTGATAACATTAGTTTTTATATAAAAAAATATTCTTCTTTAATTTTGTAAAAAGTTAATAATCATATTTTTCACAAAATTAATTATTATTTTTACCCTTTTTAAATACGAAAGTTATATTTATATATAGATAGTTCATTTAATAAACAAAAATACTATTTTTTAATCAATTATTATATATTCTTATTTTCTTTTCAAAACATTTTTTTTTCCATTTCTTTTCTTGAAAAAATTTTTTAATTGTTCATTAAATTTATTCTCTCTTTTCCTTTTATTTTCTAGTATTAAACTTATATTAGTTTTTGTGAAAATAAATAAAAATAATTAAGTTTCATTTAGAAAATTTCAATAATAAAATATAATTGATTATATAAAAGTAATTTATTGTCACTGTTACTTTTAAAATGAGTTTTTTTAAATTTTCATACAATTATTGTTAAATGTTTTATCTTTATATAATCATTTAATGAAAACAAAATATTATCTTATTAATTCATAAAAATGAAAACTTAAAATATGTAAATAAAATTAAATATTGAAATAAAAAAATTAAGATAAATAGATAAAAAATAAATAAAATTTCATTCAATATCAGAATTTAAAAAAATGGATAAAATATTAAATTTTTTTTCTTATAATCCAACATTAGTTAGTGGAGCAATGGATATTTTAGTAATAAAACAACCAAATGGAAGTTTTAAGGGAACTCCCTTAAGAGTTAAATTTGGTCAATGGTCAATTTTAAAGCCAAAAGAAAAAGAAGTCATTTTAAAAATTAATGATAAAAAAGTTAATATTCCAATTAAACTAAACGAATCTGGTGAAGCTTATATAAAGAGAAAAAATAAAATTAAAATTAAATTTGAAGATGATAACTTATCTAATTCTTTAAGTGATAATGCTTTTATTTCTGATGGAAATGATTATAAAATATCTAATAAAAATTATCATGAGAAAAATGATGAAAAAATTAGTTTTGAAAATAAAAAAGAAAATGATTTAAATTTGAAATGCATTAAAATTCAAGATGATAATATTAATAATAATATAAAATTAGAAAATGATAAAGAACCAATTAATACGGTTATTCATAATTTAGAAAATTTAGAAAATAAAAATATTAATAATAACCTGAATGAAAATATGAAAGAAGATTCATTTAATTTTAGAAATGAAAAAAATCCTTTTAAATTAGAATTATCAGACTGTTGGAATATAATAAGTAAAAATAAAAACAATAAAAATTTTTCATTAAAAGAAGTATTTGAAAAAAATAAAATATCTAAAGAGCAATTTTTCAAAGATCCTTGGAAAATATTAAACAGTAATAACTTAGCAATAAAAATAAATAATTATATTTATACATGGAAAGTAGTAGCACCAATGGTTCTCGCAGAATTAGCATTTGGATTACCATTACCTGAAGATTCATTTAATAATTTAACTCAAAGTCAAGGAGGTTTATTTTGGAAAAAAATATATAAAGATACTTATAAAATTGATATAAATAAAATTGAAGAAATGAATAATGAATTTAATAAAAATGAAAAAGAAACCTCAGTTTCATCGAATTCTCCAGTGAAAAATTATGATGAAAGTCCTGGGAAAAATAATGATAATAGTGATAATATAATTAATAATTCTCCTTCTAAAAAATCATCTTTTTCAAATTCACCTTCAAATTCCCCATCAAGAAAAAACATAAAATTAAAATACCAAGATAAAAAAATACCAAAATATAAAGAATCCCATGTTTTCACATCTAAACAATTTTCTCAAATGAATTTAAAGTATGGGAAAAATATATTAGAATTTACTATATATTCATATCGTGGAATAAGAACTCTAAAATGTGATTTATATTTATGGAATTATAATGATAAAATATTAATAAGTGATCTTGATGGAACAATATCAAGAAGTGATTTAATAGGACAATTAAGTTATCTTTGGGGAGGAGATTGGTCTCATAAAAACATAACTAAATTATATAATGATATATATAATAATGGTTATAAAATTTTATATTTAACAGCGAGAACAATGTGTCAACATAAACAAACTAAAGAATTTTTATATAAAATTAATCAAAATAATATTACTATGCCCGAAGGCCCAATTTTAATGAGTAAAGGCGATTTTACTTCCTCATTTAAAATTGAAATTATTGATAAAAAACCTCAAACTATGAAAATTTCATCATTATTAACGGTTTTAAATTTATTCCCAAATGATTATTTTCCTTTTTATTCTGGTATTGGTAATAAAAATACTGATGCTATTGCTTATAGAAGTGTAGGGATTAATCCCAATAGAATTTATATAATTAATGAAAAAGGAGAAATTTCAATTAATAATGAAAAAAATAATTATTATTTAACTTATGAACAAATGGACGAAAAAGTTGATCTGTTGTTTCCTTATTTAACTAGCAATGGGTATAATAGTCTAATTTGGAATGGAAATGGATGTTTTTCTGAATATTTTAAATGTGATATCGAGAAAGTTATTGGAAATGACGTTGAATATGAAATAAATCAATTACTTAAAGGAAAGTAAATTATTTATACATTATTATAAATTATTTAATTTAATATATTTATAAATATATATATTTATCTCCAAAAACAAGATTAAAAATTAATTTCACAGATCAAAAATATTTAAAAAATCTATTTATATTCTCATATGATTATCCAATAAATATCAAAAACATAAAAAAAAGAACAAAACAAATATTTAAAAATTACTTCAATATTTTTCTTCATTATTCTGATAATAAAGCATGCAAAGTATATTCTTTTTCATTAAGGATATTACCCTTCAACCTCGTAATTTCTGAAATTACATTTGGAATCTTTTATTCTTAGGATATCATCTCCACTTACATTTTTGAACATAAAATTTTAATCCAAGATAAATTTAGATAGAATTATAGTTTTTTATTTTCTTTATGTTTTTTTATTTTTTTTTAAAATCATTTGAGAAGAAATTCAATTTAATGATAATACTTAAAATTAAATAGAAATATTTTATTATTATTTATTTATAACTCATACTAATATTTATAAAAAAACAAACATTGATTAAAAATCAAAATAATATCTTTTTATTTTTTGATTAAATACATAATTTCTATCTTTTTCACAAGCAAAATTAACATTTCCTATATCAACTTTTTTATTAAAAAAATCTTCCAATTCAAATTTATTATCCAACATATGTTGATGATGTTTTTCAAATTCAATTTGTTTTTTTAATTCTTCTTCTTTAATAAATTTTTCTTCTTCCTCTTCATTAATATATAATGTTTTAATTCTTTTTCTATGTAAAGAAATTTCAATATCTTTACTTATGCAATTTTTATCACATAATTGTTCTCTCATAACTTTACCGTTGATAAAATTTAATTTATGAAACATAAAATTATTTTTAAAATGAGGAAATGTACAAATATCATAAAAATAATTTACTTTATGTTCAATATTTAAACAAAAATTTTTATATTGTTTTCCTTTTTCAAAATAAGTATTTATATCATTTATTAAAGCATTTCTTATAGTTTTATGCCAATTTTCTTTATTAATATTTAAATCTTTTACAAAATCTCTATTTTCTGAAAGTAATTTGGTAAATCTAATTGTATTTACTATTCTTTTTATTCCAAGATCATTTATTTTTTTATAAACTAAATTATTATTTTTTTTAAACTGATTTTTTATTTTTTTATCCTTTTTTTCTTCTTTAATGAAGGATATTAAGAATGAAGTTGGTTTATTTAATAATTTTGGTTTTATTAATTTATATACTTTATATGGTTTATTAATTTGAAGATCTAATGTTTTATTAATAATACTTCTTGAATTAGAAATATGAGTTCTATTATTTCTACTTTCATAAGTACGAAATTCTGAAACAGAATTTTTATATTTATAGAATAAAATATTATTTGTTATATTCGTTGAATTGCTCTGTCTTGAATGAGAGAATGAATCTAAAGAAGGAAGAAAGAAATTATTTATATTTTTTTTATTATTTTTATTATAATTATAAATATGTTCTTCTTTTTCTTTGGTTAATAAATTACCTGAAAGATAAAATCTTTTTTTATATATATTAGATGATAGACGACGTTTAAATATTGTTTTTTCATATATATTATTGCTCAAATTCATTTATTCTATAATTGTTATTATTAAATAAAATTGTTTAAATAATTTACTAAAAATAAACTATGGAAGAGATTAACACAATGAAATTAAAAGATAATGAAGATAGAAATTATGATTTAAAAAAAGATAAAATAAATTCACTGCCTATGTCAATAAAAAATAATGATTTTAATATACATAATAATTATACAGAAAAATACTCAGAAAGTGAAAATATGAAATTACAGCCAAATTTAAATTTTTTGAATAATACACCAAATTTTTCAAATGAAGTCTTCAAATATTATATAAATAAAAAAAATTTTTCATTATATAAATTATCAGAGAATGATAGAATAAGATTTCTATTTGAAAGATTTCAAAATAATCAAAGATTATATTGTAATATATTATATAGATCAAATAATTTTTATGTATATTCAGCAAAGACTGAACATTTTATTTTTAGTGCTCATAAAATAACAAATAAATTAAGAATTAATTATATTATTGCCTCAGACCATGAAGGAAATAACAAAATTGGACAAATAAATGCTTCTTTATTTAAAAATGAATATATTATGTATGATAATGGAAAAAGTCCTAAAGAAAATATAAATGAAAAAACGAATGATTATAATAATTTCAGAAGATATTTATTACAAGTTAAGTTAAAAAATGAAAATAGTTTTAAAAGAGGATATATTTTTTTACCTGAAATGAATATAGAAAATAATAATTTATATAATATAGATAAAGATAAAAAAGATAAATTAAGTAAATTAAAAAATGGAGTTAAATTATATAAAACAGAAGAACCAGAATATGATTTAGTAAAAAGAAGATATTTAATTAAATTTTCTTCAAGAATTAAAATTTCTTCAAATAAAAATTTTAGATTACTTGAAGATAACAATAAAAAAAATAAAGTTATTTTAGAATGTGGAAAAATAAAAGAAAATTCTTTTATTATGGATTTTTCATCTCCTCTTTCTCCAATAGAAGCATTTGGAATTTCATTATCATATTTAACTTAAAAAAAAAATTAAAAAATTATATTTATAAAAAAGAAATATTATTTGTAAAGATATATAATTATAAATTAGCAGTTATTTATTAATTATTTTTATTAAAAAAGTATTATCAATTTTATTAAATTAAATATTGTTTTTTTTTCATATTTCCATAGTAAAACATTATCTATTATTATTTGGCAAACATTATCTTTAATTATTTTGTAAATTGTTTTTTTTGAAAATTATCAATAATATCTTCAGTATTTTTCAAAGCTGTTTGCAAATAATTTCAGATTGTTTTCTATCTCTCATAATATTATATAACAAATAGTATAATTTAAATAAAAAGTTAAATAAATCAGTAACAAAAATATTCCCTCTTGAGAAATTTTAAAAGTCAATTTCTTCTTTTACATTCTACATTTCTTCTTCTGTGATTATTTTATGATATATCTATAGTAATCCGCCCTTCTTATATGAAAATTTACTATTTTATTCTTTGACATTTATATTTTTTATATATTTCTATTAAACATTCTCATAATCATTCCTTTTATTTTCAAAAATTAAACGTACATTTATAATTAATCTTAATTTTTCTTGTAATCTACTGAACTTTCTTTTGTTGTTAATATTAATAATTTTCTATATTTTTCCTCTTTTTTGGCCTATATAAATTTTAAAACATTTGATAAATTATCTTCTTAATTTCAAATTTTTATCTTTTAATTTTTCAAAACATTTTAAATTAGTTTTCTTTTAAATCATTTACTATATGTAAGTTTATTAATCTTCTTTATCGATTTTTTTTATTTAAATTTAAGATTTAAAATTTGTATTTGTTAGAAAAATATTAGTTCAATTAAAATAAAATAATGGTAATAAAAATATTATATATGCTTAATATTTATATATTCAAAATTATTTGCTAAATAAGCTTTTCTATTCATACTTGCGAAAGATTTTTTATTCCAAGTATCAATTTCATTTTGAATTTTATCTCTAATCATTTGAAGATGAATAAAAATTGCAAAAATTTTTTTTTTTTCAATTTTAACTTTTCCATAAAATAATATAATAAGTAATACAACATTAACACAAAAAACAAAATAAATTTTATTAATATAACTTTTATTAAAATCAATTTCTTTTTCAACAATATAAGAAGATAGACAATATAGGAAAAAAAAAGAAAACAAAGATAAAAAAACACAAATTATAGTAATACAACACCATAAAATAAAATTTAATCTACTTGAAATTTTTATTATTTTTTCTAATTGTCCATTTTCATTAATAACATAATTAATTCTAATAATAAAATCAGTAATATCAAAAAGTAAATATCTACTAATAACATTTTCATATTCTCCATTTTTATTTATATTAACATATAAATTTTTCCTATCATTTAAAGGATGATAAAGAGACATTAATTCTAAACCATGATAAGAAATACATTTTATTTTGGAATTATGCCAAATTTTACAATCATCATTTGCTAAAATATATATTTTTTTCTCATTCATTCCTGAAGTTTCTTGTTTAAATAATTCTATTTCATTTGATGATGAAGTATCAAATAATATTTTTTGATCTTGTATTTGTTGGGAATTTATATCATTTTTTGATTGAGAAACATCATTCACTGGAAAATACTTTTTGTTATTCATTTTTTTATTTTTTAAATTTTTTTTTTAAATGAATATTTATAAAAATTTATTTTGTTTTTTTGATTGGAATTTTTGATAAATTTATTCTTTTATTTTTTGTTCCTATTTTTGTTTTGAAATCTTCTTGATAATTTATTCTGAATAATTTTCCAATTCTGGAATTCTTGAAATATTTTTTTGTTTTAGTAATTTAGTTTTTACTTCTTTTTTTTGGATTTGTTATTTTTTTTATTTTACTTTCTACTAAAGAATTATAATCATTTCTTCTTTTAGTCAAACTAATTTCTTTATTTTGTTTTTAATTTTCTTTTTGTTTTTTCTGTTTGATTTAAATCAAATTAAGGAATTTTTATCTTTTTTTATATTTTTAAATTTTTTAATTAATTATTCTATGAAAATTACATCATCTTTAGAATTAGAATTTAAAAATTCATTTTATATTTTTTAAAGTTCTAATAATATTTTTGATTTATTTGATATATCTTATAACCTTTTGATTTTATTTAATAATATATCTTGGCAATAATCTAAATTATCTGATTATTTATCGTCTCTTTCAAATTTATTTTTTATATATTTCCTTTTATTATAATAGGATATTAATTATTTATTTTAAATCTCAAGTTAACCTATTAGTTATTATCAAATCTCTTTCTGGATTATATTTTCTATTAAAAATTATTTACTTTTTCATATTCTTGTTTTAATAGATTTTTTTCTGTGATTTATAAAAAATAAATTCTAAAATGATTTAAAAATTATTATTTTACTTTTTTTAAGTTTTAAAATGAATTATTTATTTTTTTATCATTTTTCTCCAATGATTTTGTCATTTGAAAAATATCTTGGAACATAATAATTTAATATCAAAATTTTTTTTTCTTTTGAATGAAATTGAAATAATTTGTATTTTATTTTTAAATATTAAATTAATTACTCATTTATCATGTATTTTACTTTATAATTATTTTTAATTAAACATAATTCTTTTATAAGAATTATTAATTTGTGAATATCATAATTATTAAATTGAGGTAATTTTAGATCATTTACTTTTTTTTTATAACTTAGAATGAAATTTATTTAGTTGTTTTTGATGAATTTACATTTATATTCAAAAATTTTAAATTCGAACTTATTCAAACTTTTTTAATCTTTCTTTAATTTCAGAAAAAATTAAAATATTTAATACAAATTAAAAATCAATTATTTATTTTATAAAAATATTTTATAATTACTTTTTGAAATAAATTAAATCAAATTGAATAAATGTCAGATGAAATAATATTATTTTTGGATAATTCATTAACCTTTCAAGAAAGATTTAATTATTTATTGTATTTACTAATAACAAATCAATCAACCTCGAGATTAGAAAGCTTGTTGTTTTTTATATGTTTTTATATTCAAATGATATCAGGTTTTTTTTCAAAAAAAATTGGAGTATTTAAACCAAATGAATCAAAATCAGATAAAATTTTAAATCATTTAGAAAAAATATTCCGATTTAGAGGAATTTTTGAAACTAATAAAAGATATTTTGAAGCTTCAATAATAATAATTGCTTTATTTTTATTGTTTCATACATGCTATCTTTTAATTTTAATATATAAGACAAATAGAAGGTCAATATATAATAAATTTAAATTAACTGAAAATTTTCTAATTAAAATTTCATATTATATATTATTTAATATTATCCTAGATATTTATAGTACTTTTTTATGTTTTGGGAAAGAATATAATGAATTTATAAATGATTATAAATGTGACATAAAAGAACATTATTTTATATTTATTATTGGAACAATAACTGTTATATATAATATTTGCTTTACTTACTTCATTCAAAATTTTTATAGAGATATTTTCTATTTATCTGGAAATTACTATTCTCAATTATTAACATATTATCATCAATATCTAATTCTTAGTAATATAATATTTTCATTTACTCATAGTTTAATATCCCATTTAACAAATATCTTTTTCTTAATTATTAATTTTGTGTGTAATATTTTTTTATTTATTTATTATTATAAACATGTTGTATATTATGATGATATTACCAATTATATTAGTGGTGCTTTTCATTTAATGTATATATGGACATCTGTATATTGTATGATTTTTTATTATGTTAATATTTCTGAAAAAGGCATTTTTTATATTTTTACACTTTTAATAATATTATATATTTATGATAAAATGAAAACTCAATTCAATCAAAAAATTTTTTATTTAACTCCATTCCACAAATTAAAAAATAATTATTATTTATTATATTATTTAAAAACATTAATAACAATAATTTATTCTGATTTGTCAAATATTGAAAATAAAACACTTTTAATAGGTATTATTCAATTACATATTTTAGAATGTCCAATTCCAAATTGTATAACAAAAACAAAACAAAAATTATATATTCCAAATTTAAATGAATGGTCAGATAGAACTTTACCTTTTTTAAAAGATAAAGTTTTTTTAGATAGTTTTATTGTAAATTTAATGGAATTCTTAATAAAATATACTACACACAGAATAGAATTATTCTTAAATTTTTCATATTTTCATTTAATTGTTACTGGAAATATTTGTCAAAGTATATATTTATTTGAAAAAGCAAAACATTTTGAAATGTCAACAATGGAAAAATTTGCTTTTGAAAGATTAAAAATTTCAATTTGTGAGAAATTAGTAGAAAAATTAAAAGGAAAAAGAGAATTTGTAGATAATTTAGAAGGATTAAATATTTCATATTATTTTAAATATGAACATTTAAAAGAAAAATTCATTGAAGAAATATTTAAAGATTTAGAATTAACAATTAAATTTTGGAAATTTTATTCAAAAAATGAAAATGATGAACCAATTGATTTTAATTATGTTTTTGAAATTACTGAAAAAATAAAGGTTTGTAAAAATAAAGTTGAATACTTATGGAAAAAATTATTTTCAATTTATTCAGGAATAAATGAAATATTTTATTTATATTTAGATTACGTTGAACAAGTCAATGATGATAGTTTTTTAAAAAGAGAATTGGATGAAATTTCAAGAAAATTTGAAAATACCTCTGGTAATTTTCTAAACAATTTATATAATTTAATGTTTAGAAAAGAAACAGGAATAATTATAGTAAATGGAGATAGAGGAAAAGAAGGTTTAATTGAAAAAATTAATCATGAATTTGAAAATAATTTTCAATATTCTATTAATGAATTAAGAGGAATGAATATTTCAATGTTAATGCCAAATATTTTTGCTAAAGAACATTCTGAATATATGAAAAAATATATTCAAATAGGAGAAAAAAAATTTATTGATAAAAAAGACAATATTACTTTTATTAAAGACAAAAATAATTCTTTAATTTTAGTAAAAATAAATATAAAATTATTTCCTGTTTTAAATAAAAATTTATATTTTATTGGATTGTTAATTCCTGAAAAAATAGATGACTTAATATTAATTGATCATAATTTTATTATTCAAGGAATGAGTAAAAGATTAAGAGAAAAAATTCAAATTGAAAATCAATATTTTTTCGATGAACATGAAGTGCCTTTTTATATGCTATGTAAAAATTTTATTCACTTTTATAAAGTTTTTATGAAAGGAAACAGAAAAAAATTAGAACTGACAGCATCAAATAATATTAAAAGTGATTTTAGAAATTCAATAATTTCATTATCTGGAAATAGTAGAAGAGAAGAAAAAAAAGAAAGTATTATTAATTCAAATATTAAATCTAACAACCTTAGTAACAGTCATATTCATGCTAATAATAATATAGAAATAAATGAAAATATAGAATTAGAATATGAAATTATTATTCCTAAATTTTTCCTTCAATTCAGTAAAAGAAAGCAATTTTCAACATTAATTGCAAATAAAAATCAAAAATCTACTCATTCAATATATTCAGATGTAAGTTCCAATTTCTCTTTGAATGAAAAAGAATTTTCAATAAAAGGAAAAGAAGAAGCTAAAAATTTAGGATATATTATAAAAAAAAAAAGTGAAAGTTCATCAGAAGATAATGATGATTCAAATTCATATGAAGAATTTGAAGAAGAAGAAAGCAAAGAAGAAAATGAAGAAATTATAGATAATAAAGTTACAGATATGAAAGATATTAAAAGAACCATATTAAATGACCAATTCATTAATGGGATAAATATTAAAAATAGTAAAAAAAAAAAAAAAAAACCTTAAATTGAATAAAAGTGTGGGGATTAAATTGTCAAACAAAACTATAAATGAAAGTTATATAGAAAATTATAAACCAAAATATAATAATTATCATGAAATTAATTATAATAAATTAGATGTGTATTATACTCCTACTCCTACTCCAACTCCAGGAAATGAAAGTCCAAAAAATCTAAATTATAAAAATAGGAAATTTAAAAAAGGTCAGAAAGTAAATAATGATTTTTATTTTAAAGAGAAATTAATTCATTATAAAAGATTATTTATAAATGAAAATTTTAATGAACTTGAAAAAGTTATTACTTTTGATACTAAAGATAATGAAAAAATAGTTTATAAATTTAATTTCACTTTTAAAAAATATTTATATAATGATAATAAAATTTCTTATATAATAAGGTGTATTGAAAATAAAAATTTAAATGGTTTTTCTGGTACAGATGATGAAGCTTATAATGTAAAAGGAACAATTTTACATTATCAAATCAATTTATTTGATGAGTTAAAAAATAAATATGAAATTTATGAAAATGAAAAAGAAGAAATTAATTCTAATGTGTTGAAATTTTATGATTTTTCACAAGAAAATAAAGAATTTCAAATGAAGTTAATTGAAAATAAAGATAATATAAAAAAATACAGTAGAGTTTTAGGTTTATTAAAAAATAGAGAAAATGGAAGTTTTGAAGATGAAAATGCTTCTCAAACATCAGTTACGAGTTTTAATAATGATTTATCTAAAATAAATCGGATTTTAGAAATTAGAGAAAGTATAATTAAAAATAAAAAAAGATTATATACTTTTAATTATATTTTTATTATTGCTATTATATTTTTTATTGGTACTGTTATTTTTACTTTTTTATTTTATTTCATTTTCAGTAGAGTTAATCAATCATTATTAGAATTAGATACTTTTCACAGTAATTTTTATTTAATTGAAATATTACTTTGTCAAATTGTTTCAACTTTAATATCTTTAAAAACATTATTTGAATTAAATTATTATGAAGACACAACATTTAGTTTTTTAACTTTTACAAACAATGAAACAGAATATTTTTCAAAATTAACAAATGAAGGGATAATATGGTATGAAAATTCAATAACATTATTAAATTATTTAGAAATTAATATCCATAAATTTTTAGATCATCCAAAAGAAATTTTTTGGAACATCACACAAATAGGAGATTTTGAAAGTATTTTAAATGGAAATGATTCTGAATATTATCCTTTAAGTTTATCCACTTCTTTAGCAAGTGCGAATTCTCTTTTAAAAGTAGATTTTTTTTCTTTAAGTAATACTGAAGATAATTTAACAGAAGAAGAAACAATAGAATTATATTATTTATTTTTTTCTTCAATTGATAATACTTATGATTATGTTTTACCTAATACTTTTGGTTTAAATAATTTGTTAATGCATTTATTTCAAAAATATAATGATAAAAAAATAAAAAGTATTTTAATTTTATTAGCAATACATATGATATTTTATTTTATTTGCTTGGCTGTTTATTTAGATTTATTAATTATTACCAATAATCATATGGGTGTTGGTTTGGAAAAAATATTAAAGATTTCCCAAGATAAAATAAATGAATTAATTTTAAAAATTCAAAATTTAGAACAATATTACCATAAAAAAAAAGAAAATATGAAAAAAATAAAAACATCCGATGATTCATCAGATGAAGAAGAAGGATTATCTAAAAATGTAAATAAAAAAAAAATGTTAGAAATGGTAACATCCGAAACAAATCCTCTTCTTCCTACAAATACCAAAAATTCAGAATTTAATTTAGATATTAAACAAAATAGAAAATTAAATTTACAAAACAAAGCATATATTCATTTAGCAATAATATTTATATTTGGATTAACATTAATGTTACTAACATTAATAACAACAAAAAAAGTAATAAGTTCAAATAATAATATATTAATATTACAAGCAGGAATTTTAGGAAGAATATTAATGGCAACTGCAAGTACAATATATGGTAAATGTGAATTAGCAAAATGTAATGTTTCAACTTCTTTAGATTATACTTCTTTTTATAATGACCAATTAATATTTCAAGTTTATCAAGCAATGGAAGGTCTTGATGAAATATATGATTTTTATCATAATTATTATATAATTGATATTTGTAGTAGTGCTTATGATAAAAATGATAAGAATTATGAACAATGTAAAAAACAAGAATTACCTAATAGTTTAAATAATACTTCTGATTTAATTGATTATATTTTAAATAAAGTTGGAGATTTAATTTCTGAAGCTAATTATAGTTTATCTATTAATTCTTCTTATGATATTAAAAATACTTTTGGTTCTTCTACTTTTTCTACTTTGGAAGAAAGTTTTTATAATTATTTAATTCCTGTTACTGAGAGAATAAATTCTTCCATTTTGAAATCTATGGAAAATATGATTCATCAAAAAAAAAGAATCATTATTATTATAATTTGTTTTTTTAATATTGGTGTTTTGCTCTTTATATTATATGTTAAATATGGTTTTATGAGAACTTTTGAATATTTATTATCTATTTCAAAATGTGTAATTAAAATAATTCCTAGTTCAATGATTTGTTCTAATCAAGATTTAGAAAATTGGTTAGAAAAAATGAATAATAATAAATGAATATTATTTTTAATGTTTTTATATAAATTAAATAAATTTAAAATAATTAAAATATAATTTTAAATATTAGATAAATAATAAAAACTTATTTTCTTATAACTAATTTTAACTAAAATTTCATTTGAATTATATCATATAACTTTTTCAAAAATAGAAATTTCTAA
>JAEEGI010017450.1_pt1 | contig 14725 bp, 18 predicted proteins | sample 8958751 | NCBI WGS metagenome assembly JAEEGI01 (sample SAMN16246545, study PRJNA631951) | gut metagenome | biome: gut microbiome; feature: rumen; material: KS-attached | host: Bos | place: Iran: Karaj | collected 2018-10
TTATTTTCCCAAATTCTTTCAGATATATCTTGCCCATTCTCCCAATCACCTCGTTTCTTAGACATTTCCGGTCATTAATTCTTCGCATATCCTCCTGATGGTATCTTCACGATGTTCAATCTGTTCCCGTAAAAACGAAATAATTTCCCTGTGCGGCAAATAGGAGGAGAATCCTCTTCATCATAATAATAAATATCTATGATACAATCCTCCGCAACTTCTCTGACAAATTCGTCATGAGTTCTTGCTTTGATTTTTTCTGCTTTATTACTCAATTCTCTTGTTCCTTTCATATAAGAGCCTCCATATCCGGTATCACACAACTCTAATAAACTGCTCAAAGAGCAGAATTTCCTTTTTGCTAACCTTTCTGTTGTCATGATAATGTCCAAAGAACCACAGCTTGTAGTTAGCATAATTCTTTATATATTCCAGATAATCCGTTTGCTCATCAGATTTATATTCTTTACCGGCGATGCGGGACTGGGTTCTCGAAGAACAACAATGTGTAATGATATAATCGACGGTGTAATCATGCTTTCGGAGATTGGCTTTTCCTTCTTCCATTTCCTCTTTTGTGGCCAGCTCCTGTTTCCACCAGGTCAGATGATTGATCCTGTATGGAATCCAGTCCTCATCAAGTTCCTTCCTTTTCTTTTTAAAATTAGGATCATCTATTTCAAGAATCCCTCCTGAAATATCATGACTGCTTGCTCCTCCAAACGTGAAAATTTTCTTACAACAGATTTCAAAGACCTGTCCACGCATCAGATGAAGCACATGTGGGCGTATTTCATGAACCTTACCGCCATGCCATTCCTTAACAGGATATTCATTAATTCTATCGAAGTTCTCATGATTGCCGTCAACAAAAAGTAATGTAAAGCTTTTTTCTTCAAGCCAGTCAAGCCAGTATCTTTCTGATTTTGTTTCTCCCCGAAAATCCCAAATCCCTCCAAAGTCACCACAGATTATTACGTAGTCGTCCTTCGTCATTTCTTTCTGCTCCGGAAAGCTTTCTATATTGAAGCGGTTAAATTCGGCATGTGTATCTCCTGTAACATAAATCATAGTTTTATCTCCATCTATCCAAGGCCTCAAACAAGCGAAAACTTGAGGTCGACTTCGTTCATGAACAGCTGGACCTTTCTATACATTAATGTCAAGCAGTCAATATTCCTATCGGTATGATAATGGCCCGCATACCATCTTTTGTATTTGAGCTGTTGCTCTATATCTCCAAGCCATAGCTCTGTGGAATCATCTACTGTTGACTGATCCAGATCTTTTAAGAAGAGATCTGTGGGTCGGTATTTATACGGAACAGTATGTGAAAGAACAACATCTACATCCCACCCTACTCTATCAAGCTGCTGCTCTACATAAGCCTTGGTTTCATCCGAGGGTTGTTCATCACTGAACCAGTGGTAGCCTATAGCCTGCCTATAATATTTATCAACGCTGTAGGCACCTCCAATAACAAGGACTTTAAAGTCGTCAATATTATAGATTTCGCCATCCTTTGCAAATAAGAGGTTAGGATACCTTTCTTCTACATATACTCTTCCACCATGCCATTCCTTTTCAGCATAAAGCCCTGTTGATTCAGGGCGTATCTCATGGTTCCCATGGATACAGAAGAGCGTCATATCCAGTTTGGACAGTCTGTATTTGAGAAGATCATCTTCCCTGCCGCCATAATAATTTATTCCGGCATCACCAAGAATGATCATGAGATCATCTTTTCTGGTACCATACGTTCTTGAAAACGCAAGTATCCTGTCAAACTTCCTGTGTGTATCACCGGTAACAAGAACTGCTGCGTGAATTTTGTCTTTTCCATGTATCAACTCTGTTTTAGACAGCCTTCTTGGAATCTGTTCGGCAATAAGTTCGCCATTATTACCAAACCTGTACCTCCAGACCGGCATTGTAATCCTATCATCTTCCAGATGCCACCTGACATAGAACCACCCCTTACTGTCAGTCCAATAGGAATTCGGTATTAGGTATTCGTCAAACTGTTTCTGATAATCGACAGCTGCTTTATGTATAGGGCGAAGCGCCTTAAGCTCATCTGTTAATTCATAGGTTTGGCCATAGTAATATATTTTCATATCAAACTCCGAATTTTTCGAACAACTTGTCTATGTCTTCTTGCTTCAACAGTTCTCTGGAATCTGCATATTCTTCCTGTGACTGTGGAACAAGACATTTCAAAATATTTCTATCAGACACTGTAAATCCAGGGCGGATCACATACTTATATTCTCTGGAATTTTCCAGCACGTTGTCATGTATCTCTGTGTATACTATGCCACCGTTGATTGTGTATAAGCGCAGGACGAACCCTGTGCTGGCCATCATTGCCCGGTACATGTTTGAAACGACATCAGGATGGTTCCTGTAAAAAACGCTCTGGCTAAATCTATATACAACCCCATTTGTAGAGAGCACCTCCTGTGAAACATTGTTGAAGGTCAGGGCATAACTGAGTGCTATACCAAAGTGCTTATAATCGTCAATTTTTACGTCGCGTGGAGCCCCGTATACATTGCCGTCTGCATCAATATTTGCGATCTCGATCGTTGCCCCGTAATAATAATATCTGAATACATTAGTTGTGCATTGGGCAACAAAACGTGATAGTGTATTCTTCAGCTTGCCTGCAACAATTTCATATTGACACTGCACTGAGGTCTTGCCAGTGATATCCTCAAGAGGCTTTATTATTACAAGGTGTTCTAGCGTATTGTTCAACATAGGCAACTTATCTCCCCAAATAATAATTGTCTTAATAGATCTACATAAAGAATTTCATGTCTTATGCGTCATAACACACCTTTTTCCCTAAAATCATATTGGAATCCTAGGCTGAAAATCTATCAATATCCGGCTCAGATCATCATCGGTAAGATTAACCTTAAACTGGAACGGGCGGTTGTAGTCCTGAAGAATTACAATATCACAAATAGTATGAGCTTCATTGTTAACGTAAAACCTATAATCAGTTCCTTCCCGCTTATAAAACTGATCATCAGAGATGGTGTGTTGGTAATCATAACTGACGACAGGATTACCTACGGGTTACCAATTCCTATAGCATATATCAGTCAGCCACCCGCCCCATTCGCTTGCAACTCCTTTCAGAGTATATGCGGCAGTAAGGTAATAGTCGCCTTTGTAATAAATGCTCTTAAGTGTAAACAGACTTTCCATTATCCGAAGGTTCGGACCAAACACATTGCCATTTTGAAGCTGAAAAACCCTGGGTCCAAACCTGTATTTTGTTTCCCCTAATACGTACTCATCCAATTTATCCCACACAGTATTCTTTTTCTCACGACTTATGCTCATCCAACTATTTCCATGGTATGCTGTCCCCTGATAAGGATTTGCTTTAAGCCGCAAAAACAGGTCTTTTAGCCAGTATTCTGCTTTACTTTTTCTTTCCGGAGTGCTGATTAGTGGTATGAATTCTTTTTCAAACCTAGCGATATCATCACAGAAGAATTCACCTCTTCCATTCCCGTGTGGCTCATTACCTTCTTTACGATATTTCCAGCTAATTTTATACATCTAATGGATCCGCCTCAGCTGAACATATTTTCTTCTGCCGTTCCATATACTCCTCTGCTACATGCTCTGGGATCATATATAGAAGAGTTTGTTCAATTATCCTTGGATTTTCGCCTTCCTGTATCATCAGCGCACCTTTCGCTATGATAAGATACTGGACAGCCTCATAATCAGTTAATACTGACGAAAAATATTTTAGCAACGCCATATCTTTAACTCGGTCAGGTTCAGTTCCATCAATTATCAGCATGAACAAATCTTTGTAGTACTTTTTACCTGGGATATCCTCTAGATTTGAGATCTCCATCTCAAGAGCCAATAATCCTTCTTTTCTTGCTACATCAGAAAGCTGTTCAACCTTTTCCACTGTGCCTATCAAAAGTTCCATGCCCACAGAAATCGTATTGCTGCCATTGTCATGAAGCTTATTCTCAATTCTGTTAATCTCTATATTTTTTTCTCTCAGCTCTAAATAAACTATGTCCCGCATACTCCGGCTTCGCTCGCATGAATTCAGCATATGCTTACAGTCCTTCCCTAAAAACGTTATCTACTTCATTTTATTATCAATCGCATCTCCTCAGGTTACAATCAACCCTCGGTTTAATTTCAAGATTTTATTCCGGGAGTTTTAATTGAATGGTCCTGATTCAAAAAATAACACAAAGCCCTATCAAGCACATGGAAAATATTGACTTCAGGTTTTGACTCAAAAAACTCGCTACTGACCAGCTTTACGTTCTCCAGTGCAACCTTGTAATCCTCATCACTCATGTCATTAAACAGCCCAGCTTTTGCCATCTCACTAAAGGTAATTGCCGGATTCTTCAGCACAAGATTGTTTGCGTAATTATGAAGAGTATCAGCATCTTCGGTTGCTGTAGGTTCGATGGTAAGACCAACGAAGTTTTCATTGTTGTAATCCAAATCAAGAAACATGTTATTATCCTCCTCTACAAACGATAATTTTATATCTGACTAGTACCGATCCGATCGGATGCGGATACCATAACCGACCAAAATACGGTCGCTAACGGTATCCACCTCCTTCATATATGATTCAGTTGTCAGGGACAATCTCCGGGACCCGGCTTTCGCTTTCCAAATTATCAAAGCTCTCAAAAATACTGTCATCCATAATCTGCTGAAGCTGCGCTGTTACATTCCTGATGCCCAATCCCGAATCAAAGGCATTATGAGCAATTTCTTCAATCCTTTCCTCAGAAAGGTCAAAAGATCTTCGATACATTTTTTCCAGTTTTTTTAAAGGTGAAGCAGGATGCTCAGTAATCAAGTATTTATAATCATCAAGCGTTAGTGGACGCACATTTATGATTCTGGTGGTTCGTGATGCCAGCTCAGGAATAACTCCAAAATCAATGACATCATTGATGGTGAGTTCATTTTCAAAAGCCTTCGCCTCCTGCCGTTCTGCTCCAAATCCAAAGCCGGACGAGCTGCATTCTTCCTTTATCTCTTCTGCCTTTTGTGCAAAGGAACCGCAGAATACAAAGCTCATTTTTGAGGTATCAATGATGCGTTCCCCTTTATCCATCTTTACCGGAATCTCTGTTCCTTCAACAATCTTCAGGAACTCACTCTGAATTGCTGCTGAAGTGTTTTCACCGGAGCTTGTTGTCTGGGGGGTAGCGCATTTATCAAACTCATCAAAAACTATGATGTAATCCTGGTGTTCCAAATCAATTCTTCCAAGAAAACCTGCAATATTGTTATTACCTTTCCATCCTGTTTTAGTAAGCGTGGAAGAATCTACGAATAATATCCTTGGCCATATTTTTTTAAGCGACTGCCAGACGAGCGTCTTTCCACAACCCGCAGGCCCGCACACAATATTCCTGGATGTAATACCTCTTATATGGTTATAAAGTATCATCGCAGCAGTTCTGCAATACTTATCCTGTTTATAGACGTTTTGAGAAAGATAATCATAAATCGTTTTGGGATTTGATAAATCTACAGATATCTCTACTTTCCTATGGCTTACCGGAATATATCCTGGTTCATAGAATGGAACACCTTTCAGGCTCATATATAGCGAGCTTGATTGCCTGTTGCGCTTTGAATTATCCATGATCCTTACTCCTTTTCTAACGTTTTCTTTTGTTGATATTATCAATATAACAACCTTTCCAAATGGGCTTCGTAATTTTTACGAAAATGAGCGTTGGCGGCTCAGAACACCTTATGTTATATCCTTGGCACGCTCCCCACAGATCATCGCGCTGCTTCCCCGGATAGGTGGAAAAACTTATTTATTCAGTTATCAAGGAACAAAAAAGAACCTATATCTGGTTTCAGAAATCAGGGCATAATTATCCCGTAATTTCTGATTCCAAATATAGGTTCTCTCTATGTCAGTTCCTCTGAACTGTTTGTATGTCAGATTATAAACCGATAAAAAATGAAAATCAATAACCTGTTGGTTTATTGTATGTAGTGATGATTACTCAAAAGTAGATATCCAGACAAAAGAAATATCATTTATATCTTTTGTATATCCAGCTCCAAAGGACACATGCAGCCCTTTCTTAGCAATAATATCAATAATAGTTTTGCAAAAAGACATCGTGACTCGTCCGGCTACAAATAAGAGTGACTTCGTTCCACCATATCGCAAGAGATCAATCTGTATAGCCATCATTGCTTCGCGCATGTCGTATGCATTTGTACTGGCCACCTCTACCAAATGCCCTGAAAGTTCTGCCTTTCTTTCAAACTCAATTACTTCTGAAACAAAATCATTATTTACAATTCCTTTGATCAATTCGTCTCCATGCGCTTCGGAAAGGACATTGTATGTCTTAGTATTTAAAAATTCATCATAACTGTTTACTATTTCGCGCATACAACTCTCCATCATAGTTTGCGGCGTGCTTACGCAACCATAATTTTCAATTTGTTGGCAGAATCATCTACCATATAAGTAAATGATTCTGTCCAAGATAGCTTTCAGAGTCTATCAGCCTTTCTTCTAAGCTCCCTGGCTTGATCTTTAAGATTCTTTCTCTCCCAAGCTGAGCCGTATCTTGCTCTTTCTTCAAGATTTCTGGCTTCATCATAAAGCCTGTCATGCTCGCGCTGATTGGACTGGTATATCCTGGTTTCCTCGGCAAGACTGGCCTTATAGCCATTTAGCCATTTCTGGGCTTCGTTTTCTCTTGGTCGTCTGCTCTTTTGCTTGCCGGCGCCATTTGCTTTTTCAATGATAGCATCGGAAAGAGTTCTGTCTGTGTCTTTTTCTTTGAAGAGCTTTTTAAGCCCCAGCCCAAAAAGGAATATAATTCCGAAAAACACTAACTGCCCCATTCCTAGATCGCCATCCTTTAACAACAAAAATGCAAGCATAGCAGCTAACATCATGCAAAATATTCCAAACCAGCGCATAATTGATTTAATAAGTGTCCATAACATAGTCTTGATCCTCCTTGTAAGTGGTTTTATGCTGATGAAAAAATAATATCAGAGTCATTTGTTCTAATCCGTAATATTTACGAAGATATTCCTATGTTCTCTTTTCCGTCTTGGTTTCAGCAGACTCCTCGTCAACTGTCTGGATCAATTCATCTACAGATACATTCAAAATATCTGCCAGTTCAACCAAATGACTAATAGAGGGAAGTTTCTTCATTGAATACCATGAATAAATTGTTTGAACAGACACATCCATTTGCTCTGCCAGCTCTTCAGCTTTTAGTCCGGACTGAAGGCAACGTTCTTTTATGGTACTACAGGTCTTGACCTTATCAATTTTTTTACTCACAGGCATTCTACCTCCTACTATTTTTCAGATATATTTGCAATATTTCTGCCCATTAGTCAAAGCTCATGGCTATAAAGCCCACGATAGATAAAGCGGCAAGAAGAAGATTCTTAAAGACATCCAAAATAAAGGAAAGAAGAGCTATAATAGTCTTTATTGCTATGCGGAACACAACGATTATAACTACAACTATGAATAATGCTGTCATATTTGATTACCATCCTTTCACAACTTGTTTTCTTGATGAAAATAATGTATCAAACGGAATTGATAAATATCGTAATAATTACGAGAATCTACTTGACACGAACAAAAAAAGAAGGCAGCTTAACTACCTTCTTTCATGTACCCTTTATTAATATGTTGTATTACACATCATCAAATAAACCTGCCTTCGCAGACAGATCTATACGCTTCCATCAATAAACATGTGCCGAGATAATCATCTATAGAGTAGTTACTTCATGATAACTTCGATTCAAGAAAAGGCTTAAGTTCTTTATCTATGAAATCTTTAGCATAATTGATATTATCCTGTAACTTTGTTATCTCTGCGAGAGTCACAAAAACTATATTGTCAAAGTCAAGACTTATCGCATCTTTGTTTTTAGCAAATTCTCTGTGATCCACAAAAATACCAGGATAAAGATATTTTCTGGAATAAATTGTGATAGTGTCTATTTTGTTATCCATGATAACGATTTCAATTGTGTATACATCAGATTCGTATTTTTCAGAGATAATGGTTGGACATACTTCATGAGAATTCACTTTTGTTATCATTACAAATCTCCTTTTTACCCAAAAAACTGTGCCTTTTTTGCCACTTCCCAGCTTGTGTTACCAGTGTCTGCAAGAAGTGCATCATGAAGGACTTTGATATTCCTGCCTGAAATATATTTAATCTCATTATCGTCAGAAATAAATACAAAACAATCAGGATGGTCTTCAAGCTGCTTAGCCATAAGACCGGGGTTGTTGATTTCACTGCCACCTATGAACTCTAAATCAGCTGTTTCATGAAGGTTCTCGACAAGATGATTGGTAATAAACTCTAATCCCTCATCAGAATAGCCTCTACCTTCCTTGGTCAAAATGTAAACTCTTTTTGTCATTCGGATTGTTCTCCTTTATCTTCTTATTCCATAAGATTCCATTTTTGATGATAATACAGATTACCACTTGTAGTGAGTTCGAGTTTGAATAATATTAGCTTCGCGATCCTGTAGAAAAGCGTACCCAGATTTTCTAGTTTCAAATACATCTTCAAAATCTTCGGATGGAACAAAGTATTTCAGAAGTTTGTCTATATTACTATCTTCTATTTCCTCCTCAATGTCCTTATGTAGATTACCATACCCTTCAAAATCTTTTCCCTTATCTTTAAGATATTTGAATCTGTTCACTGCATTTTCCAGGTCAGTGAAACTCTCTTCAATTTCAAATGGTATACGAAACCTTTTTTTCTCATACATGTTCCCGAGTATTTCTTGATCTTCATCTTCTACTACGAGTAGTTTTTGAAGGTATTCTTCCAGATTGTCTTTCTCCTTATCTCCCTTTTTTATCCTGTATGCGCCAATAGTATCACGTTCATGATATACAAATCGAATACAACAGAAATAATAATTCTGGTTATCATCAGCAGTTTTTTTGCTTTTCTCTTTCGGTTTCGATTTGCCTTTGCCAGCATTCTCTGCTTCAATATTATCTGTTTCTTCATCGTCTTCAGGAACATACAGCAAGTTCTTACTAACAACATATATTCCCAGCCCGCTTTCGGAATCAATAATGACGGGAACAAATACTGGCCTCTTCTCATCATAGCCTATATCGTTTAGCAGTTCATAAAAATTATTGCATTCTTCTATGTACTCATTATCATCGAGCATTCTTAAATCAAAGGAATTTTTGCCACCTCGATCAACATTATTTTTTTCAACTATGCTAAGTCCTTTGAATTCAGCAAATTCAAAAAACATATTTAAAGCCTCATCATTACGGCTTCTTCTATCATTCTCAGGAACATCTTTTTTACGTTTGTAGACCCGTTTCTTAATATCCGGTACACTTGTGGATGCAATTGTATGATTGTACCCGATATTATAGAAAAAATCTCGAACATCATCTCTTATAAAGCGGTCACACAGGTATTCATATGCGTTCTTAAATAATGAGGACGAACTGTTCCTATTTGCCACTAAACTGATAAGAAAACGCTCCTTTGTCTGTTCCTGTGTTTCTTTTTTCTTTTTTTGCTCATGTTCTTCCAAAATATTTCTAATATCATCGCTGGATATATCCATCTTTGAAAGCATATTATTAACCAATGAAATCAAGACAGATTCGTCTATTTTTCCTTCATCAACTGCGATTTTGCAACTCGTCAGTAAGACGTAAGAGTCTTTCCTGGCATTATTGACAATCCGAAAATACTCCTCAGAACTAGCCTTCTTGTCTTTAATATTCTTCCTGTACTGATAAATAAAAGCATTTTTCTTGTTGGTTTCGGGATTGTCATCATAATAATCCCTTCTGATATCTGCATAAAAATCGGACTTTTTAAGATATTCCATTCTTTCTTCTAATCCTTTCAATAGCAGCGTTAAGCTGTGCATTAACATCATCAATCAGATTCAATTCAGAAAATGTAGCATCATTATTTATAAAAAGCGACAAGTCATTCTCATACATGTATCCATATACCATATCTTCTATTTTTGAGTAAAACCCATCATGATCTACCATAAAAAACAGCTTTCTGTAGTCTTTGTATCTTTCTATGAACTCATCAGGAGATTCAAAATTTTCAAAAAATGCATCCCATTCAGGAGCTCGAACTGCATTTAGTTTCTTGATATACTGTTCGGCATCATTGAGATCTGTCTGATTACTAAATAGGTTCTCACGTTCATCATCGGACAGATTATCGTAATCTATGTCTGATAATTCATCTATATATGCATATGCATCCTTGCCCTTTGCTCTAGCCTCCTTCTCCAGCTCGGCAAATGAATCAAATCCCAATCCTTGAGCCAATATATCCTTCTCGGCATCGGATTGTTCTAATTCAAGCTGGGCATCAATATGCTGTTGCTCGCGTTCAAGATATTTTTGATATTTGTCACTATGAAAGTAAGCATCAAAGCCAGCCTCGTCCAGTGTCTTATAACTTTTTCCGGTTATTCTTTCATAGCACAGATCCATAGCAATAAAAAAGCTGGATTCTGGGTTTTCATCGGGGGCAGGATAATCTTCAAAGTTAAAAAACTCAAGATCGCAAAGTTCGTTTAACTCTTTTATTCTTCTGTCATTATCTACAAGCCATGCTTTATCCAAAATATCCTGAAAAGAAGCACAGATTCTACGCTTCTCGTAAATTTCAACATGTTTTATACGCTCATTGGCAAAACAACGCAATGTGCAGTATAAAAATGCCTTGAGAAAGATCTTTTCATCTAACGTAAAGTCTCTTTCCCTATTCTGCTCATTAAATATTCTCTCCCTTTGCCCAATAAGATCCTCGATGAAAGATTTTGCCTTCTTATCCGAAAATTTTCCCTCTTTTGTGCAAATAAAAGGCAAAATAGAAGCACTTGTTCCTCGGACAGTTGAGCAGAGTACCTTCAATCGTTTCTCTATTTCTCTTCGATTGTATTCGCATTTATATCTTTCAGACCAATCCATAAATCTCCTTCTTCCGGATTTAAGCAAACAGATACATCCCGCCTTAAAGATCAACTATTTATCAGTTCTCCGGATAGACTTCTTAACGCCCTTCTCCAGTCCACATTGCCTGAACTGTGTAATGTCTTTAAACATTTCTAGCGGTCATCATCCAAAAAACATTAATTTTTGTACCATATTAAATATTATATCATTCAAAGCCATCTGAATGATATGACTCAATAACCATTCTGAAATCTTTACAGTCTCCTGGCAGACGCGGAATATCCTGTTACATTCCAATGTACTGTGGCATCTTTTAGTTGATAGGTATAGAATAACAATGCCAGAGTTTACTGTTCGTAATATTTACGAATCTAAGTAGTGTTTGGACAACAACCCTTTCAGCCCAGTAAACATGGGCGTTTATAACGATTTTTGATATGCTAAAGTGCAAGGAAATTTTTGCAGTTTAACGCATTTATGGGCTTTATAGCTTGCACTTTGAGGTCAAAAATCATGTATAAAACTCCAGATTACGACTACGAACAGTTAAGTTTCACCGGCTTTAATGCAACCTGCGGTTTGCAATTGGATCCCCAAAACGAGTGGATTGTGATCGCAGGTAAACTTCCATGGCGAGCATGGGAAACTCTCTATGCCGCTATGTTTCCAGCTGAAACAGGAAATGTAGCCAAGCCTTGCAGAATGGTGATGGGATCACTTATTATCCAGCAGCATATGGGCTTTACTGACAGAGATCTTGTTGCTCAGTTGCAGCAGAACCCATACTACCAGTACTTTATCGGACTTGAAGCTTTCCAACATGACGCTCCGTTTGCACGGACTCTCCTGGTGACCTGGAGAAAGCGACTGACTCTGGAGTTTATTATCAAGGCAAATGACCTGCTGTGTGACGCTGCTCCCAAGACCTTTATGTTCCGCAAAGGGAAGGCTCATTTCAAACGAGGTGTCCTCGTTGCTACACAGATATGTGATGCAACTGTTGCTCCGCAGTATATCAGGTTTCCACAGGATACATCACTCTTAAATGAAGCACGCATGAAGCTTGAAACCATGATAGATTTCTTCTGCGAAGTTTACGGCTTTGATAAGCCAAGAACCTATCGTAAGGTGGCGCACAAGGACTATCTTGCATTTGCTCGGTCGAAGAAACCGACCAAAGAAGCGGTACGCAAAGCAGTAAAAGCTCAGCTGAACTATGTTCGTAGAGACCTGAATTACATTGATGATTTCATGCATGAGGGCTATGCTCCTGCTGAAAAATTCATAGACAACATCATCGTAATTCATATCCTGTATGAACAGCAATTGTACATGTATGAAAACAACACTCATAAGGTTGATAACCGCATAGTCAGCATCCATCTTCCGTTCGTTAGGCCAGTCATGCGTGGAAAGGCTAAGGCTCCAACTGAGTTTGGTGCAAAACTCCATCTCAGTGTTGACGAACTTGGTTTTGGAAGAATAGAAAACCTTTCGTTTAACTCCTACAATGAAGGACCGATGCTGATAGAAGCGCTTACCGCTTACAAATAGCGCAATGGCGAATACCCTGAGCGCGTTCTTGTTGATCAGATATACCGCACAAAGGCGAATATTGCATTCTGTAAAAATTGCTATGTCAACGGCTCTTCTTCATCTCATACAGCTTTTCATCCGCCTTAGCAATCAGCTGCGGAATAGTTACCGGATTATCATAGTCATATTTAGCATATCCAATGCATGCCGCCAATTCAAAAGGCGCACCGGATTCTTCATTGAGTCTTGTAATATCCTCACGTATCTTGTCACAAGTTTTCTGAACCTGTTGTTCATTTTCAGCTTCCATTATGACAATGAATTCATCCCCTCCAAACCTGGATAAGAATGCTCTGTTTTTGGCATCTGAACAAGAGATTTTTAAAGCCTCGGAAACCGTTACCAAAGCTTTATCGCCTTCTATGTGTCCGTATTTGTCATTTATCCCTTTAAAATGGTCCACATCAAGGATCAGCAGATAAAGATCCGTCTTTTGACTTCGGGATTTCATTTTGAGCGCAAGGTATCTTTGCATTTCCTGGCGATTATTAATCCTGGTCAGAGGATCTGTCGAAATCCGGTTTCCCATAGCTACTATGTACAGCAGCAATACCGCAGCTGTTGCACCATAGCACATGATTGGAGTAGTTAAGAAAAAAGCCTGCAACACCCCACACACCATAGGAGTTATTGGAAATAGCCCCATGGCAATATAAAGACTGTGATCATAATATCTATTACTGGTATATGCCCTGTAAAAGGCTTTGACTGAAGATGACAGAAGGTACCCGAATGGAATGCTTAATAATACAATGTACAAAAAACCATACTCCAGATAACCATTCTCATAGATAACAAACAGATAATCTATGAAAACTCCAATTAAAAGAATTATAATTGCAATCCCGAAAGGAACCGCACATAAAAATGCCCTTAGACGGGTAAGAATCCTGGTATTACCCTGAACAATCTCACAATATATATACCACTGCCATGAAGTTAATAACAGACAAACATACGGTACAATAGTTAGTATATACATCACTGTTTTATCACAATGAAATACTCCGCATTCGAACAATACCCATATCGCGTCTGATGCAAAATAGCCTATTAAGAGCAATACTATTCGTGTGAGCAATATTGTGGACACCTGCTGATCCACACCTCTTACAAGAGTAAATAAAACTATACTCAAAAAAATAACACACGCAACATTTGCTAAAATGTAGTTCAGACAATCTGCCACTGCTGCTCCCCATAAATCCTGCTTTGATATACAAGTTTCAGTATCCTCTATATCATATCATGTAAGAGTTTATTGCTATCAGTTTTTAGATTATTTTAATAACTACATGCAGGTTTTGGGGTCCTTATTTCCAGGGATCTCACAATTATGACTGGCAACAGCATTTCCTATAAATTCTGCGATATATGATGCAAAATATGAAACTACAAACGTGAAGTCAATAAAGCATTTGTAAAAGATTTATGATTGCTACGTTAAAACGATTTTGTTTATTTTTCAGGACATTTAATTTATCATCATACATGCTCCAACTTTACGACAACATCTTTTCCTCTTTTAAGAAGCTGGCATGTATCTACCTCACTTCATATCATGACAATGGCTCCTTGGATTCTTTTACCAATATTCCCCAAGTGTTGTCATTCCATCCAGAATAAAAGCATAATAGCTGGGATGTTCACTACGCATGATAAAATCTGCTATTTGTTCATTCATCCCGTACGCTCTGGCCACCTGAATAATATAAGGAAGCCCTATTTCTCCGGATGCAAAACAGTTTTTTTCTAACAGAGTAGCCTTAAAAGCCTCTACTACGTCATTTTTAGCATCATCCGGTACCATTTCAAAGTAAAGAGGAAGTGCTTCACACGCCTGTGTCACAATATTTTCATTCCCATGCTCGTAGCTTCGGTAATAATACTTCCCTTCGCTATTCTTCATCAGAAGCTTACTGTTGTAATTGTCTCTTACAGAAGATGCATATTCCAGAAGTCCTTTTTTATCATTATCCTTCCCCAGAATATTCGCAAATTCTGCGAGCGCCATAGTATCAGCATACAGGAAAGCCGTCTCAATGTTTTCCCTTGCGAGCTCCCTATCAGGATCACCCCAGTCACCAAGGCCATGAT
>JAEEGI010017459.1_pt1 | contig 14715 bp, 13 predicted proteins | sample 8958751 | NCBI WGS metagenome assembly JAEEGI01 (sample SAMN16246545, study PRJNA631951) | gut metagenome | biome: gut microbiome; feature: rumen; material: KS-attached | host: Bos | place: Iran: Karaj | collected 2018-10
GTTATGTCGGAATCGTATTGGGCCAACACCCAATTGTCAATCGCCCGTCATACCGGGAAAATCGGGATGGACGGTTGTATGTACGTAATCGTTGACAAACGCGGCCACGACATTTTCGAATGTTCCCGCGAAGCCCAAAAGGCGGGACGGGAAAAGGCCATTGAACCCGGGGAACCGGCGGATTTGTGCCGCGTCGAATTTGTGCCGATTTACCGGAAATTGGGCCGGGAACAATTCTTGCGATTCCTTGAAGAAAACCCCGACATTAACACGGCCAAGGCCGCACGGGAACGTTTGAAGATATGGCAACAGAAAACAAACCATTGAACGAACTAAAATGCGGCGATTGTTTGCATTTCGTGTTGTCGGGTTGGTGGGACCCGCAACGCGTGTGCGAAATAGGCGGATTCCCCGTTGACAAAGACGGCCCCGCGTGTATTTCAGTAAACCCGAAACCCCGGACGCATTGACGCCCGGGATTCGTCGTATTTTGAATTATTCTTATCTTTGCAAAAACCGATTCGTTATGCGTACCTCAAAAGAACAGACCGAACCCAAGAAAAAGCCCGGACGGAAACCACAATGGACCGACGCCAAGGTTGAACAGATGTGCAAGGCCATTGCCGCCGGGAAATCGTACAAAGATGCGTACACGGCCGCCCGGGTATCGCATACGACGTTTTTTCGGCACTTAAACGAAGATAGTGAATTTTGTGCGCTTGTTAAAAAGGCCGAACAGGAATACCAAGATTGGTACGATTCCCAATTGGTCGTTGACGGCAAGCGTTCGTTGTTGGAATTGATACGCGGGTACGAATGGGATGAAACCACGACCGAATCGGCGTTGGACAAAAACGGCAAAATGGTTGAGGTCAAAAAAAAGATTGTCCACAAAAAGGCCGCGCCGAATCCAACGGCGATTATCTTTGCGTTGTGCAACCGCGCCCCGGGCGAATGGTCCAATAAGCACATCCAAGAATTAACCGGCAAGATTGAAACGGAAACCAAACCGGGCATTACCTTGGCCAACGTCCCGGATAACCTGTTGGCGCAAGTTATTGACGCGATAAACGGGAAATAATGGCGGGATTCAGTAAGACGGACGGACCGGCCGACCCGAACGAAGATGTTATTATTATCCATTTGGGCCGGTCGTTGACCGACGAACAGTTTGAACGGGTGCAACAATCCGTAATTGCGTTTATGAACGCACGATGGCCGGATATTGCGCACGTCGGTATTGACAATTGATTGGCCGGAATATATTAACAATGGGTTTATGTTTCTCAAAATTCGTTTCAGTTGGCCCAAAGGCGGCGAAACCCGGCCCGTCGCCAATGGGCCATTTTTGATTTATGGACGTTGATACGATGCAAATAACCCGGGCGTTATCGGAACACCCGGAATTGTTCTTACAAGAGGGCGCACGGCGTAACCTGTTGTGGTTTGCCCAATATATGGATTCGAACTTTCAACCAACGCCGTTCCATAAAGCGTATTACCGGGTTTTGGATATGTTCGCAAAACATCGGATTAAGAAATTGATTATACAGGCCCCGCCGCAACACGGCAAATCCCAAGGTTCAAGCCGGTTTCTTCCGGCCGATATGTTGGGATTGTACCCGGATATTCGGATTTGCATTTGTTCGTATGCGGCCACGATTGCAAAGGATTTCAACCGGGACGTCCAACGGTTGATTGATTCGGAAAGTTACCGGGCCGTTTTCCCGGAAACCGTGTTGAACGGGTCCAACGTCGTAACCGTCGCCAACAATTACTTGCGCAATTCGGACGTGTTCGAAATCGTGAATCATACCGGTTCGTTGCGCGTCGTCGGCCGTGGCGGTTCGTTGACGTCAAAGACGGTTGACGTTATGATTTACGATGATTTGTACAAGGATTCGTCCGAAGCGAATAGCCCGATAATCCGGGCGGCCGCGTGGGATTGGTTTACAAAGGTAGCACAAACCCGTTTGCACAACGATTCCCAACAACTTATCGTGTTTACGCGATGGCATCCCGACGACATTATTGGCAAAATCATTGATTCGGAAAAGGTCGTGTTCGTCGAATCGTGGGCGGACCTTGAAAACATCCCGGCCGGGGCGTGGGTATTGGTCAATTTCGAAGCAATCAAAACAGGCCAACCAACGGAAATTGACGGCCGCGAAGCCGGGCAACCGTTGTGGGCGCAACGCCATTCGTTGGAACGACTGTTGGCGCAAAAACAATTGGACCCGTTGGGTTTCCAATGCCTGTACCAAGGGAACCCGGGCGACGCAACGGCGTTCCTGTACCAACCGTTCAAAACGTGGGTCGAAAAAAAGGATTGGGGCCAATATATCCGTTCGGGTTGTTACGTGGATGTTGCCGACCAAGGCGACGACTTTTTGTTTGCCGCGTCTTATGACATTTACAGGTCGGAAAACCAAATTTGGAATGAGAACAAACGCCGGTACGAACCGTTGTTGTTCGCCCTTATAACCGACATCGAATTTACCGACGAACCAACGGACGTTACAACCGTAACCGTTCCCCGGTTGATAAACAACAACAACGTTCAAAAAGCGTGGATTGAATCGAACAACGGCGGGTCCCAATTCGAAAAGAACGTGAAAAAGAAGGTTCGGGCGTTGACCGTCCCGTTTTACCAAGGCGAAAACAAAGAATCCCGGATTGTGACGAACGCTCCGTTTGTCAACCAACATATCGTGTTCCCGTTCGGATGGGAAACCCGGTACAAGAAATTCCACGACCATATCGTTGGATTCTTGCGCAAGTTTGACGCGAACGAACACGACGACGACGCCGACGGATTGACCGGAATATACGAAAAAGAAATTGCCGACGGCAACACGAAACCATACGGCGCGGCTTCCCGTGGCGTCCGTGTCCATTAAGGCCGTTTCCGGGCGATTTAAGGGACTTTTGGCGAAAAGATGAGGAATTACCCATTTTTGGAAATAAAATTGATTGTAGGCGTTTTTTTGAAAAAATAACTATTTTTGCAATCGGAAGCGGTCAAGGGTCAACCGTGAACATCTTTAACAATTAAACATTTTGCATTATGTCACTAATTTGTCAATGCCCGGCCGCCGCCGCAATCTCGACAATCCCCGTTGTTAATTGCCCGGAAAATTTCGGCCAAATTCAAAAAGTTGCGTTCCAACGCTTGCGTCAAGCCGATGGAACCGTAAACAAGTTTACCACCGCCGCATCCATCCTGTTGAAAGCGTCTTGGACTGCATTGTTGGCCGCCGCTAACGGAACCAAAATTGTGGTATCCCCTTACATCAACGCACCCGCTGATTCCGGCGGCGACGCCCGTATGACGTCCGGCGGAAACGATGATTTGGGCGGAATCCCCAACGTTTTGGGCGGCAATCCCGTTCAATTCGACGGTTCGATGCGTTCCGTTCCTCAATCCGTCATTAAGACGATGAAGGAATTGCAATGCGAAGCCAATGCGGGAAATCTTGGCGTTTTCCTGTTTGACGAAAACGGGAAAATTGAGTGTTTGCAAGAAACCATCCCCGGAACCACCCCGACCGTCAATTATTTGCCGATTCCCATTCGTGCGTTGTTCATCGGGTCCAAGATTCACGGCAATTTCGACGCCAAGGATTCCAACGCCATTTCTTGGCAATACCCCGACAATTATTCGGACGACTTGGTTATTGTCGCGCCAACCGACTTTAACCCGCTTACCGATTTGGTCCCCGCATCCGTTTAGTTATGAACGCCAAGACAACCACGGTAACGTTAATCGCCAATGGCGTTATCCGGGAATTTGAATTTTCCCACGCGGAACGGTTGTTGAGGATGCCGAACAACGGCGGTTGGCAATTGCCGGAAAAATCGAAATTCGAATTTGTGGATTATGGGCTACGACGTCGCCAAGATAAAAAAGGAAATAGCGGAAAATAAGCGTTCCGCCGTTCTTTCCCGTGCGAAATTGCACCAAATGCGCATCAAATTTCACACGGTAAAACGGGTTACGTCTTTCAATTCGCCGTACATTTCCATTCCGTTAACGCAATTTCTTGCGATGGCGGAAAATATCTTGCCGCACGATAAGTTTGTTTTATTCAAAGCACTTTTCCGTTATCCCATTAAAACCAATGAAATAACGGAAATTTGCTTTGACAAATTAAGCCGCATTTTCGACGGGCGCAACCCGGCGTTCAATTATCAATTCGCAAATTCCGCCCAACGCGACGATTGGGAACAATACAGGCAAACCAAGTTGAACGAACCCGACGTATGGTCAACGAAAGGATGGGAATTTTTCAAATCCGAAATCAATTCCGTTTTAATCGTTGACGTCGCACGGGAACAGACAACAGAATTACCCGAACCGTATTTTTATTGGTTGCCGATTGACGACGTTATTACGTACAAGGCCGACCCGACAACGGGCCAAATGGATTTTATCGTGTTCCGTCGCCGTGACGAAATCGTTGTGTTGGACGATGAAACGTACCGCGTTTGGGACGACCGAAAGCACACGGGCCAATTGGTCGGTATGCCGAAAGTTGAAGCGGCCCACGATTTGGGTTATTGCCCGGCCCGGTTCTTTTGGAATGAACCCATTTCGTTGGATGAACCGGACGTAAAGGCGTCCCCGTTGTCCGCCGAATTGGAAAGTTTGGATTGGTTCGAATTTTTCCACATTTCCAAACGCCAATTGGACCTTATGGGCGCATATCCCATTTTGTCCGGGTACGAACAAAGTTGCGATTTCACGAACGCCGAAAACGGGGATTATTGCGACGGCGGGTTTTTGCGCGACAAACAAGGCCGTTACCGGTTGGATATGGCCGGATTACTGTTGCGTTGCCCGAAATGCGGAAACAAACGTATAATCGGGGCCGGTTCATTCGTGGAAATCCCCGTACCGAACCCGGACGAAAACCAACCCGATTTGCGTAACCCCGTACAGATATTGAACGTTGACCGAAACGCCCTTGACTACAACGTAGAGGAACAAAAGAGGTTGCGCGAAGAAATCATTACGGCCGTTGTCGGCCAAGATGAAATCGTAACGAACCGCGACGCGTTCAACGAACAACAGGTACAAGCGAATTTCGAAAGCGTTACAACCGTGTTGAACCGGGTTAAAAAGGGTTTCGAACAGGCCCAACAATGGGTTGATGAAACCGTTTGCCGGTTGCGTTATGGACGGTATTTCATTTCGGCGAAAATCAATTACGGAACGGAATTTTATTTGTATTCCCCGGATGAATTGCGTAAACGGTATAAGGCCGCCAAGGATGCGGGCGCGTCGGAATCCGAATTGGATATGATGCAAAACCAAATCTTGGAAACCGAATACCGTAACGACCCGACGCAATTACGCCGTATGTTGGTTTTGGCCGAACTTGAACCGTTCCGCCATTTGTCACGCGTTGAGGTTTCCGAACTGTTCGACAAAAGATTGGTTTCCGAAACGGATTTGCGTATTAAATTGAACTTTCCTAATTTTGTACGCCGGTTCGAACGTGAAAACACCAACATTTTGGATTTCGGTTCGGAAATACCGTACCAACGCAAGATTGAAAAGATTATGGCCGAATTGCGGCGATATGCGGATGAACAGAAACCGCAACCGGCCAATGTTTAACAATAAAACCGTGTAAAGCGATGATTACAAAAGACGGGCGCGATACCCCGATTGAAAAGTTGACCGCCGAAAATTACATTGTTCCCACGGGCGAAGAAAAGGATTACCACGCCGTTATTGAGGTCGTACAATTCGATCCGAAAACCGGCAAGCGTATTTCCCGGCCCCGGGTGCAAAAATTCGGAAAAAAGATTTTTGAAGCCCACGTTGCGGATTCCTTGCGGAAACAGGGTTACACCGTTACGATTTTGCACGACCCGAACGTGTGGTTGAAAGAACAGGCCGCCAAGCGCGAACAGGCCGCCAAGGAAGCCGCCGCCGCCAAGGCCAAGGCCGACCAAGAAAAATTTGATGCGGCCGTTGCCGCCGCCGTTGCCAAGGCCCTTGCCGAACGCGACGCCGCCAAGGAACAGGAAACCGCAAAGAAACCGGGCCGCCCCGCCAAAACGGAATAACCGCCCGGGCGAACGAAAGTAAATTGACAACACCAAAAATTCAAAGGGAAAGAATTATGGCACTTACAACCGAATTGTTGAACGCCAACGCCGCGTTATCGGGCTTGACGGACGAACAGAAAACGGCAATCGTCGAAATGTCGAAGAACGACGAAACGGCGGTTATCGGTCAAAAGACCGGCGAAATTTACGGCGGGTTGGATGCGGATATTTTGGCCGCGTCCGGAATCGCCAAGAATGGGGCCGAAAAAACCTACGATTACGCCAAACGTGTTATTGGCGAAATCAAAGGCCAAGCGGGTAACGCCGCCGAATTGCAAACCAAGGTTTCCGAATTGGAAAAAGAGAAAACCCGTTTGGAATCCGTTATTGCAAAGGGCGGCGGGGATGCGGAAACCAAACGCCAATTGGACCAAGCCAAGGCGGATTTGGCCAACGTGACCAAGGAATTTACCGACCTTAAAACCAAATACGACACGGCCGAAGCGGAACACGCAAAGGCCCTGTTCGGAATGAAGATTGACGGCGAATTTGCCAAGGCGACCGCCGGATTGAAATTTAAGGCCGATTTGCCCGCGTCTGTTACGTCCGTGTTGACCGAACAGGCCGTGGCCAAGGTTAAGGCGATGAACCCGGAATATATTGATGATGGGAACGGCGGCAAGACTTTGGCATTTATGGAAAACGGCGCGGTCAAGCGCAACCCGGAAAACAATTTGCGTCCATTCACGGCGGCCGAATTGGTCGTTAAGGAATTAACCACAATGGGCGTTTTGGAAACCGGGCGCAAACAGACCGGGGCCGGGTCCACGGGCGGCCACGATGGCGGCCAAGGCGGCAACGGCGGAACGGTTGATATTTCCGGGGCGCGTACCCAAAACGAAGCCCACGAAATCATTGCAAAACAATTGATGGCGCAAGGAAAAATCAATGGTTCCAAGGAATTTTCGGATGCGATGGCGCAAGCGTGGAAAGACAACCGCGACGCGATCAAGGCGTTACCCATCCAATAAGAACAGTAACAACACCGGGTAAAGGGTCAATCCGGCAAACATTAACAATTTAACACAAAAAAATTATGTCACTTGTAGCAACCCGTTTGCAAAATTGGCGTGTCGAAAACCCGCAATTTGACCGGAATATGGCCCGCCCGTTGGAATACGGCGCGTTGGATTTCTTCATCGAACAGACAAACGCCGCAAATTCCATCATCAACCCCAATTTGCGCGACCGTGCCTTTGAATCCATCGGCAACACCGTGCAAATTCCCGTTATCAATTACGATGGCGACGTGACCGTTTCCAACGTCCGTTCGTGCGTCATTGCCGACGACGAAAACACGTCCGCGTTGTACACCGTGAATTGGGTAACGCTTTCCGTCGGTTTCACGATGGTTCCCCAACTGTACAGGAACAACGAAATTTCCTACGAACACGATTTTGCCCGCAAGATGGAAAAGGTTTGCCGCGCCCTTGCAACCGCAATGGACGTCCAAGCAATTGCCGCCCTTGAAGCGAACAAAACCCAAGTGTTCAAGGATTCGTTGTACTACACCGTCACGTCCAATTCCGTGCAAATTCCTTGGAACGCCCGTATGGAATTTTTGGCGGATATGAACGCGATTATGAGGGCCAACGCGTACCCCGAAATGTTGCACGTCATTGGCGGGGCCGGGTTCGATTCTCTTGTGCGCAAGATGGCCGAACACGACATTTACAACGACGTCAACAAGCGTTTGGAATACGACAACAAAGTGTTCCACTATACCAACAACATTGTGAACGGTTCCGGCATCTTCGCAACCGGTTACATTGTGGCCGACGGTAACGTGGGCGTTCTTACCCGCGTTGACCGCGAAGCGTTGAGCCGCACCCGCGCCAATTTCCACGAATGGGACGTTGTGCGTTTGCCGTTCATTGACTTGCCCGTGGGTTCCCATTATTACACCGCCGTCGGCGACCAATCCGGCATTGCCGGGGATGCTTCCGCCGATATGGTGTGCAACGTCAAAGAATATTTCGGATTTTCCGTTGACGTGGCCTTTTTGGTCGCGTACAATTCCGACCCGACAACCGTTGCCAACCCGATTATCAAGGTTGAGTTGGCCGCCCCGGGTTCCGCAAATCCGTTCGCCACGCCTGTTGAGGTCGTGAACAGTACGACCAATCCGGTTAACACCCAAGAGGTCCAATAACGGGTAACACCTAAACCAACCATTTACGCGGGGACGGGTCGCAACAACCCCGTCCCCGTTTTCCATTTGTAAAGGATTTTGACACGTCCGGAAAACCTGTAAAGAAAATCGAACTTTTATGATACGATTACAAGATATTCAAACGGCGTTGTTGCCCGTCGTGGGTTGGCAACAGGATTACAACCCGCAAAATCAAATTGACGATGCGTTAACCCAATCGGAAAGCGGCTTGACGTTCCAAGGGGCGCACCCGCTTTGCACGTTGGCGAACGTCCGGGCGATTATGCCGGACGATTACTTGTACAAATATCCGGATTGGAACAACGCGACCGCATACGCGGCCGGGGCCAAGGTAAAACACACCGGGAAAGTTTGGATTGCCAAAAACGCCAATGCGGGTTCCGAACCGGCCGACGGAAATTCCGATTGGGCCGAATACAATATGGTTTCCGATTTTGTGCGCCAATTGACCATTAATGGAATCAATACCGCCGTCCAAAATTTCATTCAAGAAAAGCAATTGCAACAGGAAACCAAGAATTTGTTGGAACGTCGTACATTCTTCGACGGGGCCGCCCGGTTGGCCGCAACAATAGACCCGACCGGAAAGATTGTCGGTTTCGAAATCGTGCCGGTTCGGGCGATGGGCGTAACAACGAAAATCGAACGAATCGGGTTGCAAATGGTTGGCGCAACCGGAACGGTCCGGTTGTACCTGTTCCATTCGTCACAAATTGCGCCGATGCGCGTTGTTGACTTGGAATTTACCAACACAAAAGGCGGGTTCCAATGGTTTACCCCGGCTGAACCAATTTATTTGCCGTATATCCCGGGAACGGACGGCGACAGAAACGACGCGGGCGGCGCGTGGTTCCTCTGTTACAATCAAAACGAATTGCCCTCCGGTATGCGGGCGTTGAACGTTTCCAAGGATTGGTCCGTTGAGCCGTGCCAAACGTGCCTTGGCGGTTCGATTGAATCTTGGCGGCAAATGACCAAGTATTTACAGGTTTCCCCGTTCGGGATTCACGCACCGTTGGATTTCGCCGAATATCCGGAAATGTTCGATATTGGCCAAATCGGTTACACGAATACGATGAATTACGGAATGAACGTCGAAATATCCGTTGGTTGCGACATTTCGGATTTCATCATTTCCCAACGTGCCATTTTTGCAACCGTCATTCAAAAACAGGTTGCGGCAAACGTGTTGCGTACAATCGCAATGAATCCGGATGTTCGGGTAAACCGAAATCAAGTGAACGTCACGCGTGACGAAATCTTATATGAACTTGACGGCGCACCCACGGGCCGGGCGTCCGGGCTTGGGTACGAACTGAAACAGGCGTACCGGGCTTTGGAACTTGACACGCGGGGATTGGACCGCATTTGTTTGCAATGCAACAACCACGGCGTGAAATATCGCACGGTATAGTTAATTTTCCAAGAAATGGCGTATAACGGGCTTTCGCCGGAAAGATGATAAATTACCCGTCTTTTTGACGAAAGCCCCGGAAAACGCCGGAAAACGGCCAAAACGGGGATATGGGAATATTAAACGACTTGCGCACCCGCGTTCAATACGTCAACGACGGTTTGCAGACCGGCGAATTGGTCCGTAATGTCATTGTCCAACATCCCGACGACATTTTGGATTTGCAAAAAATGCAATTGTTCCAAGGGTTGGCGGCCAACGGCCAAGACATACGGCCGTATTATTCGGAAGATTTGAAACCGTCCGGGTATTTTCATTCCGTCGAATCGGCGGGCCGGTACGCGGCTTGGAAAAAAGACGGGATCAATTACCCGTACAAAGCGAACAGGAACCCGGATGCGCCAAACCTGTACATCAACGGCCGGTTTCACGACGAATTGGGCGTACAGTTCGCGGCCGATACCGTGGGAATCGTCCCGACAACGCCGTATTCGGCCGGGATTATGGCGAAATACGGAATTACGACGTTCGGTTTGATGATGGCAAATTGGATGGTCGTATTTGTCCAACGCGGCGCATACGCCGAATTGATGCAACAATTAAAACAACGTCTTTATGTATAATGCGAACGCACCCGTAATCAAAAACCCGGTTATGTTGGACCGGGTAATTGCGGAAATTCAAACCGGATTGATTGAAAATTGGCCGTGGTTGGACGTGGCCTTTGGCCGGTCGCAACGTCTTACGAAGATGATGAACGGCAAAAAGATCATAACGCCGAATGTCTATTGCGGCGGATGGAACGGACACGGCGAAAACGATTATATTGAAACGTCCCCGGACGCCAAGATTGGCAATTTTTCGTTTTTCGAAATTGAGGACCCGCAAACCATTGACGCCGGACCGTGGGCGCGGGAAATCAAAGCCCCGTTCGGCCTTATCGTTTGGTTCGACTTGACGCGGGTTTATGATGAACCGGACAACAGGAATACGGAATACATCAAAGCCCAAATCTTGCGTGTGCTGAATGGCCGGGCCGGTTGGCATTTAACCGGCGGTCGTATCGTCTTGAACAGGATATACGAACGCGCCGAAAACATTTACCGCGGTTATACGCTTTCGGAAATTGACAATCAATTTTTGATGCACCCGTTTGCCGGGTTCCGGTTCGACGGGCTTTTGGAATTTGACGAATTATGTTTGGAATAATCGAATTTGTGTGTTGGGTCGCGGTCGTTGCTTTGGCGGCCGCGTTCCTGTTGGGGCTTGCCGTCAAATGGCATTGGTTGGAATGGTTGCAAATCCACGCGCCCAACGACTTTTTCGGACAACTTTTCAATTGTAAATTCTGTTGTTCGTGGTGGGTTTCCGTTGTTATTTCGCTAACTTTGTGCGTGGCAACGGGCCAATGGGTTTTGTTGGCCGTGCCGGTTTGTTCAACAGTAATTGCCCGGGAATTATGGTAACGGTCAAGATAGGAAAACACACGGTCGAAATGTATGACGCAATAGACGAATTGCCGATTGTACGTTTCCACAAATACCAAAAGTTGTTGTTGATTGATGCGGGCGTTGGGGCCGACATTGTGGCGTTCGACCAACGCATTGAGAAAACGCGCCGGTTCCTTATGGACGGAAAGCCGGAAAAGGCGCAACAGGAATTGGAAAATTTGCGCCAAGCGGTTTACCTAATCCAAACGGAAATCAACCCAAAACACCGGGCGTTCGCCGCATTGGTAACGAAGATTGACGGCCGGGATTGTAACGACCTTTCCGACGTGGCGTTGACTGAATTATTGAACACGTTGCAAGATGCGCCCGAAAAGGAATTGACCGCCCAATTGGATGCGGTCAAAAAAAAAATTGACGCGGAATTAAGGTTGTATTTTCCCGGAATATTCGCCGATTCGGAAATAAAAGAATATTACGACCTGTTGAAGAAACGGACATTGGCGGTTTTGGCGAACATCATTGCGGGCGTAAACAACCCGGATGCAACGCCGGAAATCGAAAAGTTGACCACGGCGTTAATAACGTATTCCAACCCGAAATCGTTTGCCGGATCGGATGGCGTGGAAATACAGTTTGACCGGCAATTTGAAAACCTTTGTTTGGTTTTGTCCGAACAGTTGCACGTCAAACCCAAGGATTATTCCGTTTTGGAATTTTACAATGCGTTCGATTTTGTCAAGGAAAGGGCGAAACAGGCCGAAAAGGCCCAAAAACGGGCCAAATCCGGGCGTTAAGGCGAAAAGATATACAATTTACCATCCAAGGAAAGAAACGCCGTTATACGGCATTTTTAACGAAAATAAGTTATGGACAACCCGAACCCAATTTATTACCGCGATTTAATTACGCCGGACAATTCAATTACCAATTTGATTGCCCAATTGGATGAATTGATACAAAAGTACGAATCCGCCAAAAGCAAGATTCAAGGCGCGGCGGCGGAAGCGGCAAAGAGTATGGGCAATTTATCCGGGGCGACGGAAGAACAACGGCAACAAATTTCGATGTTAACGGCGGAATCCGACAAATTGGCCGCCGCATACAAGAAAAGCAACGACGCCGAAAGTGAAACGTACCGCCGCCGTCAACAGGTTATCGCGGCCGTCAAGGAACAACAACGAATTGACAAATTGGTTGTTGAATTGAACAATTCCAAAGAGGGTTCTTATAACAGGTTGTCGGCCCAATACCGTTTGAACAAAATTCGTCTTAACGAAATGTCGGCGGAAGAACGGAAAGGGACGGAAGCCGGGCGGCAATTGGAAACCGAAACGCGGTTGATCTATGAGGAAATGAGCCGGTTGCAACAGGCGACCGGAAAATATACGTTAGAGGTTGGCCATTATCAAAACGCATTAAAGGCGTTGCCCGGACCAATCAACCAAGTTGTCACGGGCTTTTCCAATATGCGTTCCCAATTGCATACCATCGGAACGTCAAATTTGCCGTTGGCCGCAAAGGCGATGCAAGGTTTTTCTACGGTTATGTTTGGAACAATCGGTATCATTATGTCGTTTGTTCGTTACTTGACCGGCGCGGCGCAAACGATGCGTGAATTTGAACAGGCCAACGCCAATTTGTCCACGATCTTGGGAACGTCCCGGGATGGGATGAAAGCGTTAACCGATTCGGCGTTGTCTTTGGGCCGTTCGACTGAATACACGGCCCGACAAGTTACCGAATTGCAAACCGAATTGGCAAAACTTGGTTTCGGCCAAGGGTCCATTATTGCAATGCAAAAATCCGTATTGCAATTCGCAACGGCGGTTGGGGCCAATCTTGCCGACGCGGCGGCCGTGGCCGGTTCGACCTTGCGGGCGTTCAATCTTCGAAGCGCGGAAACGGAAGAAACACTTGCAACGTTGGCCGTCGCAACAAACAATTCGGCGTTGTCCTTCGACCGCATCCAAACATCCATCGGTACGGTTTTCCCGGTTGCAAACGCGTTCGGTTTGTCAGTTAAAGATACGACCGCGTTGTTGGGCGCATTGGCCAACGCCGGTTTCGATGCGTCAAGCGCGGCGACCGCAACCCGTAACATCATTTTGAAATTGGCCGATGCCAACGGAAAGTTGGCCAAGGCGATGGGCGGCCCGGCAAAGACGTTCGACGAAATCATTGATGGGTTGATTTCTTTACGCAAAGCCGGAACGGATTTGAACGCCGCTTTGGAATTGACCGACAAACGGAGCGTCGCCGCGTTTTCCGCCCTGTTGTCGGGGGCGGAATCCGCACGGGAATTGCGCCAATCGTTGGAAGATGTGGGCGGGGAATTGGACCGTATTTCCCGGGAACGTTTAAATACGGTTGAGGGTTCGACAAAATTATTGAAATCGGCGTGGGAAGGATTAACGCTTGCGTTCCAAAATTCCAACGGGGCCATTAAGGGGACAATCGACCAATTAACCGTTTTGATTGGCAAGGTACAAGCATTGTTGTTCCCCACGGAAACGGCGACGCAACAATGGTCCGACAATTATTTAAAGCAATTCCAAGATTTGGCCAAACAATCGGGCGATTCGGCCCGTAAATATTCCAATGATTTAATCGCAAGTTTGCAACGGGATTTGGCCGAAGCCGAACAAAGATTGGCGGACACACCCGCCATATTCGCGATAAGTGTCGCCAAGCGCGCCAAGGATGTTGAGGAAGCGCAACGCAAATTAAACGGGGCATTAAAGGCGCAATCGGTATTAAACGAACAATTGGCCAATGACGAAGCGGAACGCCAACGCCAAGAACAACAGGCGGCGGAAGCGGCGCAACAGGCGGCCGAACAATTGACGAAAGAACAGAAGAAAGCGGCGGAAGCGGCAAAGAAACAACGCATCGCCGACCGCCGGGCGGTTATCGAATCCATTGATTTGGAAATCGCGGTAACGGAAGCCGGTACGGATAAGATGTTGCAATTGCGCCAAGATAGAATCGAAGCGCAAAGGCAATTGGAATTGGAACAGAACAGACAAAAAACCGTGTCCGAACGCCAAGACGAAGCCGCCATTAACGCCAAGTATGACAAACAACGGTTGGATGTTGTCAAGGCTTTTAACGCGGAAGCGGCCAAATTGAACGTTCAACGTTTGCAAGCGGAACAACAGGCCATACAATTGGAAATCGCGATAACGGAAGATGGGACCGAACGGATGTTGGAATTGCGGTTGGCCAACATCGAAAAACAACGTGAAATTGAAATCGAACAGAACAGGCAAAAGGATGAAAAGGTGCGCCAATCGGAAAAGGCGATTAACGCCAAGTATGACGCATTGCGGTTGCGTGAATCCGCCGATTTCAACAATAAGTTGGCGCAACGGGATTTGACGGCCGCCCGGGATTTGGCGCAAGCCGAATTTGACTTGTTAGACCGGAACGAACGCCAAAAAACGTTGTTCAAGTTGCAACAGGAAAAAGCCCGGTTGGAAGCGATATTGAAGTTGAATGAAACGGCAACAAAGAAAATGACGGCCGACGAAATCGCCGTCGTCAAAGCGACGATTGCC
>JAEEGI010017467.1_pt1 | contig 14709 bp, 22 predicted proteins | sample 8958751 | NCBI WGS metagenome assembly JAEEGI01 (sample SAMN16246545, study PRJNA631951) | gut metagenome | biome: gut microbiome; feature: rumen; material: KS-attached | host: Bos | place: Iran: Karaj | collected 2018-10
AATGATGACGGCGAATTGATTGCTTATTATGAAAAGCACGAGTACCGAAATCGCGAAACCATGAAAATGTATGATATGAATTGAGATTTAATATGAATTTAAGTGTAAATGAAAACGGAATAACTATTCAGAAACTATTTAAATCTGTCACTGTATCATATTCAGAGATTAAAAGTATTGTTAATAAAGATGGTTTTACATACATAAATACCCGTTGAAACAGAGTATATATATATTCTCTTTTTACTGATTTTCAAGAATTGGAGTTATTTTGTAATTGAAATATATAATTTTTTTGTGGTGAAAAAATATGATTTATTTAACCAGTGATACTCATGGAAATTTCAACGGGCGTTTTAATAGAAAATCTTTTTTTGAGAAGAAAGAGCTGTCGAAAGAGGATTATTTGATTATCTGCGGAGATTTTGGCGGCATTTGGGATGTAGATAAAGAAGGAAAAGAAGAAAAATATTGGCTGGATTGGTTTGAAAATCAATCCTATACTCTTTTGTTTATTGACGGGAATCACGAAAATTTTGAACGAATAAATTCTTATCCTATAAAAGATTGGCATGGTGGAAAGGTACATGAGATACGCCCTCATATCATGCATTTGATGAGGGGCCAGGTTTTCGATATATGTGGCAAGAAGATTTTTACCTTTGGTGGAGCGAGCAGTCATGATATCAGTGGCGGAATATTAGAAAAAGATGATCCGAATTTAAAACAAAAGAAGAAGCAGTTAAAAAGAATGAAATTGTCATATCGAATTAATCATGTCACTTGGTGGAAAGAGGAGTTGCCTTCACAGGAAGAAATGGATGAAGGAATGAAAAATTTGGAAAAACACTCTTTCTCGGTTGACTATGTTATAACTCATTGCGCATCTTCTGATGTTCAGGCTATAGTTAAGCCGGAGAATGGAGCGGATATATTGACGGAGTATTTTCGTAATATTAAAAATATCATCACCTATGATAAATGGTTTTGCGGACACTATCATATGGACAAAATAATTAATTCTAAGGAACAGATTATATCATCTAAAATAATAAGAATTTGCTAAATAAATGGATAGACTATTATGATTAAGGGATTACATCATATTTCATTAAAGTGCGGAACAACTGAAGAATTCGAAAAAGCTAAATCATTTTATCTGGATCTTTTAGGCTTTGAAATAGTCAGAGAATGGCCGGAGGGGGTAATGATAAGCTTTGGGAACGGAATGCTTGAGATCTTCAGTAATGGAGAGGGGATTAAGACAAAAGGTGCCTTGCGTCACTTAGCTTTTGCGACAGATGATGTTGATGCGGTTGTTGAAAAGGTAAAAAAGGCGGGATATGAAGTGTTCATAGAACCGAATGATATCGTTATAAAGTCTGTTCCCGAATTTCCCGCAAGAATGGCATTCTGTTTTGGACCACTCGGTGAAGAAATAGAATTTTTTCAGGAAAGATAAACATCCCAGAATATGTATTAAAGAGTTAATGATAGTATTTCGATATTTGCAGAGGAAAATATGTTAGATAATAAAGGATTTGATTTATGGGCGGACGGATATGATGAGGCCGTAGGTTTATCGGATGAAGATAACAGCTATCCGTTTGCCGGCTACAAAAGGATTCTTGGCAGTATTTTTGAATCGATAATGAAGAAAAATAATGCTGAAGTACTTGATTTGGGTTTTGGTACAGCTACGTTGACAACAAAACTCTATGAAAACGGATGCATTATATATGGACAGGATTTTTCATCGAGAATGATTGAACTGGCCTTCGAAAAAATGCCGAATGCACATCTGTATCAGGGGGATTTTACACATGGTTTGGTGGAACCTTTGAAGCGAAGGTCTTATGATTTTATTGTTGCCACCTATTCCATGCACCACTTATCCGATGATCAAAAGGTGGTATTCCTAAAGGAATTGCTTGCTCATCTGAAAGATGACGGCAAGATCCTGATCGGCGACGTGGCATTTGAAACCCGTGATGAATTGGAAGAATGTAAGCAGAAAAGCGGCGATGAATGGGACGAGGAAGAAATCTATTGTGTCGTTGATGAATTACGGGATGCCTTTCCAATGTTGAAGTTTGAAAAAGTAACATTTTGTTCAGGTGTCTTGATACTATGCAGATAAATATATGCAACATAGTATTATCTGAAATGAATGGGGAATAATATGAATCTGCAAGCAGCTGATTATGGAACAATAATCAAATTCGGAACTATTCAGGACTTAAATACTAAACTTCAGCAAGAAGGAAAGTCATTAGCTGATGTGAAAAATGATATTGATGAGAATGGCGTCAGTTTGCTGGAAAAGTGTTTAGCAGGAAGAAAATTTGATATAGCAAAGCTCTTATTACAAATGGATGCAGAAGTAAATATTGTTTCCAAAGAGGGCTATAATGAGTTTCATTATTTGGCAGCAAACATTAATAGCGAAGGTGCAATCGATGTGGCCAAGTTTTTGCTGAATCGTAATACTTCTTTGTCACAGCAAGATATAAAATTCGGAAATACAGCCCTTTTTACTCTTTGCCAGGAAGTTTTTAAAAAGCGTTCTGATGAAGGAATGGAGTTTTTGATTATATGTTTAGAACAGAGTAGCGACCTTGATACATGCAATAAGGCCGGAAATAGTGTCAGAAAGTTGATCAATGAGAGGGGGACGGATCAGCTTAAAGCAGTTATTAATACAAAATGAGGACAGTGTGAGTTCTTTTGTGACCTTTTACTCCTTTTTACGTCATTACATATAGATATATGAAAAGGAGGATGGCCATGAAATCTAAATTGCTTGCTTTGTTTCTTAGCTTGGTTGTAATCGGATGTACCGGATGTAGAGCCAATGAGGATGATTACCGAGGCTCAGATTATGAATCTACAGTTGTAGATGAAGATTCAGAAAACGATGCTGTTCCTGAATTCAGCGAAAATACTATGTTTACACTTAGGATCTATGAGCCGTGGATATACGAATCGTTGCATTATACCCTTCAAAATGATGGCACTCTTATCGTACTTTATTATTCAACAGAGCTTGGCCGTGAGACATTGTCTGATGAAAAAATGGAAGAAATCAGGAAAGTTTTTTCTCCTGAGAAAGTCTATTCCATGGATGTCGGAAGTGAAGATGACCGAACTGATGGAACCAGTAGATATATTATCCTGTACGATTCAGATGAGAATGAAATAACCATTGGCGGATATGAACTTGAGGGCGGAGACCATTTTAACAGGTACTTCGATAAACTGTATGAACTGGTTCAGGATGACTATACGAAACAGTGGTCAGAAAAGATTGATGAATGTATACGCGATGGTGTAACCTTCGGAGAAAGGTATCTGACTGAAGAAGGATGACGGATCAAAGTGAGGGACAGTATGTATATAAATTGGGAAATAAATGATGAAGCGGAGGATATTTCATTAGAGGAATTTGAAAATGATTATGAATCATTTTTTGGTTTTATGATGTTAAATTTGGGAGATTATCAATTAGGCTATTTGGACAAAAATAGTCCTATTGATGCGGGCGATGAGGATATTTCATATTATATTGATGGGTTAATTGAATGCGGAATCACTTTACTATTAGGTCAAGATTTTAAAATACAGTTGCTACGAAGTAATCTATTAGAAATATATGTACATCGTTATAAAGATGTGAATATCAAGGTGGTTAATATAGAAACTCAAGATGTGCAATGCTCTTTTGATATAACTTTTGAAGAATTGCTCGAAGAAATTGAAGATAATTATAAAAAATATATAGCGACTATACGAGTAATTAACAAAGAGTTACTTATGTCGAAGACAGTAAGAAAGTCAGTTAAGTATTATGAGATTCTAATGAAAATGTTAGAAGATTAAAAGTTATCATGGAAAGAATATTGAAGGTGTAACATGTGTTCTAAGTTTACAAATAGTTTTTCTGATAGTTTTTGTGCGATACATGATAAATTTTCATCATGGACTTGGCAAGAGTTGTTATTTGGCATAAAGCACAACATTATTTTGATTGAGAATATAATTGCTTATATCAATGAAACAATTTCTGAAGATAATAAAGATTTTGAAACTATATTGCAAATACTGATTGTGGATGCTGAGGAAGTAGAATCGATTGTTGAAAAATTAGCATTAAATGAAGATAAGCAGAATGAAGAAGATATAGTTTCTAAATGGATTTTCTTGATTATTTATTATTTTTATACAACCGATCGAAACAAAATATTTGATATGATCGATGATGTTTATTGTGTTTTTGATTATCCGCCTGAAATAAGCCATTTGGTACCCTATATGCCCAAGGAAGATGGTAAAAGTCTGGGAGAGAATCTAAAGGAATATATTAAAGATGGTGAAAACAAGTGGATCGTTGATGGGAAAATCTAGTGTGATTTGATGATTAATATGTATCTGAGTGATAGAAATGGTTTTGAATTATTGTATGAAATAAGGTTTTGGCACTATGAAATGGATTTTTTTGATTGGAAATGATGATCTTAGTATTAATAATTTGAAAAAGTTGAATTATCCCGGGTGTATATCTACTTATGATGTAGAGACCATGCAAGGAAGATTCTGTGTGGACTATGGCGATGAGCATGTTTTTCTCGATCCTATTGAAAATAGAAATGATTTCGAAGAATTAATAAATCAAGTGCCATATATTAACCCTGCAATAGTTATGATGACTTATACTTCTTCAGATAATGTCAGAAGTATTTTACAACAGGAGGATTTTCCTAATGATATTTATATAGACAACGATTTAGGCCTCTTGGCACCATTAAAGGAATATGTTTCTATGGGAATGCCAATGGATTGATTAATTGAGTCCGGAGGCGTAATTATACGAATTTGTCGTCTAAGGCAAATTGACTGTGTTATTTAGGATTTTTGATATGGAAGTTAAAGCAATTAATTATTTGTATAAAGAACTTATCGATGATGAAGATTTTGTTGTTTCTGGTGAAATATATATTGGACCGGAAAACGAAACTTATGTTTATGAGGTTTTTGAGTTTAATGTTATTAGCATAAAAAGACTATACAGCAACTTTGAAGAGAATGCTGTAATGCTGAATCGAGGCTGGATGATTTCAAAGATTTTTGATGAAAGCCTAATTGAAGCGAAAATTAAATCTATAGTTTCTGGTAGTAAGCATATAGACGATGAAGATAACTATATTGAATTAAGCTCATATTTTCGAAGAATGAATTTACAAATTTGACAAAACATACTATATGCTGTGCTAACAATAGAAGGAACGTTTGCATACGATAGGAGAACAATACATATGGAACAAATGACCCAAAGAAAAATAGAGAAAGAATTACAAAAAGCGTTGGCGATTGCATATGTGACTCCTTTTTGCATGGAACATAACTTATCACTTGATAAGTTGAAGTCACAAAGATTTACTTTATCTTGTAATGAATGTGCATTTGCACAACCAAGTGACGTAAAACCTAATGGCTTGGCAAATGATGGAGAGACAATGCCCAAAGTAACACTTATAGTCAGACATGAAAATGGGCAATTGTTAATTGAAGAAACAGAATATACTAAAGCATATTTGTTTAATGAGATTCACTGATCAGCCTTCGTTGTGTGAGTAGGACAAGTTATGTTGCAAGATACAGAATCTAACCCAGGATGGATTGTTGAGATAGATATAATGGAAACTGTTCAGAAAAATAAAAAATTTCCTTCTGTAACTATAGATAATTCGGAAGAGGATTGGATGAATTGCAGTGTTGAGCAAGGAAAATATATAGGCGCCGGTGATAATACAAAGCTTTCTGAAATACTAAAGACATTTCAAAAGTGGTGTGAACTGTAATTCTTGATTTGAAACTAATTCACTTGCGATGAGGGTGCCTAGGAAATAAAAGGTTATGCAGAAACCGATAGAAATACAATTGGAAGAATATATCCCTTTGAAAATTCGTTTTACTAAAGAAATACGACCCTTAACATATATATCTTATTCTAAAGGAACCGGATCTCTTTTGGAATTTGGCGTTAATGAGTATACCGGAATTATTCAACAGATAACGTTGGTGATTTGTGATGATTTTGCTGAAAGTAAGAAAAAAATATCTGTGGATGATTATATAGACTCAGATACTGTTATTAAAGGTAAACCTGTTGAGTGTAATACCTTTAAGATACTTTTGTATTCCAATGGAGTTAGAATAATGCTTTCAGATAAAAAGAGTTTGCGTTATAACAAAATCGACAGGGTGTATATTGGCCTTTCAGATGATAATGATATAGCTGAAGTATGTGTATATGATATGAATGATTCTGAACTGGGCCATTTAAGGCATGAGTTAGAAAACTGTGACGGCTGATGCATATTTTGGGACAATCGAAAAACTGACAGCTGTGCATAATTTGACTTTAGAGGACAAAGAATAGGCAATTTTGTAGATGAATATGACTATAGTTAATGTATTTGATGCAGCTTTAGCAGGTGATTTTGAATTATTTAAACAATATTATGATGGGAATATCAACTGTATTAACAAGTTTACTAAGTTAAATTTGCTTCAAACTGCGGTGTGCGAGGGAGATAGATGCAATGAACGTATAGACATAATATTGTATTTGATAAAAGAAGGAATAGATGTCAATACTGTAGGTGGAAAGGATAAAGGGAACGCATTACATATACTTTATTCATTAAATAAAGCTGATGAATTGTTCATTGTATCTGTTACGAAAAAATTAGTAGAAGCTGGCATTGACGTAAATCAAAAGAACAAATTTGGTGCTATACCATTTACTAATCTAATAGCAGGTAAAGCAGATAATAAATTGGTTAAGGAAATGTTTTATTACCTTCATGATGCTGGAATGGATTGTAGTATTAAGGATAATTATGGTAATACATGCTTAGATTATGCAAAAAGATTTTCATGGAGATCGGATATTGTTGAATTAATGGAGAAAGAATGAAAACAATTGATGCGCTACTTGATTATTGGAAGTATAGAGATAAATCCATTCTGATCAGCACAGATTTAGATATTAGTATCGATGATTTAAATGTGGTTGTAATAAAAATACTGTCATGGTTGAAACTACAGTATCAAAGGAGTAGTTGGATTGCTGAAGGAAGAAAAACTGCTTTAAAACCTTTAATGGTTAATACTGATTATTCATGGGGAACCGTGTTGCAGAAGCTGGTTGAAAATGAGAGTCTGTTTAGCGACTATTTTTTATTAAATGATGGCAAATTTGATTTTTCAGACACGTTATCTGAGGATGATAAGCAAGCTGCCATTGAGAAAGTTAATCAGTGCTATAATCCTCAAATACATATTTGACAGTTGATTATGTGCGATTCGATGGTAAGAATGAGATTTCATTTTGAAATGGTGGCATAAATAATTATACGAAAGCATGAATCGGGACACGCCATAGATAAGTTACTGTGATGTGGCCTGCTGACACATAGTAAACGAATATATATACCGGTAGATGGAAGTGATATGTAAAAAAAATAAAGGAGAGTTTATATGTCAGTTGGATTTGCTGTCAAATTTTGCTGGTATCAGATAGGAAGCGGAGATTTTCTTCATTCCTTTTTTTCGACTATTGCATATAATTTGGAGGATGGTAAGTGGGGAAGCAAGTTTCCGGTTTTTATGAATGAATTATATGGAGGCGTACTGAAAAATGATCATATATTGATTGCAAAGAAAGAACTTCAAATGATATCTGGTGAACTGAAAAAGTGTTCAGTGGATAAGGCGATTTGGGATATTGATGATTTATCGAAACCTATGCCTTGGGGAAATAATATTAGCTCTGAAATAACTGACCTATCGAATTATTTTGTTAATAGTGATGGGGCGGATTTAATTACTTTAATTTTTCATTGTTTCGATCGCGCTGTAGAGCTAAACAGCGATGTTGTAATTAAGTCACTATAATTGCTTTCTTATATTTTTACCCTTAATTAGCTCTTTGAGGATAAGTTACAAAGTGAAAGGCGTCCATTGTTATGAAGGGTCGTACTTATGATAGGAAAGATGTGGATTACGAAATAAAAAAATTTCTGCATAAAAAAGATAATTGTATCCCGGCAATTAATTGGGAGTTGATTGAAAAAGAAAAAAACATTATTTTTCCGGATGATTATAAGTGGTTTTTGGAGTATTACGGTGAAGGCTCAATCAATGATTTTTTATGGTTTTTTTCACCTGTTAGTAATAACCCGAATTTAAATTCGTTTGATCAGTTTACGAATATGAAAAAATCATATGAGTATTTGATAAATGGCAAATTCATAGATTATGAATATGTTTTTTATGATAATGGTATCGGACTTTATCCGTGGGGAATCACTGATAATGGTGATGAATTATATTGGAATTTTTTGAATGACAGAATTGAAATAGTAATAATTGGAGCTGGATATGCTGATGTTTTATCATATCAAATGAATATGACTGATTTTTTGAGTGGATTATTGACGAGAAAAATAGAATGTAATTTATTCCCGGATGATTTTGTCTTGGAAAATAATTATTATACTGCAGTCGAGTAAAGGTTATGTATAATTTGCAAATAACTATCTAGATGAACGTATTAAGGCAGGGCTGCACCTGTTTAGCCGATTGAATCTGACAAAGGGTGCAGCCCTTGTTGTTATCATAAAGAAATATATGTTATTCGAAAATACAATAAATCACATATTTCATTGTAAAACCCCATAAAAACAGTAATAGGATAAAAAAGTGAAACAACCTGGTAAAAATGAAATAACAAATAGGGTAAATGATGCAATTTTAGGAAAAATCTGTCGTGAGGATGTTGGAAAATGGGCGATGGAGTATATACGGAACGATTCTGAAATAGAAATTATGGATATTGATGCCTGGCACTATTTGGTAGAAGGGTTATCTTTTACAACATGGGATCACGAAATGGAGGAAGATATGGAAGACAAGATATATATAAAAACTACACATGATGGCCTTTGGGAGAAAAATGCAACTAAGGGTACTGCAATATATATGATCGTTGGTGTGATCATACTTTTAGCGTTTATTCCTCTTCTTGCCCGTATGGAAGTATTTTTGGAATATACGCTGGGCGTTGATGAATCGATTTGCTCCAAACTGGGCGATTTTATTTTGGTTGTATGGTATTTGGCGTGCTTAACGGGAATCGTAACGGTATGCATCCTGACCAATCAAGCTCGTAACATTTCGAAATCCACCGCCTTTATTGTAAGGCAAAGTCAGCTTTATGTTGTTCAGCTGTTTTATACGAACAGGCAATTAGGTACTGAAACAGACCGGACTATGATCTACGCTCCATCCGGGTCTGCAGCAGAAATAGCATCCCTTCCCAATAACATACAGGTTGCAAAAGACGTTCAGGCGCATGAAAAGGAAGTGAGAGCACGCAGAAACAACCCTGCCTCATTCATAGAAGCATTGGATGATATCCTGAACCTGCTTGATCAAGATCCCGGGATATATTATGCAATCCCTGATGCTGAAAGATCGGGTGTAGACAGGTTTTTTAAAACCAATATACAGAATGCTGCTCCGTATACTATTAATACCCCAAATGCCCGATATGGATTTTTAAAACTGAATAATCCCAGAGTCATTGAAGAAAACAAAAGATACTTTGTATTGAACTTTGATAATGAAAACGGAGATCTGTGTACGGCCAAATTCACCAACTGCTTCGGTGATATAGTGGATAATATAAGGAAAAATTCATTGTAAAAACCGCATAAAAACAGTAAAATGTATTGAGTTATACCCTTAAGGGTAAGTCTGTTTTGATATGGGGTTGTGAAATGGATAATTCTAAGCAGCAGGAGGTTCCGCTCTATAGCGCCCTCGAGAAGTTCAGACGTCTCAGAGTGGTACCTTTCGATGTTCCCGGTCATAAGAGGGGACGCGGAAATAAAGGTTTGGTTGACTTTCTCGGACAGCAGTGTGTCGAGATAGATGTCAATTCAATGAAACCGCTTGATAATCTGTGCCATCCGGTATCCGTTATCAAGGAAGCAGAAGAGCTTGCGGCCGATGCCTTTGGTGCGGCACATGCTTTCTTTATGGTGGGTGGAACCACCGGAGCTGTTCAGAGTATGGTCTTTACCGCCTGCAAAAGGGGCGATAAGATCATTATGCCCAGAAATGTACATAAAAGCGCAATCAACGCACTCGTTCTGTGCGGTGCGATACCCGTATATATAGATCCGAAGGTCGATACCGCTCTCGGGATCCCTCTCGGAATGGAAATAGAGGATGTCAGAAAGGCTGTTAAGGAAAATCCCGACGCCAAGGCCATCCTTATTAATAACCCTTCTTATTATGGCATTTGTTCCGATCTTCAGTCAATCGTAAACCTTGCCCATGAAAACGGCATGCTTGCTCTTGTTGATGAGGCACACGGAACCCATCTGTATTTTGGCGACAATCTGCCTCTTAACGGTATGGCAGCAGGCGCCGATATGTCAGCCGTATCCATGCACAAATCAGGCGGATCCCTCACTCAGAGCTCGCTCCTTCTCATAGGAGAAGGCGTAAACGAGGGATATGTCAGCAACATCATAAATCTTACACAGACAACCAGTGCTTCGTATCTGCTTCTCGGAAGTCTCGACATAAGCCGCAGAAATCTTGCCCTTCACGGCAGAGAAAGCTTTGCCAAGGTTTGCGAGATGGCTTCTTACGCCAGAAGCGAGATCAATGAAATAGACGGCTATTATGCATTCGGATCCGAACTCATCAACGGCGGAAGTGTATATGATTTCGACGAGACCAAGCTTGTAATCAATACAAGAGGAATAGGCCTTACGGGAATCGAGGTTTATGACCTTCTTCGTGAAGAGTACGACATTCAGATGGAGTTCGGAGATCTGTCCAATGTGCTTGCATATATTTCTATAGGCGACAGGCTTCAGGACATCGAAAGACTTGCGGGAGCGCTCGATGATATCGCAAGACTTTATTCCAAGCCTCAGGAGAATTTCTTCTCCGCAGAGTATGTAACTCCCATAGTAAAGGCAACTCCTCAGGAAGCATTTTATGCAGAGAAAATAAAACTTCCTTTGGATCAGACCGTAGGCAGGATCTGCGCCGAGTCGGTTATGTGTTATCCTCCCGGAATTCCCATCCTTGCACCCGGTGAGGAGATTACGGGTGAGATTCTTGAATATATCAAAGCTGCCAAAGAAAAGGGGTGCTCAATGCAGGGACCCGAAAGTGAAGATATATCGGAGCTTTGCGTACTGAAATAAGTAACGCTACGAAAGGTACAGACTATGGCTAAAAATCAGATGGAATACTGGTTTGAAGAGATGCACACTTCCAACGTGAAGATGTCTATCCGCGTTGATCAGCACCTCTACAGCGGAACCAGTGAATTTCGCAGAATAGATGTTTTTGATTCACCTGAGTTTGGAAAGTTCCTTACTTCAAACGGTAATGTTATCTTTTCCGAGCAGGAAGAATTTACATATGATGAGATGATCGTGCACGTTCCCATGGCTGTTCATCCCGATGTGAAAAGGGTACTGGTAATCGGAGGAGGAGACGGAGGAGTTGCAAGAGAACTGTCTCATTACAAAGAGATCGAAGTAATAGACATTGCAGAGCCTGACAAGATGTTTGTGGATGTATGCCGTAAATATTTCCCCGACAATGCCATCGGACTTGAAGATGTACGAGTCAGGATATATTACGAAGACGGTCTCAAATTCCTCAGAAAATGCAAGGATAAATACGACCTTATCATCAATGATGCAACGGATCCTCTGGGACATGAGGCGGGACTTTTTACCAAAGAGTTTTACGGCAACTGCTTCAAGGCTCTTCATGAAGACGGCATCATGGTTTACCAGCACGGCAGTCCTTTCTTCGACGAGGATGAGGAAAACTGCAGGGCTATGCACAGGAAGGTATGTAAATCTTTCCCCATAACAAGAGTTTATCAGGCACACATTCCCACATGCCCCGCAGGTTACTGGCTGTTCGGTTTTGCGTCTAAGAAGTATCATCCGCTCAAGGACTTCGATCCCGAGCGCTGGGAGAAGAGAAAAATCAAAACCTGGTATTACACAACGCACTTACACAAAGGAGCGTTCATGCTTCCCAAATATGTGGAAGATATCATGATGGAAGAAGAGTAAGGAGATTTGATATGAGCAGATTACTGGTTATAGGTTGCGGAGGAGTTGCACAGGTTGCAATCCAGAAGTGTTGTCAGAACAGTGAGACATTCACTGAGATCATGATCGCAAGCAGAACCGCAAGCAAGTGTATTGACCTTAAAGAGAAAATAGAGAAGGCAGGAACTACCGTTAAGCTCACAACAGCTACGGTTGATGCGGATTCCAAGGATGAGCTTGTAAAACTTATTAATTTCTACAAGCCCGATGTTGTTCTTAACGTTGCTCTTCCTTATCAGGATCTTACAATCATGGATGCCTGCCTTGAGTGCAAAGTTGATTACGTAGATACCGCTAACTATGAGCCCGAAGATACGGACGATCCCGAGTGGAGAGCTATTTATGAAAAGCGCTGCAAGGAGAAGGGCTTTACAGCATATTTCGATTACAGCTGGCAGTGGGCATATGAAGATCGTTTCAAGGAAGCGGGACTTACCGCACTTCTCGGAACAGGCTTTGATCCCGGTGTCACAAGCGTATTTACCGCATATGCTGCAAAGCATTATTTTGACGAGATCGATACCATCGATATACTGGATTGCAACGGCGGAGATCACGGATATCCCTTTGCGACCAACTTCAATCCCGAGATCAACCTTCGTGAAGTTTCCGCAAACGGAAGCTACATGGAGAACGGCAAGTGGGTTGAGACTAAGCCCATGGAGATCAAGAGAGTATATAACTTCGATCAGGTAGGAGAGAAGGACATGTATCTTCTTCACCACGAAGAGATCGAAGCACTCGGTAGAAACTTCCCCGGTGTTAAGAGAATCAGATTTTTCATGACATTCGGACAGAGCTACCTTACACATATGAAGTGTCTTGAAAATGTTGGAATGCTTTCTACAAGCCCCATCAATTTCGAAGGACATGAGATCGTTCCCATTCAGTTCCTCAAAGCTCTTCTTCCCGATCCTGCAAGCCTCGGCCCCAGAACCGTAGGTAAGACCAACATCGGATGTATCTTTACCGGACGCAAGGACGGCAAGGAGCGTAAGATCTACATTTACAATGTATGTGATCATCAGGAGTGCTATAAGGAGCTCGGAAGTCAGGCCATCAGCTATACGACCGGTGTACCCGCTATGATCGGAACCGCTCTTGTAGCAAAGGGAATCTGGAAAAAGCCCGGTGTATTTACCACCGATCAGTTCGATCCCGATCCTTACATGGAGATGCTTAATGAATACGGACTTCCCTGGATAGTAGATGAAAATCCCGTACTCGTGGAGTAAAGATGAATAGAAATGAACTCAGAACCCCTTCCTACATCGTGCAGGAAGGGGCTCTTAAGCACAATCTGGAAATATTGAAAAAGGTCCGCGAGACTTCCGGCTGTAAGATCCTTCTTGCTCAGAAGGCTTTTTCAATGTACCGTACATATCCTCTTATTGCAGAGTACCTTGACGGTACAACGGCTTCGGGAATATTTGAAGCAAGGCTCGCCGATGAGGAGTTTGCATGCCCGGACGGCAGCAGGCGTGAGAACCACGTATTCGAGCCTGCTTTTCATGCGGATGAAATGAAAGATCTGTGCAAGATCTGTTCGCATATCTATTTTAATTCCATTACACAGCTTGAACTTCACAGGCCTGTGTGGGAGCCATATCAGAAGGCAGGCAAAGTAAAGATCGCACTTCGCATCAATCCCGAATTCTCCACTCAGGAAGGTCATGAGATCTACGATCCCTGCAGCAGAGGATCACGTCTCGGTATCAGAAAAGCAAATCTTCCTGAGAAACTTCCCGAAGGTGTTACCGGTCTTCATTTCCACACCATGTGTGAGCAGAACGTACAGCCTCTAATCGATACCTTCCGTCATGTTGAAGAAAACTTCCCGGAGTATCTTAAACAGGTCTCATGGTTTAACATGGGCGGTGGTCATCACATTACAAGGGATGACTATGAGGACGATAAGCTGGTTTCTTTTTTGAAGGATGTAAAAGCGCGTTACGGTTTTGATATTTATCTGGAGCCCGGAGAGGCAATAGCTCTCAATGCGGGAACTCTTATCACCACCGTAATGGATATCGTGGATTCGGACGATATACCCACACTTATCATGGATGCTTCTGCGTCCTGTCATATGCCAGACGTTATTGAGATGCCCTATACTCCTCCACTTGAAGGAGCACTTGAAAGTAAACTTGGCTGTGAACCTTTTGGTACCGCTTTAAATGCCTGTGAAGGCTACGAAGGTGTATGGGTAAGACTTGCATCAAGAACCTGTCTTGCAGGGGATATAATAGGTATATACAGGCTTCCTGAGATGCCTAAGGCAGGTGACATACTTACCTTTACAGACATGGCCATCTACAGCATGGTCAAAAATAATACATTTAACGGAATGCCCCTACCCGACATAGTGTTTGAGAAGGATACGGATTCCGAAGACAGATATGAACTCGTTAAACGTTTCGGTTATGAAGATTTCAAGGAGAGACTTTAATGAGCGGTAATGTCAGATTTCCCGGAGAGTACGAAC
>JAEEGI010017468.1_pt1 | contig 14709 bp, 10 predicted proteins | sample 8958751 | NCBI WGS metagenome assembly JAEEGI01 (sample SAMN16246545, study PRJNA631951) | gut metagenome | biome: gut microbiome; feature: rumen; material: KS-attached | host: Bos | place: Iran: Karaj | collected 2018-10
GCCATCTAATTTATTTGTCGATGGTAATTTTTCATTCTTTTAATAAAGTAAATATTTATTTTTATCAAGGAAAAATTTTTAATAAAATAATTTAAATTAATTATTTAATTACACCCATAAGAATTTAGATAAAATTAAAAAATAAAAAACCCTTTTACACTTTCTTTACATAACTATTTTATAAACTTTTTTTATTATTTAATATTAAATGTTTAAATTAAATAATAAATTTATTTGAATATTTTTAGAAAGAATTATATTATTGATTGTTTTTTTTTGAATAATTTAATATAAGTTAAATACTCAATATTCAAAAATAATGTAAAAATATATTGATAAAAGAATATACTAAGAATAAAACCCTAAAATATGGATTTAAAAATAATGGTATTTAAATAAACATAATACATTTATATTTTTCTTTTTCTCAATTTTTATTCTTAATTTTTTTTTAGCAATTATTATTAAAAAGATTGTTTAATTCTAATTATTTTACATTTTTTGTTTTCAATGATTTAACACTTTAATATTGCAATCTTTATTGATATTTTTGAACTTTTAAAAATATTTTTGAATTACTTGTCTTTTAATTTTTAAATTTAAAAAATATAATAATTAATTAATTTTTATTTGTGCTATATGATTTTCTATAATAGGAATAATTTGAATATCTGGAAAAATCATTACTGTATAAAAATTTAGAGTCTTTTAAATAATCATTATTTGATTGATTAATTTTTCTTTTTTTGAAAGAAGAAATTAAATTATCTTCACTAAATGTTCTTTCTAAATTATTTTTTCTCTTTTTATCATTCAAATAATTATATTTATTTTTTTTTCCTTTATTTTCATATTGAGAAATTTCAAAAAAAGGTTCTTTATCATAATTTGAATAATTTTTTTGATTATAATTATTAAAAAAAGTTCTTCTTTGAGGAACATATTCATTTTTTAAAATTTCATGAATATTAACTTTAATTGGTGATGATAAAATTTTAGATTTATATTTATTTAAAAATTTCAACAAATCTATTTGAATATTTATATTTGAATTAATTATTTTAAAACAATGATTTTCTTCTTCGATATTTAATTTTTTTGAATTTTCTAAATCAATTTTTTGGAGTAAAAATTTAATTTGTTCATTTTTTAAATCTCCTTCGTTTAAAATATCATATTTAAAATTCCCAACTTTATTTGTGATTTCTTTAATTTTAAATTGTTGTTTATTACCATCATTAAATAAAAAAGAAAAAATTTTTTGTGACATTTTGTTTGAATTTAAAAATTATTAAATAAAACTTTATTAAATAATTATAAAAAATATTAGTTTAATGATAAGTGAAAACAAAGATGAAAATATAATTGATGAAAAATTAGATAAAAACAAATCTAAAAAAGGTGAAAAACTAATTGAAGAAGAAAAAAAAGAAAATATAATTTTAAAAATAGATAAAATAAATATAGAAATAAAAAATATTGAAAAACCTGAATCAAAAAAGAATATATTAAAAGAAACTATGAAAAAAACAATAAGAAGGAAATCAAATTTTGAAGAATATGAAAAAATAATTAAACATAATGTTTTATTTGTGAAAATATGTATTTTAATTTCAATAATAATAAATGTTTTAGATATAATTGTTATAATATTTCTCCCATCAATATTTTTAGATGTAATAAATATAATTTCCCTTTCAATTATTACCATTTCTCTTATTTTTATTTTAGTAAAATATATTCTAAAAAATGAAATTAGTGCTTCTTATTATAAAAATATGAATCAAATTATAACATATACATCAGTTATTCTTATAATTTTTTTTTTTAATGTTTTATATATAATGATTAATAAAATTATGTTAAATTCCATTAAGGAATTTGATTCAAATGAGATTTTATTAGGTATTATATTAATGCTTATATATTCTTTTATTAATGTTTTTTTCCCAATCTTGATTTTAATCAAATTAGGGGAATTAAAAACTCAAATTAAAAAAATTGGTTTGATTAAAAATAACAATAATTTAGATGCTTCTGGTACTTCAAGTATTCAAAATTTTATTGCTCAACAAAAGGAACATTCACCTATGAATAAATTATCTAATTACAATAATTTGACAATCAATAAAAAAAAGAAAAATGATAAAACAATGAATATATAATCAAAATATATATTTGATTTTAATTTTAATTGATAAGGAAAAGAATTTTAAAATATTATGTTTTTTGTAATTAACATTAATAAATGCTTATTTGTAAAATTTTTTCTTTTTATATTCCAAAAAAACAAATTTTTATCTTTAATCTCTAAATGTAGAATAAAAAAATTCTTTTATTAAAAATATATTTTATCTTTTTTAATATAAAAAAATTAATTAAAAAATTATTTAATCGCAAAATCCTCAAATAAACAATTTTATTTTATATATACTACAACATCAAATCATTAAGTTATAAAATATAAAAAACAAATACTAAAACAACAAAATTAAAAAAATTCATTAACAACTTTTTTTCCAACAAATTTATCCATATTCCAATAGCCAGAAGCAATTAGATTTCCATCTTTATCATATAATTTTCCACTTCCATGTTTTTTCCCATTATAAAAAAACCCATTAAATTTTTCTCCTTTAATATTTTTAAAAATACCTCTTCCATTAATTAATCCATTTTTAAAAATTCCAATATAACAATCTCCATTTTTCATAGTAAAAGTTCCTTTACCACAAATAATATTATCTTTAAATTCTCCTTCATAAACATTACCATTTTTAAAAGTAAATTTACCTTTACCATTTGCTTTTCCATTTTCCCAATTTCCATCATATGAATTACCATTTGAAAAAATATAATGTCCTTGACCATGTTTTAAATTATTTTTATAATTTCCAATATATTTATCTCCATTACTATGATAACGAATACCATTACCATCTATTTTTCCTTCTTTCCATTCTCCTGCAAATATTTCTCCATCTAATTGAGTTAATTTACCATATCCATTATGTTTATTATTTTTAAAACAACCTTCATATATTGTCCCATTTTTTAATTTTAATAATCCATTTCCTTCTCTTTTATTATTTGATAATTCTCCTTCGTAATAATCTCCATTTTGACAATATTGAATTCCATATTTTATATTTAATAAATTTTCATCAAGAAAACCTATTATTATGTCTTTATGAGGATTTATTTTTAATGTTAAATTTGATAGATTATATTTTGATTGAGGATTTATTAATTTTTTATTTAATAAAGATTTTTCTATGTAATCTAAATATTTACTATAATTTGAAGAATTTGTATTTTGTTTTTCTAATTCTTTTATTAACTTTTCTTTTATTTCTTCTATTGATATTTCTGTCTTTTTTGGACTATTATTACTATTATTTGATATATTTAATTTACTATTTAATGATAAATTATTATTTTTCTTTTGAGGGACATTTAATTTCAAAATTTTAAAATTTGTATGAGGATTATAAGCTGAAATATATGAATTTTCATTTTTTGTATTTTTATCTTTTTCTTCTATAGAATTATTTTTTTTATTATTATCATCATCATTTTCTTCTTCTCTTACAATTCTATCTGTTTTCATATTATTATTAATTGTAATACTAGTTAAATTACTTGAATTACTATTATTTATTACAAGTTGATGTTTATATGGTGCTACTGATTTATTTTTTAAATAACGACTTGATTGCTCTGAATAACCCTTAATTTCAGAAAAATTTTTTGAATTTGAACAACTGCTTATAAATACATTATTATATTTTCTAGGAGTTAAATTACTTGTTTGGAATTTTTCTTTACTTGTATTCATACTATTTTTTTCACTTATTTTTGAACTGATAAATGGTTTGTTATTATATATTTTATAATAAGTAGTATTTTGGTTATTTGAATTATTACTATTTAATCTTTGAAAATCAATATGAATATTTTTAGTTATTTTTTTTAAATTTTCTTGTTTATCTTTTTCTCTTTCAGTTGGAGGTAAATTTAATTGAGGTGAAGTAGAAGCAAAATTTATATTATCATTAGTATTAGTATTATTTACATTATATAAAAATTCATCATCAATTCTAGATATTTTATCCAATGAATCATCCATATCAAATATATGATTATTACATTCTTTTTCTTTGTTATTTTTAATTTTATTATCAATTGAAATCTCATCTTTTTCTTTAATAATTTCATTCGAATCTTTATCAAATTCATTTTTTTCTTTAGTATTTTTTTTCAATAAAATATTCATTTCATCTTTAAAAGAAAGATTCATAATATTTTTATCATCATTAATAGGAGGAATAGTTTCAATTGTTTCATTAATTTCATCATTTATTTTCGAATCTTCAAAATCTACTTTTCCCATTTTCATATTTGTATTAGTATTTCCAAAAAACATAGGTTCATTATGGATAAATTTAAATTCAGTAGAATATTTATTTGCAGTTGAACTTCTTATTTTTCCTCTATTATATATATTTTTTTGAGAAATTACTAATTCATTTTTTTGAATTGGAGATTTATTCCTTTTAATTTCTGGTTTCATATATACTATTTTTTTTTCAGTTTTTTTTTCTTCATTACTTGATAACATTATTCTAATAACATCTTCTAATTTTAAATTTGGAATACATGATTCAATACTTAAAGCACATTGGGTATTATCAAAAGGGCAATTGTTACTTTCATTATTATTACTTAATATACAATGTTTACAAAATGTATGACCACATTTTGCTATGAATGGTCTTCTATGATTTGTATCAAAAATTTTATTACAAATATCACATTTTAGAACATCTTCAATTTTTTTTGACATAATTTTCTTTATTTAAAATTAAAAATTATCTAAAAACAATTTTATTTTATATATTGCGTAATGTTATTTTATTTAAATATTAGTTTTTTTATTAATATATATTTATAATATTGAATATTTAATATATTTATTTAAATGTTTTATAAAGCTTTATTATATTAGTAATTTGAAAAAAATACATTCATATTTTAAAAAAAAATTTTATAGTAAAGTTTTAAATTTTTCAATACTATAAATAATATCTTTATCAAGATGATTTATTTTTTTATCTAAAAATTCAATAGTATTAATATTCCTATATTCATTTATATGTGGGATATTTCTTCTATGAACTTTTTTTCTGAAACTAAAATCATAATTATTAACAATTTTTTGTGTATTTTTAATAATTTTAATACAATCTTTAACACCTCCACTTGTATCAATTAAATTATTAATTGAATTATCTTTTCCAAAAATTGATTGTTGACTAAATGTTGTACTATTACTTGTAAAATTATTTTTAAATTGAATATGTTTGTTTCTACTTTTTATATTTCCCTTTTTTATGTTTGTTAAACTTGAAAAACTAATTTTTTTCTTTGATGTTAAAGTACTTGGTCTTTTTGCAAATCTAATATCTAATCTTGTTTGGTTTGAATTTTCATTCATAATCATTGAGTCTCTATTATTTAAATTATTTTTTAGAGAAGGATACATACTTTTTCTTCTTTTTGATTTATAATTTGGTTTTATATTTGATATTATTTCTTTTAAATTTTCATTATACTTTATTATTAATTCAGTTTGAGCATCATCTATATTATTTTGTTTCTTTAAATTGAATAAACTGGGTTTATTATTTGGATTACTTAATTTAAATAATGAAAAAGAATTCTTTGAATTTGATATTGTTTTATTTTGTCTTGAAGAACTTAAATCTAAACTACTATCTTCATCAAAGACTTTTTCTTTTCTTTTTTCTCTAATACATGAATTTAATTTATTTAAATATTTGAATTCTTTTTTTTCATTATATCCAAATTTATTTAACATAAAATGTCTTTTAATTTCATCATTATCTTGAAATAAAATATTAGGTTTAAATAAATTATAATTTGATGTTAATTGTGGAACTTTATATCCTTTATTTTTATAAATTGTTATTAATTTCATAAAAGGTAAAACTCTTAAATGATTATTAAATAATTCATCTTCATTTCCTCTATTTTCTAATCTTTTATAACCTTTAATAAATTTCTCCGAATCATTCTTTAAAATTTCATATTCTTTTAAAAATTGTTTATTTTTTTTATTGAATTTTTCTATTTGACTTTCAGAATCATTTCTTAATTGTTTTAAATTTAGAATAAGATCTCTTTTATAAAAACTCTTATTTGAAAAAATAAATTTATTAGCTTTTCTATAATATTGAGACTTTCCTTTTTTCATTTATTAAAAATAAATATAATAAAAATAAAAAAAAATAAACATTATTTAAAATTTAAAATAAATTAAAACTCAAAATAATATTAAAAATAAATAGACTGAGTCAAAATCCTTTATCCTATATTCAAAAATAAAAATAAGATTTAATAAAAGGAGATCTTATTATCAAAATCAATCCAATCAAATCACAGAAAGTAAAAAAGATTTTCAAATTTCAAATTATTGAAAAATTATTTTATAATTTCATAAGAAATTATAATTTGAATCAGCCAAATATTACAAAATAGTAATAAAATATTTAAGATTTATTTTATTATTAAAAATATTAAAATTTTTATAAAGAATAGTGAAAAAATAAAAAATATATAATAAAAAATGGGTTGTAAATGTGTGATACCAAATTTTGAGCAAACAGATGAAATTAGTTCAGACCGCTCTAAAGTTAATAAACAAAAAGAAATAAATACAAATATTTTACCAAGCCCAGGGGGTACAACTCAAACAGAAACCGGAAATTTAAAATCATCGAAAAACAAAAATTTACAATATGAAAAAGAACATGAAGGCATTAAAAATAATAATAATGAAATCGTCCAAAGCAATAATTACCAATTACCTATATCTTTTGAAAAAGAAAAAGAAAATGATAATTATAATATATTCAATTCTGCTCATAAAGATAATAATTTGAATTTTAATGAAAATCAAAATAATGAAAATCCAATGATTGAATATCCTAAATTAGATAATCTAAGTAATGAAAATGAAATAAATGATAATCCAAGAAATGAAAATGAAATAAATGAAAATGAAATAAATGATAATCCAAGAAATGAAAATGAAATAAATGAAAATCCAAGAAATGAAAATGAAATAAATGAAAATGAAATAAATGAAAATCCAAGAAATGAAAATGAAATAAATGAAAATGAAATAAATGATAATCCAAGAAATGAAAATGAAATAAATGATAATCCAAGAAATGAAAATGAAATAAATGATAATCCAAGAAATGAAAATGAAATAAAAGAAAATCCAAGAAATGAAAATCCAAGAAATGAAGATTCAAATCAATATCTATTGAATATGAATTATGAAACTCCTATATCTTCAAGTCAATTAAATAAAAATGAAAATCAAAATGACAGAAATAAATATCCTATCAACGAAGACTATGTCGAACCAATAGTAGAAGATCCATTTGTCAAAAAAAACACAAACGAAATAGATGATTCTATAAATGAATTACCAGAAGATAATTTTTCAAAATATATTTTTGAACAAATCAATAAAATAAGAAGAAATCCAAAAGAATTTATTTCAAAAATAGAAGAATCAAAAAATAATATTACAACTGATAAAAATGGAAGATTAATTTATAGATCAAAGGTTAAAGTTGCTTTAAATAAAGGACTTCCTGTTTTTGATGATGCAATTTTATTTTTAGAAAAAACAGAACCTATGGATGAATTAAAATTTAGTTTAAAAATAAGTATTCCTGCTCCTCAAAATGAAGATGATATTAAAAATAAAAATTATTTAAAAGAAAAAATTGAAGAAATAAATCAAAATGATAAGATTGTTCAAGCTTATTGGAGAGATATTATTAATGATGAAGAAACGAATTTTATTTTAATGATTGTTGATGATAATGGTCCTAAAAGTAATAAAAGAAAGAATATTTTTAATCCTAAATTTAAATATATTGGTATTAGATCTGTGAAGATTGGAAAAAGTTTTGCTTGTTATATTACTTTAAGTGAATCTAATAAAATTTAACAATAATTAATTGTTTAATATAGAATCATTTTTTTTAGATTTCTCAAAAACATTATTTAATTTTTTTTCATTTAAATTTAAGTAATTTATGATATTTTAATTCATATCAAAAATTATAAACTATTCTTTATTAAAAACAATTATTAAATATATATAAAATAAAATAAAATAAAATAAAATAAATATATAATATTTATGATTTTCACCAAATATTATTATTTATTTAATAAAACTCTTATTTATTTCAAGGAGTATCTTTGTTTTCTTTTTTTGAATTATTCTCTTCATTTACATCAATAATTTCATCTTTTGAATTTTTTTTATTTGCACTATTAATATCTGCTTCTTCTTTATTTTGATTTCCAGAATTATCATCTTTTTTTTCTTCTTTACCACCATCTTCTGGAACATCTTCTATTTGATCTTCTTCTTTTAAGAGATTTTTATCAGTTAAAGATTTTTTTTCTTCTTCATTTTGATATATACTTTTCCCTAATTCAATATGTTTTTTTCTACTTTTATCAGATTCACTTCTATAAAATTCTGAATTTTCATTAAAAACTAAATCTATGCATTTACAATTAATTTTTTGACATTTCCAGCTAAAAAATATAAAGACTAACAATATTGCATCTCGAATTACAAAAATAAAAATTTTTGAAAATACTCCATTTTTAGAATACGACCAATGAAAAACTTTAACGAATTGAATATTGTAATCTTCATTTAATTTTCTGTTAAAAAAAGCAGTAGAAATATAATAAAGGGGGAAGATCATAGAAATATAAGCTCTTAAAAAATTAATTAATGAAATCGAATTAGTTTTATTTTTTACCATAAACATATATAAGGAGAATTTTTTCTTTTTAAACATCCCATAAAAAATTCCGATCAAATAAACATTAGTAGTAACAAATAATAAACCACAATAAATATATATTTCATTATTAACAGCATCTTTAGTCATTTTATTTTTTTCTTCTTCAGTATTGAAAACACTATGATCTTGAGTTTTTTGTGATAACATTATATAAAGGTTAAACACTTCTAATAATAATATAAACATCCAACAAAAATAATGTCCAATAGCTTTATAATTTTTTCTACAACATATATAACATGGAAGACATCCACAACAAATTGATTTTGGACCTTTTGAATATTTCAAATATTTTTCTTTTAAATAAGTATATTTATCTTTATTTAATTCCTGAAGATTTATTTTTCTTAATTCATGATCTACTATTTCATCAAAATCTTGGCCATTTCTTTTAAAATATTTTATATATTTTTTATCATCACTTTCATAATCTTCAATATCATTAACATTTATTTTTTCAAGTTCAATTTTAATTATTTGGGCTTCTTCAGTATTATTATTTTTTTTATATTGATTATATGCATATTTTAAATGATTTTTTGCAGTTTCTGCATCTTTATCAACTTTATTTTTATAAGCTTCAATTTTACCTAGTCCCCAAGATACATAATCTACACTATACTCGTCTAAACTTTTTGTGGTGGCTCCACAACAACAACAAAAACAAAAACTTTCATAAATTGAACATTTACAAATTTTTCTTCCTTTCATATGGAATGGCATATCAACAATATACACTGATAAATATGAATAAATTTCAACTAACCCATAAAAATTTAATACATTGTTTAATATATATGAATAATTATTATCATATATTTCATAAAGATCAATTTGAAAGTATTTGAATAAAACATAATATATTAATGCTCCAATTGCTATTACTGATAATAACATTATAATAATCCAGAAAAATTTTTTACAATTGATACAGCAAGATTTAAAAATTGAAAAAGATTGATTTTCAACATAATCTAATAATGAAGGTAAAATTAAAATTTTAAAACCATATAGTATTAAATTAAAAGTCGAATAAAATTGTGATATTATTTTTTCAATTTTAGGATAATTTAGGTTTTTATTTCCATAATATTTAAGCATAAACACAGCAATATCACCTATTAATACACAAGATAACCAAACAGAGAATGTCATAAATATTACAAAAATAAAATGAACAAAATAATCAGCACAGTATTTTTTTTTCTTTTTTTCTATATATTGGGCTGTTTTATATATTGTAAAAAAAAAGATAATAAGAAAAGTAATTGATTCAAATAGAAGAAGATATTTTAATTCATCATTCATTTATATTTAATTTTTAAAGAAATAGAGGCTTTATAAAATATCAAAGTTTTAAATATTTATCTTTATATAAAATAAGTAATTTTGAATAAAAAGGAAAAATATTGAATATTATATAATTAAATTTAAAATAGGGATAATTTAATTGATAATCAAAAAAAAAATCTTAATATTTTCATTGAAATGTATATTGGATTCATATTTTTAAAGGGATAATATTTTTCATTTTTTAAAAAATTTTTATTTATTTAATTGTTAGATACATTATTTTATGATTTTTTAACAATAATAAAATTAAAGTTTCATTTCTTTTATTAAAGAAAACATTTTATGAATGAGAAAAAAAGAAAACCATTAATAATAATTGTTTATAAATGTTAAATTAATTTTTCCAACTTTTTTATAGAAAAAATAAATATATTTTATAAATATTAAATTGTGATTTCAAAATTGTATTTTATTTCATTTTTTAGGTTTTAATTAATTGATTAAATTTTCACAAATTTAATATAATAAAGTATCATTAGATTTTGTCATATTATTTTATATTTTAAACTCATAATTAAAAAATAATAAAAATAATTGATATTTTTCAAAAACTCAATAACCAGAAAAATTGGCAATTTCTTAAGTCACAATTTTACCCAATTATCTTATCAAAATCCTTCTCTTTCTCATATTAAATGATTTAAAGTTAGGAAAAAATGCATGTTGAGCTAATCTTATATATTCATTGCAAATTCATCATAAAATGTAGAAAAAATTTGTTTGAAAGTAAATTATTATTTATAGGAATATATAAAAAAGATTTGAATAAATATTTATTAAGATTAAATTATTTTTTTAGAATCATTATTTTTTCTTAATGTATAAAAATGTCATTTTAAAAATAAAAAAATATATTTGATACTTTAAAATATCATTTTTTTATTCTTTATTACCAATAACTTCTCTTATTGAAAAATTAATATAATTTATCTTTTTGTTGTTGAGTTTATTTATCAGGAAATTTTATTTTTAAAGTAACAAGTAAATTCCCATTATCTCCCTTATTATGAATAGGCATACCTTCTTTCTTAATTCTAATAACTTCCCCAGGTTGAGAAACAGAATTTTTTTTAATGGGAACTTTATGTCCATCTAAATGAATAATTTCTTTTTCAAACCCAATCAAAGCTTCCTTAAGAGTAATAAACATATCAACTCTTAAATTATCTTTTTCCCTTTTAAATATTTTATCAGGCAATTCTTCAAATATAAAGATTAAATGTCCAGGATCTTTATCAGGTTTTTCTTCTCCAAACTCTTCAAATTTAATTTCGCTTCCATTTTCCATTCCTTTCTCAATAAATAAGGTCATTTCTTCTAAACTATTAATTATTTTTTTTCCATGACATTCATGACATTCTTTCTTAATCATTTTCCCTTTTCCTCCACATTTTAGGCAAATCTTTTGAATTTATTGAATAAATCCAGGTCCCAATCTCTTAGTTTCCATATACACTCCTTGTCCATTACATTTATAACAGGTTTCTACATCTTCATATGAATCAGCTCCATTTCCTCTACAATGAGGACAAATCGCATATCTAGAATATGTAAACTCATATTCCTTTCCCATATACAAGTCCTTAAGGGATGCATGTATTTTCACACTCATATCCTCTCCACGGTTAAGATCCTGTCTAGATCGCCTATGGGCTCCTCCAGTGAAGATGTCGAAAATGTCAAAAGGGTCGTGTCTCTCCATTTGATCCTCTCTATTCATGCTTCCATTCCACCTCTATCATACAATCGACGCTTTTTAGCATCTGATAATATTTAGTAAGCTTCATTTATTTCATTTTTTTTCAGCCTCTTCTGGTGATTTATTTTTGTCTGGATGGTATATTCTAGAAAGTTGACGGTATTTGTGCTTTATTTCATTTTGAGTTGCATCACACTTTATTTCTAATATTTTATATAAGTCTTTGTCACAGACTATTTGATGAAGGATTAAAAGGAAGATTTGGAGGAAAAATTGGAGTTTTAAATTTGTCATTGTTTTTTTTGGAGTTTTTTTGGAATAAATGAATTTTTTTTTAATTAATTTTTTTAATTTAATTTTTTGAGAACTTTTTCGTATTTTTTTTAGAAGTTTTTTTTTATTAATGATAAATAAAAAAACAATAAATTAAAAAAGTATTTAATATATTCTTATTCTTCAATTTAATATCATTCAAAAAATATATTTTTTTAATGTATATTATAATATGAAAAATTATTTAAAAAAAAATTTATTTCCCTTTTTTTTAAAAAAATGGGTGCAAATTGTCAAAAAGTTTCTGCTGAATTAGGAGAAGATCTATTTCAATGTATCAATGGAACACTTGAGCAAAATAAAGATGAATTTCAATTCATACATGACGAAGAAAATATTTCAGAGATTAATACAAATCAAAATTCTGAAATCTATCAAATAAATTCAGATTTAATGGGTCATAATTTATATAAAGCCACACAATTACAAGAAAAAATTGAATCCCATCCTCATTTTGGTGCTTGTTTTAACGGTTCTGATTATGATGATTTTAATTATATGAGAAATGAATTAGGTAAATGTAAATCTTGTTTTGAAGGTATAAATTCTATTGAAAAAGAAATTATTGAAGAAAAGAATATGTATCAAAATAAAAAAAATGAATTGAATAATATCAAAGATGTTAATCAAAAAGAATATGAAAATATTAAAAGTAAATATAATAATGAAGAAGAAATTAATAGAAAAAATTATGAAAGACAAATAAAAAATATTATAAATCAATATGAAAATCGTAAATTAAAAAAAGAAAATGAATTAATTCAATTAGAAAAAGATATTTTTAATTTAAATGAAGAAATTGAATTATTAAAAGAAAAATTAGATTCTGAAATAGAATTAAAAAAAAAAGAAATTATAAATAAATTATATAATGAGAATAAAATTAAATTACTCGAATATAAAAATAAAAAAGAATTAGAAAAACAAAAGATAGAATCCGAATTATTAATTTTAAAAAAAGAATTTGAAGCAAATAAAGAAATTGAACTTAATGAATTGAAACAAAAAGCTGAATTAGTTATGAAAATAATTTCAATTTCTAAAAATATGTCACTTTATAATCAATAAAATAATCTTTTTATTTATTTATAACTTGATTTAAACTAAATAAAAATATCCAATTATCATAATTTATAATTTTATTGAATATTCTTAAATTTCTGTGACTTATTCTAAATTCATTTTTTTTGTTCCGCCAACAATTTTATTTTCTTTATTTCATTTTTTTTCCAAAATTTCTTTTTATTCATTTGAAAAATATAAATTATAATATTTTTTCTTTTCCAATGTGCTTTCTTATGTTTTCTAATTATATTTTTCTTTTTTTTATTCTTTTAATTTTTTTTCTTCAAATTTTTTACAACTTTTTTTTTTGTTTTTTTATTCATTGTTCTTTTTTTCCAACTGAAATATTATTTTCTAAATCCTTTTTGTATTTTTTTCATTCTTTAATGAACTCAAAGTATTTCAGAAGATGTAATTAATTTATTTTGATAATAAATGATATGTATATTACTTTTATTTATATTATTATAAACAGAAATATATTTAACATAAATTTTTCAAAACATTTTTAACTTTATTTTGAAAGAGAGTTCCCAATGAAAAATTTCTTTTTCTCCCATATATACACAAATCATTTTGCATATTTTTCACACATCTACAATTTTTAATTTAAAATTGGTGAACAAGAACAAAAATAATTTCTACTTATTTTATTTAAACATTACTTAAATAATAAATAAAAAGGTGGTTCATATTCTTTTTTTAATGGTTAAAATATTTATATAACATTAATTTAGTATTATTCATCATCTGAAGATCCATCATTTGTATCATCAACTTTTGTTTTCATTAATTTTTGTTTTATTATTATCTTGGAATATATTTAATTCATTTTCATTTTTTTTTTAGATTCATTCATAATTTCATTTTTTTCATCATTTATTCTAATTCTTTTTTTTTTCATTTCTATTATATGAGAATTTTCAATGTCTATCCTTATCTTCTTCATATTTATTATTATCATTCATTGATTTTAATTTTATTTTTTTCATTTTATTTCTTTTTCTTTTTCGATTTTGTTTTTCTCCAAATCTAATTTTTCTAATGTTTCTTGATTTTTATTATTTAAAAGCATAGAATTAATTTTATTATCTTTTTGAATTTTAAAATTTCTTCTTTTTTATTTTAATTTTTAATATAACTATTTTGACCATTCATTTTAATTTGAGATAAAATTCTTTCATATTTCATATCATATTTTTGTTTATAATTATCTCTTAATTCCTCATTTTCTATTTGGTTCTTTTTCTCCATTAATCTATTTCTTTGGTTTCTTTGTTCATTTTTTAATCTTTCATTTTCTTGAGAATATAACATATTTTCTTT
>JAEEGI010017469.1_pt1 | contig 14709 bp, 10 predicted proteins | sample 8958751 | NCBI WGS metagenome assembly JAEEGI01 (sample SAMN16246545, study PRJNA631951) | gut metagenome | biome: gut microbiome; feature: rumen; material: KS-attached | host: Bos | place: Iran: Karaj | collected 2018-10
CGCTGTGTGAAATAAAGCAATTTGTGGAGCTTCATTTCATCAATCTGCTTTCCGAATTCCTTCTGGTATCGCTGGCAGATGTAGGCTGCTATCTTGGTTACACTCATCATTTCGGTGCAAAGATAGGTGTTTTTCGGTAAAAAAGCAAGTAATTTGCAGATTTTTATGCAAATTGAGTGGGGAATGGGGGAAAATTCGTATATTTGAGCTTGAAACACTAAAAGTTTTAAAGCGGGAAGGTGTTGGTAAAGGCACTAAGTATTATGTGGTGAGCATACCTGAGAATGTTGATTTCTAAATTCCCCATAAATATCTTGATTTTCCCCATAAATTAATTGATGAATTGATGAAGAATCCCGTAAAATAGGGGAAAAGAGAATGAACCCCCTTCCCCTTAATTCCCCGAAAAAGGACCTAAATCTGGTTAAAGTTTAATGACACAGCAGGGACATTTTGTGACATTAGGGAATGCCTTTTGCGTTCTTATACATAGTCGCTATGACGCAGGATGAACGGTGGCAGAAACGATATGAGGAGGTGGTTGGCTTTATTGAGGCCAATCACAGGAATCCGTCGAAGTATGTAACCTGTTCCTTTCTTTGGCACAAAGAAAGAAGCTTTATTCCTTACTTTCTTTGGCGCAAAGAAAGAAGCAAAGAAACATCCACCTATCCTAAATCCTTCCCTATATGGAAGGACTTAACCGAAGAATGGCAGAGACCGCTCATTCTTCGACTGTTTTGGTATCGCGGGACGCGCGATGAGTTATTTATTGGCTGCGCCATGAGAGATGATGCGGGACACGCGATGAGTTTTTAATCGGCTGCGCTGGAGACTTGACTCCTGACTCCTTTACCTCCTTACTCCTTTGTTGTTTGTTAAAATGACTAAATAATGCTATTGGATATGCGTAAATTAGCAAAATTTGATTATTTTTGCAGATGAAATAGCAAAGACATGGAAAAAGTAAGGAGCATAACAGACTGGATTTCATCCAAACCACCACGTGGGAAATATACGTTTTCTCGCGAGGAACTATTGTCTTCATTCCCAGAAATGAGGCCAGAGGTCGTTTCAAATACTCTTTCTCGTGAAGTGAAAAAGGGTAGAATCATGATTCCTATACAGGGCTTTTATGTTATTATCCCTGATGAATACGCTTTAAGGGGATTCGCTCCGCAATCATTCTATCTTGATGATATGATGACGCACATGGGACGAAAATACTATGTCGCCCTGATGAGTGCAGGAAGCTACTACGGGGCTAGCCATCAGGCGCCCATGACGTTCTCTGTAATGTTGGAACATCCAACAATTCGCGATAAAAAGACCAATAAATATTCTACACGCTTTTTCTATCGGACAAGTATACCGATGGAATTTGTGGAGCGTCGACAAACGAGAACAGGGTATATCAACGTCTCGTGTCCGGAACTGACAGCTATCGACTTGGTGACATATCAGGCGCGATCGGGAAGTGTGACCAGAGCTGCCACAGTGCTTGCGGAGCTCGTAGAGAAGACTGATTTCCGAAAGTATGGTACGACCTTTCTTAAGGTGGCACCAACAGCATGTTTCCAGCGATTGGGCTACATCTTGGATGTGATATTGGAGGATAGCGAAGCTGCGGATGCAGTATATGGCTTACTGAAAGAGGCTTCAGTAAGGTTGCAGCCTGCTGCACTGAAACCGGGAAAGGCAACTGATGGTTGTGAATTGGATCCGCGATGGAAAATCTTCGTTAATGAATCAATTGAAATAGACGAGTTATGATACCTCAATCATATATTACAGAGTGGAGCGAGAAGGCTCCATGGGGATTGAACCAGCAAGTGGAACAAGACTTGATTATCTGTCGTGCGCTGGTAGCAATATATAGCGATGACTTCTTGGCCGAGCATCTGGCATTCAGGGGAGGAACGGCTTTGGGCAAACTGTATCTACAACCACAGCCTAGGTATTCAGAGGATATAGATCTTGTTCAAGTCTCTGCGGAGCCTATCAAGGAAACCATCGATCACCTGAGAGATGTATTAGCCTTTCTTGGTAATCCTGTGGTGAAACAAAAGAAACATAATAATACTTTGCTTTTCAAGGTTCAGCCGACTGATCCTGATGCAGATGAGATTCATCTGAAAATAGAGATTAACTGTAAGGAGCATTTCTCTGTGTTCCCGATGGTACGGCTGCCATTTAGTGTGAAAAACTCATGGTTTAGCGGTAGTTGTGAAGTGTTGACGTATGAGTTGGAAGAACTGACGGGCACTAAACTTCGCGCTTTGTATCAGCGAAGAAAGGGTAGGGACTTGTTCGACTTGTCGAATATTCTTAGTTCAGTAGCCGCTCTCGATAAAGACAAGGTGATGAAGAGTTATGAGCGGTATTTAGGCTTCACGGCTTCACATCTGCCTACATACAAGGAATTCGTATTGAATATGGTGGAGAAGTTGCAGGATGAGGAGTTCCTGTCGGACACAGACATCATCCTCGGCCCAGATGTGGATTATGATCCACAGGCTGCATATCAAATAGTGCATGACCAATTGATCGTCAGGTTGATGAAAGCAGATGAGTAAGCGTGTTTGATGTGAATGACTTGTTCAATAATGCCCTTGGCGCTCTGATCGGAGGGGTAATCGCGTGGATAGTCATGTCCTTTTATAAAGGATGGAAATATGTGTTAACCACGTAAGCATCCTTCGTAAGGAGGAGCAGATTCCAAAGGATGTGCTTTATGACTTTTTTCGAAATCCTCCGTCCCCTTTGCCTAAAGGGGCTCCACCTCTCCCTGCATTCCCTCCCCTCAGGGAAGGGAGAAACTGAAAATCGCAGGAACCGACGATTTACAGAATTCTTGTATCGCTCGCAAAGCCTGTGCCCTAAAGGGCGAGCGATGAGTTCTTATCGGCCTTTTGATCGTAAAAAAAATGGCATAAAGTTTGTTGTTTATTAGAAAAATGATTATTTTTGCAGCGGAAATTATAAGTTATTTGGAAAATATGGAACCGAAGATTGGAGATAGAATGAAGGCAAGTCCTCAACTTACTGCTCAGCCAGACTGGGTTGAAGGTGAGGTAATTGATGTTGAGCATAACCCATTTCTTGGCGTGGTTATTTCCATTAAGGACAAGTTGGGAAGAATTTTCTTTGGCCAAAGTCGATTCTTTTTGGCGTTGTGATCTATGTTTGCTATTGCTTTCGATATGGACATTAAGGAACTTCGTAGCATCTACGGAGAACCTTATAATAATGCTTATTATGAGATAAAGATCATCCTGCGTAAGTATAACTTCTTCAATACGCAGGGTAGCGTTTATCTAACAGAGAATGATGACATGGCAAATCTTTTCTCTGCTATTTATGCCTTGAAAAATACGTCTTGGTTTAAGGCTTCTGTTCGTGATATTCGGGCGTTCAAGGTTGAGAACTGGTCTGATTTTACGAATATCGTGAAAGAATAATGTAACTGTTCGGTGAACCCCGAGTATGCATCCAACCTCTTTTTAGAAGTTGTCGAAAATAGTCAATACCTTTCTTTTAGTCACTTCGCTTAGTAAAAGCGGCAAAGCCGAGCTGTGCCATTAATTCTTAAAACAGAAGGTATGGCAATAAACAGTAAAGACATTGAGGCACATCGTCCCTTTTAGGCGTCGGAGAAGGTTTTGCCGTCGGGGAGGGTGATGTGAAGCTTGGTGTACTCGCTGTGGAAGGCGTGCTGCAGGCGATCGAGATAGCGGGCACTTTCCCACTTGCACATGGGGAGGTCGTGGAGGAGGTAGTTGCCGCAGGCCTCGGGACGTGTGGCGGGAACTTCCGTCTGGGTGAGGATCCACTGGAGACAGGCGATGGTCAGCTGACGCATGTCCTCTACGGTGTAGGTGCCGGTCATGATGATGTACATGCCGGTGAGACAGCCCATGGGACCTACGTACACCACATCGTCTTTCACTTGGCTGTTGCGGAACCATGTGGCCATGAGGTGCTCCAGACTGTGCATGGCGGCGGGAGCAACGGCGGGCTCTTTGTTGGGTTCGGTGATGCGGAGGTCGTAGGTGGTGAAGCCTTTGTCCTCGCGGGAGACATAGATGCCGGGCTTCAACTGCGTATGATCAATCGTAAAACTTTGTATGACTTCCATTGGTTGGAAAATTGAAAATTGAAAATTGAAAATTCTTTTAGTCGGCTGACGCCTTTGTAAAAGCGGCAAAGCCGAGCGGAAAATTAAAGGCTTTCGATGAAGGTGCGGGTGACTTGGAAGGAGTGCTGGGCGATGGTGTCCCAGAAGTTGTGGTACTGGGAGGCGTCGGTGTCGCGCAGGGGGATGTCACTGATGACACGGAAGGAGATGAACGGAACCTTGTACAGATAACAGGTGTGGGCGATGGCGGCACTCTCCATATCGACGGCCTTGGCCTCGGGGAAGTGGCTGATGATCTGGCGCATCTTCTCTTTCGTGTCCACGAACCAGTCGCCGGTGACAATGAGGCCGGGTTTGGCTCCTGTCAGAAGGGCTTTCTCCAGCAGGTACGGGTCGACACCAAAGCGGGGGGGGAGGCCCTGCACCTGTCCGTAGATGGTGGTGTCGTCGATGGCCCTGCCACAATACACGTCGTGGTAGGCCAGTTCGGAACTCACCACCACGTCCTGCAGGTTGATGTCGTCACCATTACCACCGGCACAACCGGAGGAGATGATGACATCGGGTTTGTACTGGCGGATCATCTCCACTGTCTGGATGGCAGCATTCACGGTGGCGATGCCGCTCTTCTGGAGGATCACCTTGTCTTCGGGGAATAATGGACGGAGCTGCTCCAGCTCCTTGTCCATCGCTACAATTATACCTATTTTCATTGTTTAGAGTTTATTGTTTAGAGTTTATTGTTTAGAGTTTATAGTTTAGAGTTTTCCTTTGTCGGACGGCCTCGTACATCAGGATGGCGGCGGAGACGCTGACGTTCAGGGAGTCGAGACGTCCGAGCATGGGGATACGGATGTGTACGTCGGCAGCATCGCGCCACTGTTGGGAGAGACCGGTAGATTCGGTGCCCATGACAATGGCTGTGGCCTGACGCATGTCGTAGTCGTAATAGTCGTAGGCGTCCTGCAACTGAGCCGTGAGGATGCGTACCTTGTGCTCCTTGAGGAAGGCGATGCACTCTTTCGATGTGCAGACGGCCACGGGTACGCTGAACACTCCTCCGATGCTGGCACGGATGAGGTTGGGGTTATAGAGGTCTGTCAGCGGGTCGCACACGATGACGGCATCCACGTTGGCAGCCTCTGCCGTGCGCAGGATAGCACCGAGGTTGCCGGGCTTCTCCACGCTCTCAAGGACCACGATCAGCGGATTCTTATGCATTGACAATTGGGTGCTGACGGCGGAGAGAGCGTGGTTCTTGCACTTGACCACAGCGATCATGCCTTCAGTACTGCCACGATAGGCCATCTTCTCGTAGACTTGGGGTGAAACGTTATAGTTTATAGTTGATAGTTTATTGTTTATAGTTGATTTGCTGGCAAGCCCATTAAAACCGTCAGTGTAATCAACTGTAAACAATTCCACCACCTCGTACCCACAGGCGATGCAGTGCCCGATCTCACGCTGCCCTTCCACCACGAAGAGTCCCTCTTCACGGCGTAGCGAGGACTTCTGTTGCAGGGCTGTGACGTGCTTCACTCGGGCGTTCTGAACGCTTGTAATGACATTTTCTTCCATAATTCGGATGCAAAGATACTGTTTTTTCTGAGACAAAAGAACAAAAGGAACAAAAATAATATGTTCTTATGTTCTTATGTCTAAAAAATTTCGTAATTTTGCACGCAGAATCAAAATAATAATGTTCAATGTTGAATCTTCAATCAACCATCAAGCGATGTTTGCCTGATATCCTGGCAGTGCTGTTGTTTGCCGTTCTGGCGTTTGCTTATTTCTTCCCGGCCGACCTGGAGGGGAGGATCCTGTTCCGTCACGATGCCTCTGCAGGCCGTGGTGCCGGACAGGAGGGTATGGCGTATCTGGAGAAGACGGGTGAGCGTACGCGTTGGACAAATGCCCTGTTCTGTGGCATGCCGACGTACCAGATGGCACCGTCGTACGGATCGACCAACCTGTTGATGAAGGTGACTGACGCCTATCATCTCTGGCTGCCGGAGAACGTGTGGTACGTGTTCGCCTATCTGCTGGGGTTCTATATCCTGCTGAGGGCCTTCGACTTCCGTCAGCATCTGGCAGCACTGGGAAGTGTCCTCTGGGCCTTCTCCACCTATTTCTTGATCATCATTGCCGCCGGACACATCTGGAAGGTGTGGGCATTGGCCTACCTGCCGCCGATGATAGCGGGTATGGTGCTTGCCTATCGGGGGAAATATCTGTGGGGATTCTTGTTGATGGCGATATTCACGGCGTTTGAGATCAATGCCAACCATGTGCAGATGACCTATTACTATCTGTTCGTCATCCTGTTCATCGCCCTGGCCTGGCTGGTGGAATCCATCCGAAAGCATCAGATGGCGCACTTCCTGAAGGCGATGGCTGTCTGTATCGCAGGAGCGGCTATCGGCGTGTGCATCAATCTCTCGAACCTCTACCATACCTGGCAGTACAGCAAGGAGTCGATGCGTGGGAAGAGTGAGCTGGTGAAGGAGAACACGGCGAACCAGACGAACAGTGGTCTGGAGCGCGACTATATCACACAGTGGAGCTATGGCATCGGGGAGACGTGGACGCTGCTCATCCCGAATACGAAGGGTGGGGCCTCGGTGCCGCTGACCCTGAATGAAACGGCCATGGCCCATGCTGACACCAATTATCAGTATATCTATCAGCAGCTGCCGCAGTACTGGGGGGAACAGCCCGGTACCAGTGGACCGGTCTATGTGGGGGCCTTCGTGGTGTTCCTCTTCGTCCTCGGACTGTTTATCGTGAAAGGTCCGTTGAAGTGGGCCCTGCTGGCTGCGACCGTCTTGTCGATACTGCTGTCGTGGGGAAAGAACTTCATGGGCCTGACGGACTTCTTCATCGACTATGTGCCGATGTATGCGAAGTTCCGGACGGTGGCGTCGATCCTCGTGATAGCGGAGTTCACCATCCCGCTGCTCGCCATGCTGGCACTGAAGAAACTCCTGGAGGAGCCTGAGCAGATGAAGCCGAGGATGAAATATGTGGGCATCTCGTTCCTGTTGACGGGTGGTATCGCCATGTTGTTCTCGCTGATGCCTTCTACGTTCTTCAGCAGTTTCATCTCGACGAGTGAGATGCAGGCGTTGAAGAGTCTTCCCGCAGAACACATACAGCCCATCATGGCCAATCTTACGGAGATGCGTCAGGCGATGTTCACCAGTGACTGTCTGCGCTCGTTCTATATCATTCTGGCAGGTACGGGTATCCTGTTGGCTGTGGCCTTCGGTAAGTTGAAGAAGGCGTATGCCGTGGGCATCATCCTGGTGCTCTGTCTGGTTGATTTGTGGACGGTAAACAAACGTTACCTGAACGACGAGATGTTTGTGCCGGCGTCGGAACGGGAGGCACCGCAGCAGAAGACACAGACCGACGAGCTGATCCTGCGTGACCAGAGTCTGGACTATCGGGTGCTGAACCTGGCCTCGAATACCTTCAACGAGAACGAGACCAGTTTCTATCATAAGAGTATCGGCGGCTATCATGCTGCGAAACTGAGACGTTATCAGGAGGTGGTGGAACGCTACATCAATCCGGAGATGCAAAAGCTGTTCGTGTCGGTGTCACAGGCAGCAGGGGACATGACACAGGTGAATGGTGACAGCATCTTCCCCGTGCTCAATATGTTGAACGCCAAGTACTTCATCTTCCCGCTGGAGGGTGGACAGACCGTACCCATACAGAATCCCTATGTCTATGGCAATGCCTGGTTCGTGGATGAGCTCCGATATGTGGATGATGCCAATCAGGAGATGGAGGCCCTGGGACAACTCGACCTGCGCCATCAGGCTGTGGCCGACGCGAAGTTCAAGGAACAGCTGGGAGAGGCTGTCGTGCAGGATACGGCCAGCGTGGTGAGCATCACGGCCTATGAGCCTAACCGTCTGACTTATGACGTGAATACGGGTAAGGGCGGTGTGCTGGTGTTCTCTGAGATCTACTATCCCGGATGGACGGCTACCGTAGACGGTCAGCCTGTGGAACTGGGACGTGTGGACTATCTCCTGCGGGCCATGCAGATCGCTCCGGGACGACATCAGGTGGAACTGTCGTTCTTCCCGAAGTCGGTGAATACCACGGAGACCTTTGCCTATGCGGCCTATGGGGTCCTGATCCTGGTGCTGTTGGGTGCCGGGTTCATGGAATACCGTCGGCGACAAAAGAAATCATCCGTTTCAGCGTGAAGAAACTGTTGTCGCTGCCACCGAATCTCGTCGGCTGTTTCCATGAGGTGACGGGACTGAGTACAGAGGATTATTTCTGTACCTGTGATCCCATCGGGCAACGTCTCGGCAGTGGGGGAGGAACCGTCTGGCTTCTGGAAGAGGCCTGGAGGCAGGAGGGAAGGAGTAAGGAGAGAAGGAGTCAGGAGTTTGGGGCGTGGCTCGCGAAGGAAAAGAGGATTTTGATCCATGCCGGTGGACAGAGTAAGCGTCTGCCGGGATATGCGGTGTCAGGGAAGGTGCTGATACCATTGCCCGTGTTCCCCTGGGAACGGGGTCAGCGACGCTCGCAGGATCTGTTGGGGGTGCAGCTGCCGCTCTATGAGCAGATGATGGCAGCAGCGCCTGAGGGTATCCATACGATGGTGGTCAGCGGCGATGTGCTCATCCGGGCCACACAGCCGTTGCAGCCTGTTCCTGAGGCGGATGTCGTGTGTTACGGCCTCTGGCTCGATGCTTCGGTGGCGAAGAATCATGGTGTCTTTGTCAGCAGCCGGCGTACGCCCTCTGAGCTGAAGCAGATGCTTCAGAAGCCATCGGTCGAGACGCTCACGGAACTGGAGCGCGATCATCTCTGTCTGACGGATATCGGGGTGTGGATGCTCTCGGATCGGGCTGTGGCGCTGCTCGCGCAGCGCGCTAGGGGGACTAGTCAAACTAGTCGAACTAGTCATACTAGTTATCCTAGTCAAACTAGTCTTAGGGAATATGATCTTTATGGCGAATTTGGCTGTGCCCTCGGGACAGAGCCGACGAAGCCTGATGACGAGATCTCTAGCCTGAAGGTCGCTATTGTGCCTTTGGCGGGCGGGGAGTTCTATCATTTCGGTACTTCGCGGGAGATCATCTCTTCGACGGTGAAACTTCAGAACCCCGTCAACGACGAGTGCGAGAGCAGGCCTCCCGACGGTCAACCTCATCCGAGCATCATCGTTCAGAATGCCGTGGTGGAGATCCCGTTCACGGAGGAGAATAATCATATATGGATCGAGAACAGTCATATCGGTAGTCGGTGGCATCTGACCCATGACCATATCATTACGGGGGTGCCGGAGAACGACTGGGAGATCAGTCTGGAGCCTGGGGAGTGTATCGATGTCACACCGGTAGGCGAGCATGACTATGAGGTGCGCCGCTATCGGATCGATGAGCCTCAGAACAGCAATGAACTGGCGGAGCGTGCCAACCTGCGCCGACTCTTTGACCAGCGTCGTGGGTTCCGTCAACAGTGTGCGATGGACCGCATCCACGATGCCATGTTCCGTGGGGACAGTGACAGGGCGTTCGCCCTGCTCCGGGAGGGGTTGTTACAGAGGGACGGTTCTTTTGTTACATCGCGCGATGTAACAAAAGCACCGTCCCTCTGTGTCTGTCACGACCAGATGGTGTGTGGACGCAGTCCTGTGAGAATCGATATCGCCGGTGGATGGACAGATACGCCGCCCTACTGTCTGATGGAGGGTGGCTGTGTCATCAACTTCGCCATCGAACTGAATGGTCAGCCGCCGTTGCAGGTGTATGTCAAGCCGTCAAAGGCGTATCGTATTGTGCTCCGTAGTATCGATCTCGGGGCGATGGAGGTGGTTGAGACCTCGGCGCAGCTGATGGACTTTATGCACGTCGGCTCGCCCTTCTCCATCCCCAAGGCTGCCCTCGTGCTTGCCGGCTTCGGTTCATCCGCCGATGATGGTTCCTTGTCACTGAAATCCCAGCTTGAGGCCTTCGGTTCAGGCATAGAACTGACGTTGCTCTCGGCCGTTCCTGCAGGCAGTGGCCTTGGCACCAGCAGCATCCTCGCTGCCACGGTCTTAGGGGCACTGAATGATTTCTGTGGCTTGGGCTGGGACAAGAACGAGATCGGCCATCGTACGCTAATGCTTGAACAGATGTTGACTACTGGCGGTGGCTGGCAGGATCAGTTCGGTGGTGTGCTGGCTGGCGTGAAGTTGTTGCAGACGGGTAGGGGATTCGAACAGAACCCGTCGGTGAGATGGCTGCCAGACGATTTATGGACGCTGCCCGAGTATCAGGCTTGTCACCTATTATATTATACGGGCATCACGCGTACGGCCAAGCAGATCTTGGCGGAGATCGTACGGCGGATGTTCCTGAAGGATGATGCCGAGCTGCGTCTGCTCCGGGAGATGAAGGCGCACACGATGGAGATGTGCGAGGCGATTCAATGTAACGATTTCAGTAGGATGGGACTGCTGATGCGTAGGACGTGGCAGCAGAACCAGGCGCTCGACAGGGGGACGAATCCTGCAGCCATCGCTGCCCTGACGGCGCTCATCGATGATCTCTGCCTTGGCTATAAGCTTCCCGGAGCCGGTGGTGGCGGTTATCTCTATATGGTGGCGAAAGATCCTGAGGCGGCGGGCCGTATCAGACAGATCCTCACGGAGCACCGTCAAAACGCTAATGCCCGGTTTGTGGAGATGGCCATCTCTACAACCGGCCTCCAGATCAGCAGGAGCTAGACTAGTAAGGCTAGTCAAACTAGTGGGACTAGTCGGACTAGTTTAACTAGTCTTACTAGCGTTTCTAGCTCTGTAGTTTGCCTTTGATGAGCTCTCTTAGATACTCGATCTCGGTTTGAAGGCGGGCGTTTTCTGATTTGAGTTGAGCTATCTCGCGATCCTTGGCATCTATTGTGGCCTTCTGAATATTGCGATAGCCAAGTCGGGCTGCCGTCATACGTTCCCGGATACCGCCGTTCTCAATAAAGTCCTGTTCCAGCCAAGACTCATAACTCTTCATCATCTTGTCGACATAGTGACAAAGTGACAGGGCTGTGTTAGCCATTTCCTCATCATCCCATCGGTTGAAGAAGGGCTGGTATTCTTCCAATTTGTTATGCCGCTGGCAGAATCTTAGCAGATTGTCGTAGCGGTCGTGTCCTTTTTGCCAGCGGGCTAATCTGTGCGATAGCAAATAGTCCTCATAGTCTTCCCGGAGTTCTTTTAAAGAGGCACGTGCGACATTGATGAGCTTCAGTTCTAGCTCCATCGATGTGACACCATCAGCCATCCCTTCTACGATGTTCTGCTTGCCAGAGCGTGCTGCCTGTACCATCTGGTCTACGGTGCGATCTCCGTATTTGGCCAAAAAACGGGAGGTAAATACATAGGTCATCTGGTAGAGGACAACGGTTTTCTGGTAAAACCATAGCTCTTCCCAGTTTTTCTCCTTGCGGAGTACAACATCAATCATTGCTGCTGCCTCCGTCGGGTTCTTTTGTTCATTTTGGTGTGTCATAATAATAGTATTTAAAGTTGAATGTCTTTTATTTAAAGATGAATGTCTTTCAGCTTGGGGTATTTGTCTTGCAGGGCCTTCAGACGGATTTGGGTCTGGGCCATGAAGTGACGGTATTCTTCTGACTCGGGATGGAAGGGACGATGTGACAAGGCCTGTCTGACGGGACGCCACTCTTCCATAAATGATTTGGCCTCGGGGCTGAAGCACCAGGCCGTCAGACGCTCCCAGATGTAATCGACAGCCTGTTCTGAGGGATGCAGCATGTCGGCGGCATAGAAACGGTAATCGCGAAGCTCATCCAGCAGAAGCTCGTAGGCGGGGAAATAGATAGAGGGGCTAGTAAGACTAGTTGGACTAGTGAGACTAGTTTGACTAGTCGGACTAGTGAGACTAGTTTGACTAGTGGGACTAGTTTTGCTAGTTTGGCTAGCTGCGAGGAGGAGGGTGGCTTTGGAGAGCTGGCTCTCGTGATAGCCGTATTTGCGGTAGCGGATGGGACTGATGGTCAGAATCACCTGCACCTCGGGATTGTGGGCTTTCAGCAGTTCGATCGTTTTCCTCAGATAGTCGCTACATTGGCTGACTGTTAACACCTCTTCCTGGAATAGTGAGGCAGGACGTTTCTCGCAGTTGTCGACAATCTCGCCTGTATCCTTCAGACGATAGATATGGTTCGTTCCCAACGTCAGGAACACGATGCGCGGAATGGCAGGGGACGTCTCATCAGAAGCCCCGGATGACAGCAGGCGCTCAATGGTGTGCAGGATACTGGCAGGGTTGTACATCGTGCCGTAGGGATTCGAGATGACGGGAAAGCCGTTCTCCTTGAATTTCCGTCCTATCCCGTCGGCGAAGCACGAGCCAACCAACAGTATCTCCTCACAGGGCCTGATCTCAAAGGCGGCATGAGGTATATCGACAATCGTTCTGAACTCCATAATACCAAAATCTACTGCAAAGATAGTGTAAAAAAGGATAAATACAAAGAAAAAAGATAAATATGTGTCCCAATTCAGTCTTTTTTGCTACCTTTGCACTATAAAAAACAGTAAGAATGAATTACACGATTGAGAAGATCACCACGCTTATTGGCGCCAGACGCATCGGTACTGCTGATGCGCAGATAGGCTGGCTCCTGACAGACAGCCGTTCATTGTGTTTCCCGGAGGAGACCTTGTTTTTCGCTTTGTCGTCGGCACGTAACGATGGCCACAAATATATCACGGACCTCTACCGTCGTGGTGTGAGGAACTTCGTGGTTGAGGCCAAGGGTGTACAGGAATATGTCGCTGGCGGGATGGGGACGATGCCCGATGCGAACTTCCTCGTTGTGCCCCACACGCTGGCAGCCCTGCAGCGACTGGCTGAGCGACACCGGGACGAGTTCAATATCCCCATCGTCGGTATCACCGGCTCCAATGGTAAGACGATGGTCAAGGAATGGCTATACCAGCTGCTCCTGCCCTCACAGAAGATTGTACGCTCTCCCCGCAGTTATAACTCCCAGATCGGTGTGCCCCTTTCCGTGTGGCTGCTCAACGAGCAGACAGAGGTGGGTATCTTCGAGGCAGGTATCAGTCAGCCGGGTGAGATGTTTGCCTTGCGTGACATCATCCAGCCTACCATCGGCGTACTGACCAGTCTTGGAGCGGCCCATCAGGAGAACTTCCGTTCGATGGAGGAGAAATGCATGGAGAAACTGGAACTGATGCATGACACACAGGCGATGGTCTATTGTTCCGACAATGATATCGTGAGCCGTTGCATCCGTCGTATGTCGTATCAGGGCGAGAAAATCTCCTGGTCCAGGTGTGATGAGAAGGCGGCGATGTTTGTGAAGGAGGTGAAGGAGGGGAAGCGTGATGAGAATGTGACGCTGATCTGTTACATCTTCAAAGGTGAGGAGAACACATTCCGTATTCCCTTTATCGATGAGGCCAGTATTGAGAATGCCATTACCTGTGCGGCCGTCGCCCTGTGTCTTGGTCTGACGCCGGCACAGTTGCACGAACGTATGCCGAAGCTGGAGCCGGTAGCGATGCGTCTGGAGGTGAAGGAAGGTCAGCGTGGCTGTATCCTCATCAACGACTCTTACAACAGTGACATCAACTCCCTTGACATCGCCCTCGACTTCATGAACCGTCGTGAGGCGTCGAAAAAGACACTGATCCTCAGTGATATCTTCCAGACGGGCACGTCGCCCGAGGTGCTTTATGCCCAGGTGAACGAACTGGCCGTGAAGCGCGGCATCCAGAAGTTCATCGGCATCGGTCCTGAGCTGACGGCCCAGGCAGACAAGATCCAGATGGCCGACAAGCAGTTTTTTGCCGATGTGCCTCATTTCCTCTCCAGTGACGCCTTCAGCAGTCTCCGTAACGAACTGATCCTGTTGAAGGGTGCCCGTCCGTTCGGCTTCGACCAGATTACGGAACAATTGGAACAGAAGGTGCACGAGACCATCCTTGAGGTGAATCTCAATGCCGTGGTCGACAACCTGAACTATTACCGTTCGTTCCTGAAGCCGGAGACGAAGATGGTATGTATGATCAAGGCCGACGGCTATGGTGCTGGTGCCGTAGAGATAGCCAAGACGCTGCAGGATCATCGTGTAGACTATCTTGCCGTGGCTGTGGCCGACGAGGGTGTGACACTCCGTAAGGCCGGCATCACCGCCAACATCATGATCATGAACCCCGAGATGACCGCCTTCAAGACCATGTTCGACTACGATCTCGAGCCAGAGGTCTATTCGTTCCGTCTGATGGATGCCCTCATCAAGGCAGCCCGTAAGGAGGGTATCACCGGCTGGCCCGTACATATCAAGCTCGACACCGGTATGCATCGTCTGGGCTTCGATCCCGTGAGTGATATCGACGAGGTGATTGATCGCCTGAGGCATCAGAATGCCATCATCCCGCGTTCGGTGTTCAGTCATTTCGTGGGGTCCGACAGCGACGGCTTCGATGCGTTCTCTGCCAGGCAGTTTGCCCTTTTTGATGAGGGTAGCCGGAAACTCCAGAGTGCTTTCTCACATCATATCCTTCGCCA
>JAEEGI010017471.1_pt1 | contig 14707 bp, 10 predicted proteins | sample 8958751 | NCBI WGS metagenome assembly JAEEGI01 (sample SAMN16246545, study PRJNA631951) | gut metagenome | biome: gut microbiome; feature: rumen; material: KS-attached | host: Bos | place: Iran: Karaj | collected 2018-10
CGTTTCGCGACGAAACTCGGCGTCCCGCGCGCAGGACTCGCCGACGCGGTCGCCGAAGTTCGCGCATCGGCCTCCGGGCCGGACGCGCTTGCCTACTGCGCCGCGCGCGGACTCGACCCGGACACCCTCCGCATGGCGGTCATCGTGCAGGAGATGGCTCCCGCCGCGCGCGCCGGCGTCGCCTTCGCAGCCGACCCCGCCTCGGGACGCCGCGACTTGGCACAGGTCTCGGCGGTCTGGGGCCTCGGCGAAGGCCTCGTCTCGGAAGCGGCCGACGCCGACACATACGCAATCGACGCCTCAGGAGCACTCGTGTCCGTCACGTCGCCGGAAAAGCGGCGCGAGGTAGTGGCGACGCCGGACGGCGGCACCGAAGTGCGAGACGTCCCGCCGGAGCGACGCGACACCCGTGTGCTTTCGGACGACGAGGTTCGACAGGTCGCGGACGCCGCCCGCCGCCTCTCCGACGCCCTTGGCGCGCCGCAGGACGTCGAGTGGTGCTTCACGGACGCCGGCGAGCTACTCGTCCTTCAGACGCGACCGATAACGACCCTGCCTCCAGACCCTGCCGATGCGGCCGCCGCCTCTGCCGGCGAGGAGACGGTCTGGGACAATTCGAACATCGTCGAGAGCTATCCCGGCCTCACGCAGCCGCTTACCTTTTCGTTCATTCGCGGCGTCTACACGGAAGCCTACCGGCAGTTCTGCCTCTTCTTCGGAGTCGAGCGGCGAATGCTCGACGACAACCGCGCCGCGTTCGAAATGGTCGGGCTTGTCCACGGACGCGTCTACTACAATCTGCTCAGCTGGTACCGCGTCCTGCGAATGCTTCCCGGCTACGACCTGAACGCGCGCTTCATGGAGCGCATGATGGGGGTGCGCGAGGCCCTCGCCAAGCCCCCCTCCATTGTCCCGAGCCGCCGTCCGCGCGCGTTGCGCGCCGTGTCGATGGCCGCGTCGATCATCGGCGGACTCTTCGGGATGCGACGCGCCACGCGACGCTTCCGCCTGCGTTTCGACGAACTCGTCGCGCCGCTCGAAAGCGCCGACCTCGGCTCGTTCTCCCCCGAACGTCTGCGCGCGCTCTACACGGAACTCGAACGCACACTCCTTCCGGCGTGGCGAACGCCGCTCGCCAACGACTTCTACGCCATGGTCTTCCACGGGCTGCTTGCACGGATGGCCGGCGACCGCGCCAACGACCTGCTCGTCGGCGTTGGCGACATCGTCTCCGCCGACCCCGCCGCGCGCCTTGGCGAAATCGCGGCAATCGTGCATGCCGACCCCGCGCTGCACGCGGCCGTCGCCTCCGGCGACCTGGCCGCCGCCGAAGCTGCAAGTCCGGCCTTTAGCGAGGCGTTCCGCGCATACGTGCGCCGCTTCGGCGCCCGCGTCTCCGGCGAACTCAAACTTGAAACCGTCACCTACGCGCAGAACCCCGCCCCGCTGCTCGCCCTCGTTGCCGCCTATGCCGACGGAAACTCGGCCGTTTCCGGCCGGGCGCAAAACGAGTCCCATGCCCCAAACCCCGCTGCTGAGGCCGAGGCCGCTCTTCTCGCCTCGTGGCGGGGCCGCCCCCTGAAGCGCGCAATCTTCCGGTTCGTTCTGCGTCGGACGCGAGAGTTCGTCGCTGGCCGCGAGAACATGCGCTTCGACCGCACACGGCTCTTCGCCGTCGTGCGCCGTATTTTCCTTTCGCTTGGCGCTCACCTCGTGCGCGCCGGACTGCTCGACGACGAGCGCGATGTCTTTTGGCTCGAAAAGGACGAGCTTTTCGGCACTTTCGCCGGCACCGGCACGACTGCTGACCTGCGCGGCCTCGTCTCCGTCCGTCGCGCCGACTACGAAGCCTTCGCCGCCGAATCCCCGCCCCCGTCCCGCTTCCGCACCCATGGCCCCGTTTCCGCGTGGCACCCGTCTTCAACGCCTCCAACGCCTCCAACCTCTTCAACTCCTCCAACTCCTTCAACCCTCCACGGCATTCCCTCTTCCCCCGGCGTCGTCCGCGGCCGCATCCGCGTTGTGCGCGACCTTTCGGAGGCTGGCGATCTGCGCGGACGCATCCTCGCGGCCGAGCGCACCGATCCTGGCTGGGGACCTGTCTTCCCGCTCTGCGCGGGAATCCTCGTCGAACGAGGCAGCGTCCTCTCTCACGCCGCGATCCTCTCCCGCGAACTCGGCGTGCCGTGCGCCGTCGGCGTGGCGGGCCTTCTCTCCACCGTCCGTGACGGCGACCTCGTCGAACTCGACGGAGCCTCCGGCGTTGTCCGCATTCTGGAATCAGGGAAGGTGCCGCCGACGAGATAGTTTGTAATTAAATCAAAGATGCCACGAGATAAATACACAGCTCGCGGCCGAAATATCTTGAACATTGTATTTATCTCAGATATTTGGTATGATATTTACAGTATTCAAAGAAATGAGGCCGTTATGATTGGCAGGAAAGAGGAACTTAAGGCGCTTGATTGGGATTTGTCGCGTCCGGAATCCCAACTTGTCGTTGTCTACGGAAGACGCCGCATAGGCAAGACGTATCTGATTCGCGAGAAGTTCTCGGATCAATTCACCTTCTATCATACGGGGGTGCGCGGCGGCGCGTTGCGCGACCAGTTGAATGCGTTTCGCGCTTCGCTTGTGCAATATGGATACAGGAAATGTCCCCGTCTCACGAACTGGTTTGACGCCTTTACGCGCCTTTCCGAATTGGTTGCCGCGGCACCAGGCGGGCGCAAGGTCGTGTTCATAGACGAGATGCCATGGATGGATACGCCGCGCTCGAAACTGGTGTCGTCCTTCGAGTATTTCTGGAACAACCAGATGCTCGTCAGGAAGGAAAAGGACGTATTCATGATTGTCTGCGGGTCGGCGACGTCCTGGATTGTCGAGAACATCGTGCATAACAAGGGCGGCTTGCACGACCGCTTGACCGACCGGGTGTGGCTCCGGCCGTTCACAATCAGGGAATGCGCCGAATACGCGGCGTCGCTCGGGGTGACGCTCAGTCGCCACGAGCTTTGCCAGGCGTACATGATCTTCGGCGGCGTGCCATACTACTGGAGTCTTCTCCGGGGAGATCTGAGCTTTGCGCAGAATGTCGACATGCTGTGCTTCTCGGAACATGGCAAGTTGCGGGACGAATTCGACTACCTCTATTCATCGCTCTTCCATGACGCCGCCGCGCATCTGAAAATCGTCACTGCTCTGGCCTCCTGCAAATCCGGTGTAACCCGCGAGGAACTGGTCAGGAAGACCGGCATCACCAATGGAGGGACGCTGAAGAAAGCGCTGGACGAGCTCGTCCGCTGCGATTTCGTCAGGCAGTTCAACGCATGGCACAAGAAGAACCGCGACGCCTTTTTCCAGCTTGTCGACAATTTCACGCTCTTCCACTTCTCCTTCATGAACGGAGGCGTGCGCGACCCGAATTTCTGGATGAACTCAGTCGGCGGGGCGCGGCTGGCAAACTGGGAGGGGCAATCCTTCGAGCGTCTATGCCTCCTCCATGTCGATCAGATCAAGAGGGCGCTTGGCATCTCCGGCATCGGTTGCGAGGTCTATTCCTGGCGGACGAGCGCCGAATCAAGCCAGGAGAAGGGGGCGCAGATCGATTTGGTGCTTGAGCGCCAGGACGGCAACGTCAATCTTTGTGAAATGAAGTTCTACAGGACTCCCTACGAAATCACGGCCGAGGAGGAGGAAAAGCTTCTCAATCGGCGCGAGGCGTTTCGCTCGGATACCGGAACCACGGCCAACTGCCGGATAACCATAATCGCCGCCGAGGGAATCAAGCCGGGCGTACATGCTTCTGTCGCCCAGAATACGCTGACAATCGACGATCTTCTGGCCACGTGAATCTCAAGTCCTTGCATGTGTGGCCTTCGGTGGCATGGCGCGCGGAAGGGCGGCGCCTGTAAACGAAAATGTTGAACTATCCGTTCGTTCTTCATTATCGTTTATTCTATGTTGAAAAGATTGTCGTTGAGTCACATGGACATCGTTGAAGAACTGAGAAGAGACCGGGAAAACGGAGCAAAGCGGCTTGTTAGCGAATACACGGCCGGCCTCATGACCTTGGCCCGCCGCTTCTTGGTCAACGAGTCCGACGCCGAGGAACTGGTGAACGCCACGTTCGCGAAGGTGGTGGCCAACATCGACGGCTATCTGGAGCAATCCGCCTTCTTCGCCTGGAAGTGCCAGATACTCACGAACGAGTTCCGGGACAGCGTCAGGCGCAAGTCGCGCAAGATGGAAGTCTGTCCGGACGTGCTCCCGGACATGGCTGACGAACGCGCGGAGGAGGGGATTTCCTCGACTATGCGCGCTCCAAGGGCGTGGGTTGGCGCGACGACTCGATCCTCGTCGAGCCGCCGCCGCGCCAGTGGTACCACGCCGACCAGGCCGAACGCTACTGGCGGACACTCCCCGTCGTGCTCGAGCACGAGCACTACGCCCCCACGAAGGCGCATGGTCATTGGTCGCCGGAGCTGCTTTTGGAGTCCGTCGAACTGATGCACGCGAGCTACATGTCTCCGACAACGGCATGGTGAAACGGGAAGAATAGCGCCGCTCCCTTTAGACCATCTTTTTCCTCGACAAGGCGCATGGCTTTTGCAAAAATAAAGGCCATGAGCAAACCGACACTCCGCTACGCGGCCCTGGCCGCTGTCCCCCTTTTTGTCTTTGGCGAGGCAAAGCCTCTTGCGTCGTCCGCAATCTGAAATCAGGGAAGGCCCCGCCGAATGAAAACCGCAGACGCGCCAATTGAGAGCCGAGCAGCGTTCGACATCGTCCGCTACGCAAGTTGCTGGGAAGACCCGGCGCTGCTCATCGGCGCCGTTCCGGGACCTGGCGCGAACTGGCTCTCGATTGCCTCGGGAGGAGACAACGCCTTTGCGCTCCTCACGACGGCTCCCTCGCGCGTCGTCGCCTTCGACCTCAGCGAAGCGCAACTCGCGCTCTGCCGCCTCAAGCGCGCCGCGTTCCTCTCGCTCGATCATGCGGAATGGCTTGGATTCATCGGCCTTGCGCCGATGCCGGAGCGCGAGCGCGAGTCGCTCTTCGCGGATCGCGTGCGACGGGAACTCGACGATGAAACAGCGCGCCGCTACTCCGCCGATCCCGTCTCGCGCCTGGCGCTGCGGCGCGGCGTGGCGACACAGGGCAAGTTCGAGCGCTATTTCCGGATCTTCGCGCGCTTCGTCCTGCCGCTGATTCATTCCCGCGCGACCATCCGCGCCGCGCTGGAACCACGCGATCGCGACGCACGTGAACGCTTCCACGACGAAATCTGGGACAACCGCCGCTACCGCCTGCTCTTCCGCCTTTTCTTCGGACGCACGGCGATGGGGCGGCTCGGACGCGACCCCGCGTTCTTCCAATACGTACGCCCCGGCGACATTACCGGCGAAATCCGCGGCCGCGCCCGCCGCGCAATGGTCGAACTGCCAACCGAGGACAACCCCTGGCTGCGCCACGCCATGACCGGCTCATTCGGTCCGGCGCTCCCGCCCTACGCGCGGCCTGAGGCGTTCGACGCGATACGCGCGAACATCGGCGCGCTTGAGTTCTTCCGGGGCTCCACCAGAGATGCCGCCAGCGCCTTCGGCCGCGCGTTCGACGCCTTCAACCTCTCCGACATCTTCGAGTACATGGACGAATCCGGCTTCCGTGCCGCCGCCCGCGACATCGCCGCGCTCGCCCGCCCCGGGGCGCGCCTTTGCTACTGGAACATGATGGTCCCGCGTGACCTCTCCGAAATCGCTCCCAAAACCTTCTCCCCGCTCCGCGACGAAGCCGCAACCCTCTACGCCCGTGACCGCGCCTTCTTCTACGGCACCTTCCACCTAGACCTCACGGTCGGGGGTGCGGCGGCAGAGCCCCCGTCGTTCGTAAAGGAGCCCCCGCCATGACGGTGCTCCTGCATGAAATTGCTGCCGCCGCTCTCTTCGCGATGGGTTTTCTCGCGCTGTTCGCCGTTGCGGAACGGTTGCGACGGTGCGATCTGGCCCCGCCCGAGGTCGCCCGCAAGCTAGTCCATGTCGGAGGCTGCGCCGGGGCAATGCTCTTCCCGTTCGTATTCCGTTCGCCTTGGACTGTCGTCGCGCTCGCGCTTGTCTTTTCGGCGGGCATCGGCGCGGCGCAGCGCGTCTGGCGCGTTCGCTCGCTCGACGACGTCGACCGCGTCTCCGACGGCGGCCTGCTGCATCCGCTCGCGCTTGGCGCATGCTATCTCGTCTCCGACACATTCGGCCGCGTCGCGGACTATGAAATCTCGATGGCCGTCCTCGCCTTCTCCGACACCGCCGCCGCGCTCGTCGGCCGCCGCTGGGGCCGCCTGCGCTACTGCGTCGAACCCGGCTCCGAACGCACGGCCGAGGGATCGGCCGCGTTCTTTTCCGTCACGTTTCTCGTCGTTTTCCTCGCGCTTCGCGTCGCGGACCCTTCGCAAGCTCTGGCAGGACCGGCGCTGCTCGCGCTTCTCATCGCCGTCCTTGCGACGCTCTTCGAGGCCGTGAGCTGGGGCGGCGCCGACAACCTCGTCGTCCCCATTGCCGCGCTGACGATTCTCCTCAAGAACACGCCGCCACACCCCGCCGCAATCGGCCGCCAGTTCGCGCTTCTCGCGCTGTTCCTCGCGCTTGTCGGCGTTGCCGGACGCGCGCGTCGCGCCCTCGGTTTCTCCGGGGTTCTCGCATTTGCACTTTGCGCGTATCTCGCCGCAGGACTCGTCGCCCCGAAATGGGGGCTGGCCGTTGTCGTGGCCGCGGCCATCGTCGGTCGCACGCCCGTGACAGAGGCGTCGCGACAGGCGGAGCCGGTCCGCATACGCCGAGCCTTCCGCATACTCCTGCTTCCGGCGTTGATTCTCTCCGTGGCGAATCTCCTCATCTTCGCCGGGTGCGACATCCGCCCAGCGCTGTTCCCGGTCTTCATCGCCGCGCTGGCGCTTTCCCTTCTCGCACACCGGCTCGGCGCGCGCCACCGGCTGTTGCGCCGGGCTATCGCGGCGCTTCTTGCGGTTCCGGCGCTTCTGGCGGCGGCATGGCTCGCGGCCGCCGGAACGCTCTCCGCCATTCCGCTCAATCAGGGCGAAGGGCATCGCGGCGGAATCACAGTCTACGTCCTTTCCAACGGCGTCCACATCGACCTCGTGCTTCCCGTCCGCAACGAGCGCTTCGACTGGACGGACATCGCACCTGCCGCCGACGTCGCCAGCCCAATTGCGGCCGATGCGCCATGGATTGCCTTCGGCTGGGGCGACCGAGGCTTCTACATCAACGTGCCCGAATGGAGCGACATGACCGCCGCCACGGCCCTGCGCGCAGTCTCCGGCTTTGACGGCACGGCGCTCCACGCGGAGCGATTCTTCGCCATGCCAGATGAAGGCTCCGATTGCCGCCGGCTTGACCTTGACGCGACGCAATACGACGCGCTCGTCGCCTTTCTCCTTGAAAGCGGTGTGCGAGACGCCGGCGGCCGTTTCGTTCCAGTTGCCGGCGCTGTCGGCCATTGTGAGACCGACGCCTTCTACGAATCGCGCGGACGCTACTCCCCGCTCTTCACCTGCAACACATGGGTCAACACCGCGCTCAAGCGCGCCGGCGCCCCATGTTGCCTGTGGACCCCCTTTTCATCACCAATCCTCCACCACGCACGATGAACTCGATTCTGGAAATATCCGGCGCCGACCCGCACTTCGACGACTTCCCCGCACCACTCCGCACACCCGGCCACCCGCCGAGCGACGCGCGCCTCTTTCTCGCGACCGGCGCCGACGGCGTCCCGCTCGCCCGCTGCGCCGCGCTTTGGAACGCAGCCATGCGGCTGCCCGACGGCGAAACGCCAGGCGTCGTCGGATGGTTCGCCGCGCGGGAAGGCACTGAGGCCTCCGATGCCGCGCGCGCCGTGCTCGACGCCGCCACGGCCGCGCTTCGCGCCGACCATGGCGCACGACGCGTCGTCGGCCCGATCGACTACTGCACATGGGACGCCTACCGCCTCGCCCTTCCCGAAGCCGGTCCGCGCCGTTTCCTGCCCGACGTCGACACCCCGCCGCACTATCCCGCGCTCTTCGAGGCCGCCGGATTCTCGAAGCTCGCGGACTACACGTCCACCGTTCTCACCCCCGACCCCGCCACTTGGTCGCGCCTCGACCGCGCCACCGCGCGTTTCGCCGCCCGCGGCATCCGAGTGGACGCTTTCGACCCCGAACACGCCGAACATGACCTGCTCGACATCTTCGCCGTCGCCCGCGTTGCCTTTGCGAAGGCCTTCCTTTACACGCCGATTTCCGAAGAGGGGTTTCTGGCGCGTTACAGGCCTTTTGTTCCGCGCATAGTCCCGGAGTTCGTCCGCATCGCCCGCTACGCATCCGGCGCGCCAGCCGGCTTTGTCTTCGCCCTTCCCAACCCGCTCTCCCCGCCCGGCGTCCCCGAACTTCTGGCGAAGACCGTCGCCGTCCTTCCCGATCCAGTGCTGCGCGGCCTAGGCGCCTGGCTTGTCGAAGACATCCACAAGCGCGCCGCCGACCACGGCTTCCACACTGTCTTCCACGCGCTCATGCACGAGGCGAACGACTCCGCCAACATCACGGCCAGTTCCGCCCGCGTTATCCGCCGCTACCGACTCTACGTTCGCAAAACCTGACCGAAACTCCATGAACACGCTGGCCGATCCTCTCTTTGAAATCGCCGCACACGCGCCGGAACGCATCGCCATCATACATCGCGGGCGCGCGGTCACATACGCGGAACTGGCGCAACGCGTCAGCGCCCGCGCCGCCGCACTGCGTCGCCGCGGCATCGGGCATGGCGACCGCGTCCTTGTCTTCGTCCCGATGTCGATTCCGCTCTACGAAATCCTGCTCGCGGTCTTCCACGTCGGCGCCGCGGCGGTCTTCATCGACGCCTGGGCCGGCGCCCGACGTATCGACCACGCCGCCGCCCTCGCGGAGTGCAAGGGCTTTATCGGCATCCCGCGCGCCTTCCTCCTGCTCCTCGTCAGCCGCGCCTTGCGCCGCATACCCGTGAAACTCCTGCCCTCCTTTGGCCGCCACGCCACAAGCGAGGATCAGCCTAATGGCCAGGTTCCGTCAAGGCCAAATCCACCCGACACCCCCGCCCTTATCACCTTCACCACCGGCAGCACGGGCGTACCAAAGGCGGCGCTACGCACTGTCGGCTTTCTCCTCGAACAGCTCCGCGTCCTTCGCGCGGAACTCCGCATCGGAGAAGGCGACGTCGACCTTGCCACACTTCCCATTTTCGTCCTTGCCAATCTCGCCTGCGGCGCCACGACGCTTCTCCCGGACTTCAACCCGGCGAAACCCGCCGACTTCAATGCGGCGCGCGTCCGAGCCGAAGCGGCGGAGCGCGGCGTCACAACGACAGCCGGCTCCCCTGCATTCTACGAGCGACTGCTAGAAGGTGCGCCGCCCGGCGAGCCCGTCATCCCGACGCTTCGCCGCCTCCACGTCGGCGGCGCGGCAGTGTGGCCCGACTTCGCCGCGCGTCTTTGCGCCGCCTTCCCGGACGCCGACGTCAGGGCGCTCTACGGCTCAACCGAGGCCGAACCAATCGCCGGCATCGGCGCCGATGAACTCGCCGCCTGCACCGAGATGGCCGGGGGCGTTCCCGCCGGTGTGCCGAGCCCGTTTCTGCGCCTTGCCGTGATTCCAATCGGGGCCACGCCGCCGGACCGCGAACTCACAACCGAAGAATGGGACGCCCTCTCGCTCCCGGAGGGCGAACCAGGCGAACTGTGCGTTGCGGGACCGCACGTCCTCAAGACGTACTTCAGGAACGACACGGCCATGCGGGAAAACAAAATCCGCGTGGCGGGAGATGTCTGGCACCGCACGGGCGACGCCGGTCGTCTCGCCGGCGGCCGTCTCTTCCTGCTCGGACGCTCATCGCGCGCCTTCCGCGACGCCAACGGCGTCTGGTGCTTCCCTATGCTCATCGAAGCGAGACTGCGCGCCATTCCGGGAATAGCCGCCGGCACGGTCCTACGCCTTCTCGACGGCCGCCTTGCCGCCGCCATCGAGCCGGACGGCTCCGTGCCGGAGGCATCCCTTCCCGCCTCCATTGCCGACGCCGATGTCCCGCACGACTTCGTCCAAATACTTCCGGCACTGCCGCGTGACCCTCGCCACCGCTCCAAGATCGACTACGGCGCCTTGGTCGTCAAGCTGGAACAAAGCTTGACGTAAAACTGACGCACCTGCGCCCCTTCGTATACAATAGAAGTATGGAATCTTCTTCAAAACCACTCCGTTGCGTCGTCTGCGTGAAACAGGTGCCTGACACCAAGCAGATCACGGGCGATGCGATGAAGCCCGACGGCACGATCAACCGCGCCGCACTCCCCGCCATCTTCAACCCCGAGGACCGCTGCGCGCTCGAGGCGGCCCTTGCCGTCCGCGACGCCTGCGGCGGCACGGTCTCCGTCGTCACGATGGGCCTGCCGTCCGCGACGGCCATCCTCCGCGAATCGCTCTTCTGCGGCGCGGACGACGCCTACCTCGTCACCGACCGCCGCGCCGCCGCCTCGGACACTCTCGCGACGAGCTACATTCTCTCCCGCGCCGTCGCTAAGCTGGAGCCCGACCTCGTCTTCTGCGGCAGACAGGCCATCGACGGCGACACAGCCCAGGTCGGCCCGCAGATCGCGGAGAAGCTCGGCTTCGCGCTTGTCACGTACGTGGAGGCGCTCGAAGTCCGCGACGGCGCCGCCTACGCGACGCGCAACATCGGCGACGGCACGGAGAAGGTCCGCACCGCCCTGCCGGCGCTCTTCACGGTTTCGGCGGCCTTTGGCGAACTGCGCCCCTTCAACTTCCGCCGCGTCATGAAGTACAAGGCCACCGAACCCGTCGTCTGGAACCTCGACGACATCGGCGCCGACCTCTCCCGCTGCGGCAAGGCCGGAAGCCCGACCAACGTCGCCAAGGTGCAGTCGGTCGTCCTCGCCGGCGGCGACTATCGCGCTTTCGAACCCACGGAGGACGGCGTCCGCGAACTCGTCGGCTCGCTCGTCCAGGACCACACACTTGGCTAATGAAAGGACCCGCCATGCAACAGACGAACAAATCGGGCGAGGTCTGGATCTTCGCCGAACAGGAAGACGGCGTTCTGGCGGACATCCCGCTTGAACTCCTCGGCAAGGGACGCGAACTCGCCGACCGCCTTGGCGTGCCGCTCGGCGCGGTCCTTCTCGGCAGCGGCGTCGAACCGCTGTCCGCAACGCTCGCCGCGCACGGCGCCGACCGCGTCTACCTCATAGACCATCCGCTTCTCGCCCGCTACCAGACCGCGACATACTCCCGGGCTCTCATCGCCGTCCTCCGCGAATGCCGACCCCAGATCTGCCTTTTCGGCGCGACTCCGACTGGGCGCGACCTCGCCCCGACCGTCGCCTCCGCGCTGCGCTGCGGACTCACGGCCGACTGCACCGACCTCGGCATCGGACCCTACACCGACCCCGTGACGAAGGAGACCTTCGAGAACCTCCTCCTGCAGGTGCGTCCGGCCTTCGGAGGCAACATCATCGCCACCATCGTCAACCCGCGCGACTGGCCGCAGATGGCCACCGTCCGCGAGGGTGTGATGAAGCCGCTGCCCGCCGACACGTCACGGACATGCGATATTGTCCGTCACGACTGCGCCGCCTTCGAAGGCTTCACGCCGCCGACTGAAATCCTCGAAGTCGCGAAGAAGGCCAAGTCCGTCAACCTCAAGGGCGCGCGAATCATCGTCGCCGCCGGCGCCGGTGTCGGCTCGAAGGAGAACGTCGCGCTTCTGCGCGACCTCGCCGACGCCCTCGGCGCGGCCCTCGGCGGAAGCCGCGCCGCCTGCGACCTCGGCCTCCTGCCCGCAGAGTGCCAGATTGGCCAGACGGGCGTCACTGTCCGCCCCGCCCTCTACATCGCCTGCGGCATCTCCGGCGCCGTCCAGCATGTCGCCGGCATGAAGGACGCCGCCAAGATCATCGCCATCAACACCGACCCCGCCGCGCCGATCTTCCAGGTCGCGCACTACGGCATCGTCGGCGACCTCACAAAGGTCGTCCCGATGCTGACCCATGCTATTCGCGAACTGCGGTGACCCACTAGTAAGTGTGTTTGTCGCACGTGGCTCACACTCATGCCTGCCAGCCGGATAAGGTTTGACATTTGTACTCCCATGGGAGTATAATCGTTGCATGAAAAAGATCATATACCACGGATCGGAACGAATTGTACGAAGACCGATTTTCGGGTATGGCAAGCCATACAACGACTACGGTTTAGGTTTCTATTGCACTGAGAATGCCGATCTAGCAAAGGAATGGAGCGTTGACGAAGACAGGGATGGCTTCGCCAACACATACGAAATCGAAATGGACGGTCTTGAAGTCCTTGATCTCGCATCAGAAAAGTTCTGCATTCTGCACTGGCTTTCAGTGTTGCTGGCAAACAGGGAGTTCGAACTTGACACGGAACTTGCCTCCGACGCCCGCGACTATGTTCTGGCGAAATTCCCCGTGGACACATCAAAGGCCGACATCATCTTAGGCTGGCGAGCGGACGACAGCTACTTCACTTTTGCCCGCAACTTCCTCTCAGGCGCGATAACCTTGGGTAAGCTTGGGGAGGCGATGAGACTTGGCAAACTTGGAACACAGTTTGTCCTCAAGTCACGGAAGGCGTTTGATCGGATCATGTTTATCGGGGCGGTTGTCGCCAAGGCGGCCGATTGGTTCCCGCTTAAAAAGGGACGCGATGACGAGGCACGCCGAACATACCGCGACATGCGGGCGCAGCGGGAGCGCAACGGACTTTACATCCCGCGGATAATGGACGAGGAGATGGGACCAGATGAATTGCGCATATAATGAAACATATCTGCCGTGCGCCCGGGAAACCATGGGTGCCATGCTCGACTATGCGGTCTGGGACTGCGAGACGGACATCGACTTCTATTTCGACCTTTTCCTTGCGTCTGGCCTTGCGGACCGTTTTGGAAATGGCGATCCAACGGTAATCGCCGGAAAGTCGGGACCGGAAATCGTCTGGGACGTGTTTGCAGCCACGGGCTACTCAGACGTGCGCGTGAAACCGCGATACAACCTTGACCGCAGCAAGGAGTATTGGACTGGCTGGATAATGGCGCACTACCAGTGGCGCACGGCAATGCCCTTCCGGGAGATTACGGGAACTATGCCGCCATCGCGCGTTCGCTCGCTCTACTCCCCCTTCCACGAACGTGATCCCCGAGCCTTTGTCGAGAAGGCCAACTCGATATATCTGGAGGCTAAAAAGGTCTCTAACCTAAAGACACGGCGTGAGACGAGTAGGATGACACAGGGGCAACTTGCCACTGCGTCCGGCGTTCCTCTCCGCACCATTCAGCAATACGAGCAGCGCAGAAAGGACATACGCAAGGCAGGCGTCGGCCAGGTGCTGGCCATGGCGCGCGCCCTCGGCTGCCGCTTGGAGGACATATTGGAGTTCACGCCCTGATGGAGTGCGAACGAACTGTCATGGTGAAATTCTGACGCGTCTCCCCCCTATCGTATAAAATGGAAAGCATGAACTTCTTCACGGACAACGAGGACATCCAGTTCCTTCTTAACCACCTTGACTTGGGCATTCTCGCCAACCTCTCCGAGCGGGGTTTCCGCTTCAGTAGCGAATTCGATTTCGCGCCGAAGAACGCAGACGACGCAATCGACAACTACAGGCGCGTCCTCGACCTCATCGGCGACCTCGCCGCCAACCGCATCGCACCCACGGCTGCAGACACCGACCGCACGGGCAGTGTGCTCAATCCCGACGGAACCGTCTCCTACGCCCCCGGCATCCGCGAGGCCATGAAACTCTTCAAACAGGCCGGACTCATGGGCTTCACGCTCCCGTACCGCTATGGCGGCCTCAACATGCCAGCCACGGTCTACACGGCGGCGACAGAAATCGTCAGCCGCGCCGATGCCTCATTCATGAATCTCTTCGGCCTCCAGGGAATCGCCGAGACAATCAACGCCTTCGCCGACGACACTCTCAAGGACCAGTACCTCCCGCGCATCGCGAGCGGCGAGTTCTCAGGCGCGATGGTGCTGACGGAACCGGACGCCGGAAGCGACCTCCAGTCCGTGAAGACGCGCGGCTGGCAGGACGAGGCGGGCAACTGGTTCGTCAGCGGCGTCAAGCGCTTCATCACCAACGGCTGCGGCGACGTCCTCGTCGTCCTCGCCCGCACCGAACCCGCCATCGCTGACGGACGCGGCCTCTCCTGCCTCCTTGTCGAGAAGGGGCCCCGCGTCAAGGTCCGCCGCCTCGAGGACAAACTCGGCATCCACGGCAGCCCCACCTGCGAAATCGTCTTCGACGACGCCCCGGCCAAGCTCATCGGCCAGCGCCAGCGCGGCCTCATCACGTATGTCATGGCGCTCATGAACGCCGCCCGCCTCGGCATCGCGGCGCAGAGCCTCGGCATCGGCGAGGCGGCCCTCCGCGCCGCGCGCGAATATGCCGCCGCGCGGCGACAGTTCGGCGCGACCATCGACACCTTCCCGGCGATCCGCGAACTTCTCGCCGACATGTCCGTCGAGCTTCAGGCCGCCCGCGCGCTCACCTACTACGCCGCCGTCTGCGTCGACCTCGAACGCGGCTACGACGCGCGCCTCGCAGAAGAGGGGCGCGACGCCCCCGGCGCCGCGACGGGGCGGC
>JAEEGI010017473.1_pt1 | contig 14705 bp, 14 predicted proteins | sample 8958751 | NCBI WGS metagenome assembly JAEEGI01 (sample SAMN16246545, study PRJNA631951) | gut metagenome | biome: gut microbiome; feature: rumen; material: KS-attached | host: Bos | place: Iran: Karaj | collected 2018-10
GTGCTGACGCCTTTGTAATTCTGTAAAGAAGTATGGATAACATGCCGTTCATAGGAATTCATCGGCTCAAGAGCCATATTGCGTTTGTATTTAATGGCTTTCTCTGCCATTTTCTCTGCCAGATGCGAAAGTGATTCTTCCCGCTTGCTCCGATAAGCTTCAGCATCAATGTTAATATGAAGCCGCTTATCACGTCCCCGGTTAATCACATAATTTGTTAGATGCTGAATGGCATCAAGAGTTTCTCCTCTTCTGCCGATAATAGCACCCATACCATTTCCTGTAAGGTTTACATCGACACTGTTGTTATCACGGCTGCTGAAAGTCATATCTGCTTCGATATCCATTCTCTCAAAAAGACCGGATAAGAAGCGCCTGACTTCAGCGTGGACAGAATCTTCCTCATTTGCAGAGACAGTAGTTGCTGCTTGCTCACTATTTTTTGTTGATTTAATGGGTTTGGACACTGAAGCGTCGTTTTTTAATGTTTCAGCTTTCTGCAGAATCTCTGATTGAACAATAGTTTCAGGATTGCTGTTTTCAGTATTCTGGTCGTCATAGCTTACCCGGACGACGGCTTGGACAGCACCGATTCCCAGAAATCCGGATTTTGGACGGACAATGATTTCAACAGATACATCATCACGGGATAAACCCAACTCTTCGAGAGCGGCTTTGATGGCATCATCTTCCGTACGGCCGGCTTTTTCAAGAGTTTTAATCATATTTCTTCCTTTACTTCTTCTGCTTCAGGGCTTTCATTTGCAGGAGCAGATTCATCTGAACGGATATCAGAGACCGTCGCAGTAACAGCAAAACGATCAGGGTCATACGCACGCCCGCGAGCATATCTTCGATTACCGACCTGAGAAGCCGGCACTTCATTTTCCTCTATTCCAAGCATCTCTCTGCGGGCAGCACGGTCTTCCCGTTCTAAAGCTGCTTTACGCTCGTTGCTTTTCTGCTTTTCATTTGCCTGAATTTTTTTCTTACTGGTATTTGTGTTCTTTTCGTTTGTCCCCTCCGCGTGCCTGCGCTCTGTTTCCAGGCGCTTCAGCTCAAGGTCGCGGTCGCGGTCTTTCCTTGCTGCGATTCTTTCAGCGTCCTCAATTTCCAGCTGCTTTTTGAATATTTTTGTGAGGATCAGATCACGTATCATATTAAACGTGCTGTTTGCAATCCAGTAAACACCCATTGCAGCAGGCATGATAAAGCAGAACCATAAAGACATTAAAGGCATCATCAGATTCATGCTTTTCATGGAGGCAGCGGTCTGGCTGTCCTGCGGCGGTGCAGAAAGATTACCGACTTTCATTTGCAGCCAGGAAAGCAGGGTGGAAATAACAGGAATCAGAAACAGTCCCACTGCTGGAAGCCATTTTGCTGCAGAACTGAAATCAAAAGTCCAGATTCGCCAGTCCGGAACACTGCCGAGATTCATACCGAGAAAACTGAAGTCAATATCCTTCAGCCTGGAAAAATCTATTCCGGCTAATACGCCTTCTCCTGCAGAAATGGCATTCTGAAGATCAGCCCAATGTTCATGAGCAACTCCTGCGAGATTGATCTCAGCATAGGCATTGACCTTCTCAGGAATAGCATACCAGCCTTTTGTAACAAAAAAGTCCTGCAAAGCATTCATAGCTTCTGCGGAAATAAACATCATTCTTGTCAAAGGCTGACGGATAACACTGTAAAGAGCAATCAGAATGGGGAATGGTATCAAAGACCAGAGGCATCCGGACATCGGGTTTATGCCCTCTTCACGGTAAAGCTTCTGCATCTCTTCATTGAGCTTTTGCTGGTTCCCTTCGTGCCGCTTCTGCAGTTCCTGAATTCTTGGCTGGAGACGGGAAGTATGCATTTGACTCTTTTTGCTTTTGGCCATAAAGGGTGTCAGAATAAGATTAACAACCAAAGCAAAAAAGATAATAGAGATACCGTAATTTCCAGTCCATTCATAGAGCTGTATCATCAACCATGCGAAGGGTTTGGTAATTGTAGCCCACATAGGAAACTCCTCAGTTATTTGGATATTACCCGCTTACGGTACGGGATCATAAATATCGCAGTCGTCCAAATGAAAAGGATGACAGCGGCAAATGCGTTTCAAAGATAGCCATCCGCCCTTTAAGACGCCGTATTTTTCGATGGCTTCCAGAGCATATTGAGAGCAGGTGGGAATAAAACGACAGCATGCAGGTCTTGCGGGAGATATATACTTCTGATATAGGCGGATGATGGTTAGAAGAAAAACTTTCATGTCGTTATCTCACTTCTTTCCAAAAGCTCCAGCTCTTGGCAGGCAGTAATAAAAGACGCATCCATTTTCTTATAATCTCCGCGAATACATCTTGACCGGGCTACTATAACGACATCCTTTCCACCTTTCAGCTCGAATAAATGAAGCCGATAAATTTCCCGAAGCTGTCTCCGAATTCTGTTTCGGATAACAGCGTTTCCCAACTTTGCGGAGACCGTAAAACCGACGCGATTAATCTTCATTCCGTTTTTTCTGCTATAAACTACGAGGTAAGGGGTAACAGTATTTTTGCCCTTAGTATACAGCCGCCTGAAGTCACTGTTTTTTTTCAGAGTATGTTGTTTGTTCATATTCTAACTGCGGAAAAAAACTTCCTGCAAAACCATACGGGTGGATTTCTCCACCCGAAAAAACATGTTGTTACCTGCTGGCTCCTACTCAGACGGTGAGGCTGGCTCTGCCTTTTGCCCTGCGCGCTGAGAGCACTTTACGTCCGTTCGCGGTCTTCATGCGGGCACGAAAGCCGTGAACTTTGCTGCGCTGACGTTTTTTCGGATGATAAGTACGAACAGTTGCCATGAGATAGATACTCCTTTCTTTGTGTCGAAAAATCGACATCTAATGAAAATACTCAACATCGGGAAACCCGAAGTAGTTGACTAAAATAAATACAGCAATTATAATATAATATAGATGCTATATTGCAGCCGTCTGGAAATTATACCTTAAGTAGGGGAAGGTTGTCAACATAAAAATAGCTGTAATTTTCTAAAAAAACTATTGCAATTCCTTCAAACCTGTGCTAATATACTTCAGCAAATAAATTTGCGCCGTTAGCTCAGCTGGATAGAGCGTCTGGCTACGGACCAGAAGGTCAGGGGTTCGAATCCCTTACGGCGTGCTGAGAAGATCGCTATTTTGCTGAAATAGCGGTCTTTTCGTTTTTTAGAGATTTTGAATGAAAGGTATATAATGATGAGAGTATTGGCAGTTGGTGACGTTTGCGGAGAACCCGGACTTTCTTTCCTCAGCAACAGATTAAAGGATTTTCGCAGGGATAACCATGTGGATTTTTGTGTTGTCAACGGGGAAAATGCCAATGTTGTCGGAATTACCCCGAAACAGGCTGATGCAATTCTTCATGCCGGAGCGGATGTCATCACATTGGGGAATCATACCTGGACCAGAACAGAGATACAGCCATATCTGAAAGAGCAGAGAAGAATTCTCCGGCCGGCCAATTACGGACCTCAATGCCCGGGAACAGGAATCAATACATTCAGATCAGATTTCGGGGATATATGTATTTTGAATCTGATAGGCCGCTTTACTTTGGATAACAATACAGATAATCCCTTTGTTATTTTGGATGGATATCTTCATGAGATCAGAGAAAGAATTGTTCTGATTGATTTTCACGCAGAAGCGACAAGTGAAAAACGTGCCATGGGATTTATGGCAGACGGAAAAGTCAGTGCAGTCTGGGGGACTCATACACATGTTCAGACTTCGGATGCCTGTGTTCTCCCCAAGGGTACAGGTTATATTACAGATTTGGGGATGACAGGCCCAATCCATTCCGTCCTGGGAATTGATCCTCAACAGAGTATTGGAAAGTTTTTCGGGGATCCGCCTGTTCGATATAATGCAGCTAAGGGGCCGTGTAAAATGGAAGGTTGTCTGTTTGATATTGATCCTGAAACAGGGAAATGCCAAAAGGCTGAAAGTGTCAGATTAATATGAAGCCAATCAGAATTCTCCACACATCCGACTTTCACATGGATTCACCTTTTGAATCGCTTTCTGAAGGAAAAGCTGCGATCAGACGTGCTGAACTGAGACAGCTCCCCCAAAAAATAGCGAGGCTTGCTGCAGCAGAGCAGGTTAATCTTGTCCTGTTGTGCGGTGATCTGCTTGATAGCGATAGTGCGTTCAAGGAGACCGGAGAAGAACTGATTAACAGCCTCAGAATGATTTCGGTGCCTGTTTTTATTGCCCCGGGCAATCACGATTACTATCATGAAAAAGCTGTATATGCATCTGAAAATCTCCCTGACAATGTATACGTTTTCAAGAAAAAATCAATAGATTATTTTGATTTCCCGGAAAAAGGCTTCAGAATTTACGGAGCTGCCTTTACCGACAGGGATTCGCCTTCGCTCATGAAGGATTTTCACGCTGACAGAGTACCCGGAATTGTGAGTATAATGTGTTTACACGGGGAATTAGATGCTCCGGAAACATCATATAATCCTATCTCCAGAAATCAGATCAGAGATAGCGGGCTGGATTACCTTGCTCTTGGCCATGTCCATAAGGCAAGCGGGTTGAAAAATGAAGGTGACACTTTTTATTCTTATTCCGGATGTCCTGAAGGAAGAGGATTTGACGAAACAGGGGAGAAGACAGTGAACATTATTGATCTGGCAGAGGGAAAGTGTAATCTCAGAACGGTATCTGTTGCTGCCAGAAAATATGAACAATTAGAAGTTGATATTTCAGAAAAAGATCCTCTGTTCAGCATCCAGCTTGCCTTACCGGATGATACCATAAAAGATATTTTCAGGATAACGCTGAAAGGAGAAACAGAGAAAAGTGTTCCCGTTAACGAAATATATAAACAGATTTCAGACCTTTTCTTTGAACTCCGTATTGAAGACAGAACAACGTTAAAAAGAAACATCTGGGAAACTGGAGGAGAGAATACGCTCAGAGGATCGTTCCTTTCAAAAATGAGGGAGCGCTTTGATAAAGCAGAAAATGAAACAGATAAAGAAATAATAGAAATGGCTGTCCGTTGGGGGATCGCTGCAATTGATAACTGCGAGGAGATAGTTGTGCATGAAGATCAATAAGCTCACAGCTACTTTTGGCAAATTTCAGAATGAATCGATCAGTTTTCATCAGGGGTTAAATATAATTTATGCGCCGAATGAAAGCGGAAAAACTACCTGGTGTGCCTTTATTATGGCTATGTTGTATGGTATTGACAGCAGTGAACGCTCAAAAAACGGCATACTTCCGGCAAAACGTAAATATGAACCTTGGTCCGGGTTGCCGATGGAAGGCAGAATGGATCTTACTGCCGATAAATGTGATATTACTTTATCAAGAACTACCAGGCTGAAAAGTGCTCCTATGCGTGAATTCTCGGCTTTCTACAGCGGGACAGGAATACCTGTAGATGGCATGACAGGGCTGAATGCGGGAGAACAGCTTACTGGCGTGTCAAAAGATGTTTTTGCGAAGAGCGCTTTTATCGGACAGGGGGCATCTGCTGTTACAAACAGTCCCGATATGGAAAAAAGAATACAGTCTATCCTTTCAACGGGAGAAGAAGAAGTATCAGTTTCCGAAGCAGATGCAAGACTTGGAGCCTGGTTAAGAAAAAGAAGGTATTCCCAGTCCGGACTGCTACCGAAAACAGAAGCAAAAATAGAGGAATTGACAAGTACATTAAGCCTCGCGGATGATATGGCTCGGGCTGTCTGCTCTGAAGAAAAGCAGTTGTCAGAATGCGAGGAAGAGTGCGCGAAAACTGAGTATTCACTGGTAATGGAAAGACGCAGATACAGGAAAAAAATCATGCAGGAGATTTCTGCTGCACGGGAAGAGGTCAGAAAGCTTTCGGAAAATCAAAATAACGCTCTTGAAGAACTACATGACAGGCGTTCTGAACTTCAGAGAAGTATCTTTAAAAGAAGAAGCATGGAAGAAGTAGAAGCAGACGCCGAAAAAGATCTCTCTGAGCTTCAGCGTTTGGAAGCTTCAGGAAGAATCGGTCTGATCTGGATTCCGGCTGTTCTGTGCTTTCTGATTTCACTGTTCGGAGTTTACTATTATCAGCATTTCAATTCCTTTGTGCAGGCGTTGGTTTTATCCGCTGTTTTTTGCGCTGCTGCAATAATGCTGTTTATTATCATGATCAGAAAATTATCTTATGCAGAGGAAAGCAGAAAAAAATCGGAAAAGATATTAAGAAAATACAGAGTGCTGAACGCAGATGATATCACAATAAAGCTGGATGAATATCATTCACTCTGTATCGGTGCCAGGAAAGCAGAAGAAAAAGAAGCCGCTGCATCAAAAGCACTTAATGAAGCTTACCGAAAACTTGCTGAACTGGAATCAAAAGCGGCAGAGGAGATGGACCTTTTCAGAGGAAATTCCAGAGTATCAGCATTGGGAAAAGAACTGAAAAGTCAAAGAAACAGGGCATCAGAACTGGCAGAAGATATTGCAGATAAAAAAGGAAGACTTGCCGTAATTGGTGATCCTGTAGCATTAAGAAGCGAAATACGACGCTTGGAGAAGAAAAGAGATCAGATTCAGAAGGAATATGAGGAAATAGAACTTGCCCGTGCTGTTTTAAAAGAAGCAAATGAGGAAGTACAGCGGGATTTTGCACCTGAACTGGGAAAACTTGCGACAGAATATATGTCGTATGTTACAGGAGGAAGATATGAGGGCGTATTGTTGAACCGGAATTTTACCGCACTGGCAAAGACAAAGGATGATGCCGTCGCCAGGGAAGCAGAGTATCTCAGTACCGGAACATCGGATCTCCTTTATCTCGCAGTTCGCCTTGCTTTCTGTGAACTGGCATTTCCTGATTCGGAAACCTGCCCGTTGATTTTGGATGATGCGCTCAATAATATGGACGATAAACGCTATGAGCAGGCTATGCGCCTTCTGGGAGAAATAGCAAAAGAGCGACAGGTCATTCTGTTTACCTGTCGCCAATGATAGTGTGAAGTGCTAATATTTTAAAAAAATATAGTTTTAACGGATAAAAATAGAATCATCATTTTCTATCCAGTCTGCCACTGGAATCGTTATAAAAGTACTCTGCCCGGTACGAATAACAACTTTGTCGATTCCGGCGTTGATGATATGCCGTTTACACATGGAACAGGACATGGCATCAGGAAGAAGTGAATTGGTTTTTGCGTCTCGCCCTACCAGATAAATGGTTGCACCGATCATATCTCTTCTCGATGCGGAAATAATCGCGTTTGCCTCGGCGTGTACACTTCTGCAAAGCTCGTACCGTTCTCCTGATGGAATATGCAGCGTTTCACGCGTACAAATGCCGAGATCGGAACAGTTTTTTCTGCCTCGGGGAGCACCGTTATAACCGGTGGAGATAATTTCATCGTTTCTGACGATGATTGCTCCGTATTTACGACGAAGACAGGTAGAACGCTCCAAAACTGAGTCTGCGATGTCCAGGTAATAATTTTCTTTACTTGTCCTGCTGTCCATGATAATCACAGCCTTTCATTATTATTGATGTTATTATATACACCATAACTGATGTTGTCAAAGAGAAAATGATAGCTTTTTCTTCCGTTTCGTGATATGATAAAGGATATGGAAAAACGGAATTATCAGAAAGAACTGGACAATTTAATCCTTTCACAGCGGGGATACAGGCCTGCTGTTCTTCTTCACAGCTGTTGCGGACCTTGTTCCAGTAGTGTGCTTGAGTATCTGACAAAGTATTTCCGGGTAACATTGCTGTGGTACAACCCTAATTTATATCCTGAAACAGAGTTTGACAAACGTCTTGCCACGCAGAAAGAGCTGATTGAAAGAATGAATCTTTCTTCAACGGTAGACGTGTTAACGGAAACAAGGAAACACGAAGAGTTTCTTGCTGCCATTGCAGGATATGAAAAGGAACCAGAAGGCGGAAAGAGATGCGAACGATGCTTTTCTCTTCGGCTAAAGGAATGTGCTCAGTTGGCAAAAGAGTATCAATTTGATTATTTTTGCACAACTTTGACGGTTTCCAGATATAAAAATGCACCGCTTATCAATGCAATCGGAGAAAGAATAGCTGAAGAAACTGGTATAAAATGGCTCCCGTCTGATTTTAAAAAAAAAGGCGGAGAGATGCGTTCTGCTGAGCTTGCAGAGAAATATCAGTTGTACAGACAGGTTTATTGCGGCTGTGAATACTCTCTGAAGCAGAGAATGGAATTTGAAGAGAACAGAAATAGTAGTTGTTCTGATGAATAAGTATGAATCCGGGGTAAATTATATGGATACCGAAATGATTGACCTGAAAGCTCTTATCCAACACCTTAAAAATAAGTTGATTTTTATTCTCCTGGCTACGCTGGTAGCTGCTCTTGCTTTGAATATATACGGTGTTCGCAAAGCAAATAGAAGTTTAGAAAATGCAGAAAAACAGCATCTGGCATATTCTGCGGCTGTTGGGGAACTGCCGGGGTATTATACAGAGTCTTTATACAACCTTCGAGCCAGACTCAGCAATAATGCTGCGGAATTTGCGGAAGCTTATGCGAATATTTATAAGAGCTTTTTGAAAGAGTATAATGCGGACAAAACTGAGATAGAAACAGAGAATCTGGAAGCTTATATGATGTTCCTGGATTCCTATAAAGATGTCATTTCTGTGATGAGCGGTACGCAGAGAGAGTATTATGAACTTCTGATTTCAACCGATACAGATGCTGATCCAAACAGCCATCCCGTAGCAGAGCCGTTTGAAAAGCCATCAGTATCACCGGTACAGCCTGCCTGGTTGATAATCGGCGCCTTCATCGGAGCAGCAGCTGCTTGTGTCATTTTCACTTTGGGTTATACATTCAGAAAATCAAATCGGACATAGGAAAAGGACAAATCCCGGGTTATTTCAGAATACGCAGTGAGGTGATCTGAAGTGTATAAAAACGTAATAAAGAGATTGCTGGATTTCCTCCTCTCTCTGATTGGAATCGTCTTTGCGGCAATTCCTATGTTGATTATTTCTTTCGTAATCAGGAAAGAGGATCCGGGGCCAGTGCTGTTTACACAGCGGCGGGTAGGAATTCATAAAACATTTTTTACTTTATACAAATTCAGAAGTATGAAGATGTCCACACCGCATGATGTCCCGACTCATCAGCTTGAAAATCCTGAGCAGTATCTGCTGAAATGTGGAAAATTTATTCGTAAATATAGCCTGGATGAGCTTCCTCAGCTTATTAATATTCTTAAGGGGGACATGAGTGTTATAGGGCCGCGCCCTGCACTTTGGAATCAGGAAGACCTGATCGCGGAGAGAGACCGCTATGGAGCTAATGATGTAAAACCGGGGCTGACCGGCTGGGCCCAGATCAACGGCCGTGATGAGCTGGAAATACCAATAAAAGCAAAACTCGACGGAGAATACGTTGAACGTGAAAGTTTCCCGTTCGACTGTCGCTGTTTTTTCGGCACGTTCTTGAAGGTACTTAGGCATGAAGGTGTAGTAGAAGGCGGTACCGGAGAAATAGAAAAAAAGCAGCAATAAACATACGATGGAGGAGAAAAATGCGGATTAGTAAATACTGTATTTACGAGATCGTTCTCTTCCATTTGTTTTGTGTAGCTTTTGCGCTGACATACCCTTTTCGCAACGAATGGAAAACAACGGCTTTCCTTTCACTTTTTGTTGTTCTGCTTTTGATACTGGAATATCTAAGGACGAAGCTTTTTGTTGCGCCACTTTTTTTCTGGTATGTGTTCTGGCTGGGCTCGATTATTTTGGGCAGAATGAATCTGGGCATGAGAGTCTATCCTTTATACAGAGACTGGACGTTAACACTTCAAACAATAGTATTGCTTAATACAGTCATATTCTTTTGGCTATACTGGATAGGGGAGTTTTCAGGTACATTCAAGCAAAAAAAACTGAAGAGCAGCGATAGTAATCAGAATGAAAAGCTTGCGGATATTGTACTTGCGCTGTTGCTTATTGCCATTTCTGCTTTTTGCCTGAATGTTGCTTATACAGGAGTTGTCCCGCAGCTTACAGGGAATGCAAATGCTTACCGGTCTTCTTTTGTGGCAACGAGATTCTATCAGATCGTCAGCGTTCTGCGCTTTGTCCTCGCCTGTGTCCCGTTGGCATTGAAAAGGACTTCCTCAAAGACAAAGCGTTGTTGCCTGATTGTTCTGACAGGTGTTTATATGCTTGCTGAGATGCTTACCGGTTGGAGAGGGTATACTTTACAGGGAATGATACTTTTGCTAACGTCCTCTCTTCTTGTTTCAGGTACGGGAAAAAGAGCCAGAATCAGAAATGCCATAATGATTTGCTTGGCGGGCTTGGTAGCAGGAATTTTTATTATTTATATAACCGTAACAAGAGATGGATCATTTGAGGCTTTTGAAGTTAGAGTTGAATATGCGATTAATACATTTTATCTGTATGTTGCCCCCAATTTTCTGAATTTCCAGTCCGCTGTTGAAAAAGTTCAGCCAAAAGGGTATCTTATGTATACTTTGGAGTCAGTTTGGGGTATTTTTATTCATGCCTGGGATAATCCGCTCTATATATGGGATGATGTTGAATACAGTATAGGTGCTTATAACGTATGTACGTATCTGTTGGAACCATATTGTGACCTGGGTGTTCCGGGAACTGTTTTGTGGTCTTCTTTTATTGCGCTGTTTGCTGGCTGGACGTATGTACAGTGTAATGAAAAAAGAAGTGTCTTCGCATATGTTTCTTTAGGAATTGTGAATATTACAATCTTCATGTTGCATAATAATTTCTTCCTCCGCTCATCCTCCTTTCTAATTTGGATTGTTTTAAGTTGTCTGGTCAGTCGATTTTCAACAGTTAGGATAAAGGTAAATGGGAAAAAAATCATTTAAAAAAAATATAATTTATAATTCCATTTATCGCTGTGTGGTAATCATTACTCCGCTAATTACTTCACCGTATTTGGCTCGGGTACTCGGTGCTGAAAAACTGGGTGTTTATGCCACGGCTAACGCGTTTGCAACGTATTTTGTCCTGGTTGCTCTGCTTGGAGTAAATGACTATGGAAACCGCACAGTTGCGCAGGTTAGAGATGACAGAGAACGATTGTCAAATTGTTTTTGGCAGATATACTATATTCAGTTTTTCTTAACGATTATCCTTTCGTGCATATATCTGTTCAGTATCAGGCTTTTCCCCAGGTATTTTCGGATACAATTAATACTTGGAATTTATGTTTTATCTTCTCTTTTTGAAATCAACTGGTTCGCGTACGGGATGGAACAGTTTAAACTCACCAGTATCAGAAGCGTTGTAATCCGATTACTTATGGTAGCATGTATTTTCTTGTTTGTGAAAGGTGAAAATGATCTCTGGATATACACGCTGATTATTGCCGGAGGAAATATTATTTCTCTTTTGGTAATTGTTCCTCTTGTTTTCCAATATACAGATTTCCGAAAACCAGATGTTTCGGAAATAAAACGCCATCTTAAGCCTAATATACTTCTTTTTCTCCCTATCGTGGCTACAAGTGTATATCAGTATCTTAATAAACTGATGCTGAGCAACTGGGCAGTAAGCTCTGAGGTCGGTTTCTATCAGAATGCGGAAAACATTATAACATTGCCGTCATTCCTGACAACGGCTATCGTAACCGTTATGTTGCCGTATGCTTCAAATCTGGTGGCTAAAGGGGATAATGACGGAAATGATCAACTGTTGAATGCAAGTGTAAAGTATACGTCAATACTGAATCTCGCCATGGCTTTCGGCATTTTTTCGATTGCCGGAGATTTTATACCATGGTACCTCGGAAAAGGATTCGAAAGATCAGCAGTTCTTATAAAGCTGATGGCTCCGGTTGTGTTTTTTAATGGTTTTTCCAGCGTTCTGAGATATCAGTATATTATTCCGCATGAGATGGATAAGGCAAATTTGGTTTCCATGTTCAGTGGAGCAGGAGCAGATATAATGTTTAATCTGCTGCTGATTCCGCAATATGGTGCTGTCGGCGCAGCAGTTGCTACAGTCCTGGCATATCTTGTAATATTACTTGTTCAGCTTTACTATGTCAGAAGAAAACTGAATATCTCGGCTCTGATTCTTTCCTTTCTCCCCTGTGCAGCATTTGGAGTGCTGATGAGTGCAAGCGTTTTGCTGATTAGTAGAATTCATTTGCCGATAGTACTTCTTATACTCCTGGAGGTTGCTGCCGGTGCTGTTGTGTTTTTAGGCTGTACTTTTATCTGGCTGGAGAAAAGCGGAGATCATGTTTTGAATAATATTTTAACTTCTCTGAAGGAGAGATTAAAACGGTAAACTGTTTATTTTCTGGTTACGGAGGGAGAACCCTTGAAAAAAAAGAACGTAGTAATTGTAATAGAGGTTGCCAACCGTGAACTGGATAATGCGCTTCTTTTAAAAGCTGAGCTTGAAAAGAGAGGTTATCGTGTTCGTGTTCTAAACAAGACAGAACAATTCTGCCTGAAAGAGACAGATATTCTTGTTACGCCAAACTGCTATATCAAATCCAATTATGACTTCTATCGCTATCGTTTCAACTGTAAAAGCGGCAATATAGTTAATCTTCAGTATGAACAGGTTCTTTCTCCAATTGAGGAAGATAATGAATTATACAGTCTTGATGAGACTAGCAGAGGAATAACACATATTTGCTGGGGTCGGCATACATTTGACCGCCTCAGAAGAAAGCAGGTAGCAGTTGAGCATCTCCCGATTACCGGAGCTATTCAACTGGATACAACTCGCAGCCTGTTTAACAGTTGCTGGAAGACCAGAGATCAGATAGCTGAAGAATTTCATCTTCCTGCTGATAAAAAGTGGATTTTGTATATATCCAGTTTTGCCTGTTTTATAGGCAGTAAGATCAATGAAGTTCAGAAAGAAACTCATACCGAAGATAATGTAGAGCGTTTTGCGGTCGTAACGGATACCTCTCAAAGAGCTACACTTGCCTGGTTTGACCGTTTCCTAATGGAAAATGATGATTATGTCGTGATCTACAGACCTCATCCGGTGGAACTCAGCAGCCCGCAGGTTAAAGAAGTCTTGAAAAAACATCCGGTAAGTTTTCGTTGCATTCAGGATTATGAAGTGAAACAATGGCTGAAGGTGGCGGATATTCCATGTACATGGATCAGCACCGCAATTGCCGAAAGTTATTTTACAGGGAAAAACTGTTTGGTTTTTCGGCCCTGTCAAATCCCTGAGGATGTTGACTGCGTTCTGTATCAGGGCGTCAGAGCAGCAGAGACATATGATGATTTTTACAGACAGATACGTGAATATCAATCGTCAACAGCGTTTTTCCCCATCAGCAAAGATTTAATTGAGTATTACTACGCTTTTCATGAAGAGTGCGCCTTTTTGAAAATTGCTGACGTTATTGATAAGGAAAAGGGAGAAACTGGAGATCAGCAATTTTATCAGAAAGAAAGATGGGGATATCTTCTCGGAAATCACGTTATCGCGAAACTGGCTGTGAAGAAACTTTACAGAAGCTGGTATAAAGCGACAGGCTTAAAAGTCAGAAACAGAAAATTCCGCTCATTGTTCTTTGTGGAAGAATGGGAGAAAACCGTTGATAACAGGATTAATAACAAAGAGAGCATCCGGATGAAGGAACAGGTATTTCGCGAGATTGTCAGGAAGAGAGAGTTGAAAGATGAGTAAAGTATTGGTAACCGGCGCGGGAGGATTTATAGGGAGTCATCTTACAGAACTTCTTCTGCGCGAGGGAATAGAAGTAAAAGCATTTGTCCATTATAATTCTCTTGGAACATGGGGATGGATTGATACTTTCCCGAAAGAACTGAAAGATAGTGTTGAAGTTTTTGCAGGAGATATTCGGGACCCGCATGGAGTTCGGGAAGCTATGAAAGGCTGTGAGGCAGTTTTTCATCTTGCGGCGCTGATTGCAATTCCGTTCAGTTACCATTCACCGGATTCTTATGTTGATACAAATGTTAAGGGCACTCTGAATGTCCTTCAGGCAGCAAGAGATCTTGGAGGAATCCGAGTTCTGGTGACATCTACTTCTGAAGTTTACGGTACGGCAAAGTATGTACCGATTGATGAAAATCATCCTTTTCAGGGGCAGTCTCCTTATTCCGCGACGAAAATCGGGGCTGACAGACTGGCGGAATCATTCTATCGAAGCTTTGACCTTCCGGTAACACTCGTCAGGCCTTTTAACACTTTTGGCCCAAGACAGTCGGCAAGAGCAGTGATTCCGACAATTATTACGCAGCTGCTGTCTGGCAAAAAAGAAATCAGGCTGGGAAGCTTAACGCCTACACGAGACTTTAATTATGTTAAAGATACTGCAAACGGTTTTTATCAGATTTACTTGTCAGACCAAACTGTCGGCCAGGAAATCAATATTGCAACGCAAAAAGAAATTTCGATAGGTGACCTGGCAAATGAACTGATACAGCAGATCAATCCGGAAGCTAAAATCGTATGTGATGAACAGCGGCTTCGTCCTGAAAAGAGCGAAGTAAACCGTTTGCTTGGGAGCAATCAAAAAATCCGACAGTTAACGGATTGGAGACCGCGTTACAGTTTTGAATCAGGGCTTGCGGAAACTATAGATTTTCTTAGACTGAATATGAATCGTTATAAAACGGATATCTATAATGTATAACAGGAGCAGAGTTA
>JAEEGI010017478.1_pt1 | contig 14699 bp, 8 predicted proteins | sample 8958751 | NCBI WGS metagenome assembly JAEEGI01 (sample SAMN16246545, study PRJNA631951) | gut metagenome | biome: gut microbiome; feature: rumen; material: KS-attached | host: Bos | place: Iran: Karaj | collected 2018-10
AAATTAATGATAAATTATTCTAATTATTATATTAATATATATAATTATTCATTTCCATTTCAAAAAATAACAAATTCAATTAATGTAAATTTAGATTTTAATCATCAAAAAATATTAAAAGGAGAAATTAAAAAAATTGGGTTAAAAAATGATAATGGAATAATATTTAAAAAAAAGAATGTTTTTAATGAGCATATTAAAATGAGAAATAATTATATAGAAACAAATATTTTAAATGATAATAATATTTTTTTATATCAAATTTCTTTTTCTCATCTTTCAACAATTATTCATAGAAGATACCAAAAAATACAAGAAACAATTTCGATTATTATTGCAATTTTAATTCTCTTTTCTCTTTGTTTTTATGTTATTCTTTCTTCTTATCAAAATAAGATTAATGAATATAAAATCACAAATTCAATTTTTAAATTTTTTTCTTATAAAAAACATATTTTAAAAAATTCTGCTTTTAAATTATATAAAATATGTGATAATAAAAATAAATTTAATGAATCAACAATTTATGGTTTTAAACAAATTAAAAAATCAAATGTTAATTATCTGAATAATAATAGAGGTAATTCATATAAGAACCCATTAATTAAAAGTAAATCTTTTATTAGTAATGATAATTTATATTTAGATGGTAATATTCAAGGAAATGTTGAAAATTCAGCAATTTTCAAAGGAGATAAATTTTCAGTTTTTCTTTATATGCTTAATTTAAACAATTTAAGATTTTGTAAAAAAAAAAATCAATATTTTAAAAGAGAATACACTCATGTTCAAAAAGAATTAATGAAAAATATAGATTTTAAAGAATTTATAAAACATATTTTTGATATTGAAAAAATCAAATTTATATTAGCAAATCATAAAATATGTGAATATTGGAATCCTTCTAAAAAATATATTAATATTGACAATTTAAGTCTTTTACATTTAAAAACTAAATCTAATACTTCAAGAATTAAATTAATGCCTAAAACACAAATAAGTGTGAGAAGTGTAAATTCTAATAATAAACTTAATAATCCGATTGAATTATTAAATTGTAATAATACTGAAAAAAAGGTTATTTTTGAAAATAACTTATTAAAATTAAATCAAAATAATAATCTAAATTATGATTTAAAAAGAATATTAGATTATAATGATGTAAAATCTATATAAATTACAATAAAACTTTAAATTTAATATGTATAATAAATAAAAATATAAATTAATTGATTAATAATAAAAAATATAAAAAATATAAAAAATATCTGCTTTAATTAAACCATAGCTTCTTAAAAAATAAGAAAAAAGTCAATCAAATAAGTGAAAAATATATAAAAAACTATTATGAAAAAAAGAAAAAAAAAAGATTAAATATTAAAATAAAATATGTTTTTTTTCCTATTTAAATAAAAATAATAATCAATAAAATTATCTTTTCAAATACTTAATTCTTGAATTAAATTATTATCAGGTAATCTTTCTTTTAATCCTTTAATAGTCCAATCAATAATAAGATTTTTTAATTCTTCATCTTTAGCAATTTTAGCAATATTATCTAATTTACAATCAGAATAATAAGCTCCACTAATTAATTCATTATAATCTAAATAAGATAAATACAATTGAGTTTGGGCACCATCTTCAATAGTTTTTGTAAGATAGACAAGTAAAGGATAAAATATTTTAAATAATATATTTAATATAAAATAATCTTCTATAAATCTTACAAAATTAGTATTTACTGAACCAGGATGTAATGAAACTATTTTTAAGTCCATATTTTTCTTTTCAAATACATTTTTCAAATAATCTGTAAAATACATCAAAAAAACTTTGGTGATACAATATAAATTTAAAGAATCACTATATTTTCCAGTAAAATATTTTTTTTTAAGTTCATCAGGATTATCTAAAAAGGAAATAATATTTTTATCAAAATTAGCAAATTTATGTCCAATACTAGAAAGATTAATAATTCTTCCTTGAATATTCATATGAGGAATTAATAAAATTGATAAAAGAAAAGGTCCAATATAATTACCTTCAATATAACTTTCATATTTATCTTTTGTGAATATATAATTTCTTGGTTGTGCTCCTGCATTATTCATTAAAATATCAATTTTTGGATATTTTTCTTTAATTAAATTTGAAAATTTAATTATACTATCAAAACTACATAAATCTAAATATATATATTCTGCGTTTTTTCTTAAATTTAATGGAATTTCTTCTAAAGCTTTTTTCGCTTTTTCTTCAGTTCTGCAAGCAAATATTACTTTTGCATTTGATTTAACTAAATGAATTGCAGAATATCTCCCTATTCCTGAAGATGCTCCTGTTACTATGATAAATTTGTCTTTTAAATCATGTGTTTTTGTATTTACTCCTCCTTTTATATATTTTCTAAGGAAATATAAAATTATTAATATTATTGCTATTATCACATAATTCATTTTTAACTAATATTATATATCTAGATTATTTATTCACATTAATATTATTTAATTAATATTATTTTAAATGTTTATGATATCTTATATGATCCATTAATTAAATAATATTCTTTTTAATTTATTAAAAATAATATTTATCATAACAGATAAAAAATAAAAAAAATTTAAACAAAGAAAAATGGAAAAATTATAAATTTATATATTAAAATGAAAAATATATTATTTTTTAATAATAGTAATAAAATAAATAATATTTGAAAAATATGAATACCAATAATCCAAATAATTATTTATATAATAGAACAAATAGTATGACAACAAATCCAAATAATTTAATGAGAGAAAATCCTCCTAATGAAACTGAAAGAAATAAAAAGTATTTAAAAAAATCATCATTAAATAATATTTCAAATATAAAATACTTTGAAACAAAACTTGACATAAAATTTATAGACTATAAAATAGAAAAGTTTAAACATTTTTTAGATCCAAATTTATATAATTTAAAGGATTTACAAAATAAATACTTAAATTCAAACTCAGATTATGATAATCAATATGATAATTTAAGAATGAAATTAACTTCAAATTATAAAGATGAAGATAATATCAGTGAAATAGCAGATAATATAATTGATGCTTTTAATTTAGATGAAGATAGTAGAAATGAAAATGATTATGAAATTGAAAATTTTAAAGATGAATATAATAATAATTTGATGAATAATGATAAATTATCTTCAAGAAATAAAAATCAAATTCAAATTAATCCTTTAGAACATGATATGAGTAAATGTAACAATTTACAAATTAAATCTTTTGATAATTTATTTTATAATAAATTACAAAAGGATGAAAATCAGAATAAATTACATTCATCAAAAGATTGTTATAATAATGAATTTATTGGTATTGAAAGTAAAAACAATAATGAAAAAAAAGAAATTTTACTAAATAATTTTGAACATAATAAACTAAATTCAGAAGAAGAAGATGATTTAATTTTATCAAATATAATAAGAAGGGCACAACAACTTTATTCTGAAGATAATAAAATAATGAAAAAGAATAATGTTTTGATTCAAAATAACACTTTTAATAATTTTCAATCAAACTGTCAAAATGTTTCAAAAAAAATTAATGATAATATACCTTATATAATTTCTAAAAGTTTTAATGAACAATTATCTGATGATTTTTTAAAGGATTTTAAAAATGAAATACCTGTCAATATGTCTAAAAGTTTTAGTAATAAAAGATCAACTTTTTTAAAAGATTATAATAGTGATATATTTGATATAATTAATAAAAATAATAATAAAAAATCTTCTGATAATATTTTAAAGAAATTCAATAATAATTCTCAAAATTATACAACAAGTAGAATGATAAATAATTCAAATTCTTTAAATAATATTAAAAAAAATTCAAAAAACTTATCAAAAACTTTAAATAATTCTTTAAAGAATTTACCTAAGAAATATAATTATAATATGAATAAAAATATTATTAAAAATAATAACAAAAATATAGAAAATAAAACTGATAAAAATAATCAAATTACTCATAAAAATATTATCGTTAAAGCTCGAAATCCAGAAATTATTTCAAAGAATAATAAATCTAATATTATTATCGGTTTAACAAATAATAATAAAAAATATAATAAAAATAATAAAAATACTCTTTTTAAAAGTATATTTCCTAATGAAATACCTCAAGAGAAGAAAAAAATTAATAAATTAAACCATATTTCTAATAATTATAAAGCCAATGTTAAAATAAATAATAATATTGATAATTTAGAAAATAATGAAATTAAAAAAGATATTCCTAAGCTTGAAAATAATATTATTTCTAAAAATTATGATAAAAATATTAAAAAGAATGAAAATTATTTGACAAATAATATTTCTATAGAGAATGAAAGAAAAAATAATAATACTTCAAATATTATTTCTAAAAAATATAATAAGAATAATATTAATAATTCTAAAAATAATAATATTAGAAGAGATATTAGAAATAATTTTCCAATTAACAACATAAAAAATGATTATAATTCAAATAATAACAATAAAAATATAAATAATTTGTCAAATAATAATTCTAAAAATGATAATACAATGAATTTCAAGAAAATTAAAAATAAATTAAAAAATGATAATGTTTTTTCAAATTTAAACATTACTGAAAATAACCAACAAAATATGAGCTCTAAAAAAAATAATTTAAATATGAAAAATGATATTAATAATCAAAATGGTTCTAAAATAAATGATATGGATTTTCAAAATTTAACAAGTGATTTATCAAGAAATAATAAAAATATAAATATTAAAAACGAAATAAAATTTAATAATGAAAAAAATAATTTGAAGAACTCTAACTCAGAAAGGAAGATAAGTAATTTATTGAATCATAATAATTTTATAAATAATATGTTAAAAAATAATTCAAATATTAAAAATGATGATATCATATCTAATTTATCAAAAAACATAATAAGTAAAAAACAAAATAATATTGAAATCAAAAACAAAAACATAAATAACATCAAAAATTATGAAATTAATTTTAAAAATAATCAAAACTCTTCGAAAAATTTTGTATCAAATAATAAAAACAATATTAATGATAATTTATTAATCAACAATCAAAATATGAAAAATAATAACTCAAATAATTCATTAATTAATATTTCTGATGCTAAAATTAAAAATTATGAATCATATAATATATCTAATAATAGTTCTAAAATATATGATATAAATTCAACAAATCAAAATAAATCATCAAAAATTTTGAAAAATCATAATCCAAACATCAAAAAAGATATTTTATATAACACAAACAAAAAAGATGATGACATTGATATGACAAACAACATTTTTGAAAATAATAAAACAGATAATTTAAATAATAGTTCAAATAATTATATGAATAGCTCCTCAAAAATATATAATATTAATAATATATCTGATATGCCAAATAATAATTTTAATAATCTTTCATTGAATTTAAATACTATTTCAAATAGTAATTCAATTATAGAAAGTTTCCGTTCAAATCCAGAAAATAATAATAATAAACCAATAACAAGAATAATGAAAAGAAATATGGAATTTTTAAAAGAAATTAAAAATAATAAAAGAATATTTTCAGCGACAAAAGAACCAAAAATAAAAAAAATATTACAACAGAATTGTAGAAAAATATTAGAAAATCCTCAAAAATATTTTACTTATGAATTAACAGATAATATGATAAAAGCTCTAGGATTAGATAAAAAATTTATAAACAATGATATAATATAAAATATATTTTTTAATACAATTATATATTTGCATAATATTATTTATTTATTTATAAAAAAATATATAAATTGAAATAAATTAAAAAATAATCTTCATTTATATATCTAAAAAAATTTAGGTTAAATAAGAAAAAAAAAAGAGTTTTAATGATTTATCAATTTTTGACATGAAAATCTTTAATTATTTCTTTGATAATTTTTTTAAATCTAAAAATCAAAAAAAAAATTTTTTATTTTTCTATAAATTAAAATAATAAATTAATGGAATATCATCCTCAAAGAATGAATAAACGTAGAGATCCAAGAAATAGAGATTTTCATAGAGAACAAAGAGATCATCATAAATTTGGACCTAAGTATGAAATGGATGAAAGATATGAAAGAAGAACAGAAAAACAATGTAATTTATTTTTTTAATTGTTTAGCTATAATTCTTGATAAAGGCTTAAATCAATTATTAAAATTAAGAGATGATTTAGATGAGGATAAAAATGAAATCTAAAATGATATTTTTATTATTTTTTTATCTTAAATTTTCAAATTTAAATATTATTGTTTGTTAAATTGATATTAATTCATATATTTTTAAGAATTTCATACTATTTTCTTTTTTTTGATTTTTTTTTCTACTTTTATTAGAATAAATATGAATTTTGTTTTGAAAATTATTTTGTTTTTTTTTCTTTTTTAAAATTGTTTATTATAATATTTTAATTTATGTGGAATAATATTATTTTTTATTATATTATTATAATTCAAGAAAAATAAAATTAATGATTTAATGTCATAGAAAAGGATTTTAAATTTTTATTTAATGCAATAAATAGTCTTTTTTTGAAAAAATGATTTAAGAAAACAATAATTTATTTAATATAATTATTAATTTATTTATTTTAATTTCATTTACATTTTTAAATATCTTTCATTTAAATTATGATTTATTTAAAATTAACTTTAATTTTAAAGGAAAAAGATAAGAAAAAATTTTTAACAAAGTTCAATAATAACACAAATTAAAAATTATATTAATTTATTAGAAAAAAATTAAAAAATAAAAATAAAATGAAAAAAAAGTATATATAACCGATAAAAAATAAAAAAAATTAAAAAAATGAATCCAATACAATCAAATAGTCAGTCAATGTCAAAAGACCAGAATTACAACAGGAAGCGCCAATTCCAATATTCCTCTCATGATAAATTAAGAGAACGTTCTCGTGACAGGGATCATGACCGAGAACGTGACAGAGACAGAGATAGAGACAGAGATCGTGGTCGAGATCGAGATCGCGACGATCACTATCACAATCACTACCATTATGAGCACGATGACAGATATCACAGATCTTCATATCCTTCTTATGAAGAAAGAAATAATAATAGGAAATATGATTGTTATATTTTATTGCCTAAAAATTACTATAATTATATTCTGAAAAATTTCGAGAATTTAAGAAATGATTTGAAAAATAATATTAAAGATATTAATAATATTCAATTTGATTATAATCTCCCTCATTTTCCAGATTATATCTTTCGATTAACAACACATAAAATATATTCTAAAGGGCAAGCAATAAGAATAATAAGTGATTATTTATTTAAAGAGCAGAAATTAATTTTTAAAAATATGTCATATTTAAAAGTATCAATATTAATACCAGATAATGTAATAGGATTCATAATAGGAATAGAAGGAAAAAATATAAATTCAATAAGAGATGAAACAGGTGCCCGAATTGAAGTTCATCCTCAAAATGATAGTAGGAAATATAGACAAATTGAAATTGCAGGTGATCCTTTAAGTATAAGTAAAGCTGCTGAAAAAATTTATGGTATTACTTATAAATATGTTAATTTTAACAATCAACAAATTTTAAATAGAAGTGATAATAAAGATTATAGAGATAATAATAATAATAATAATAATTATAGAAGAAGAAATAATGATTATGATTATGATCATAGAAGAAGATATTCTATTTCTAGATCTAGATCAATTTCAGATGATAATAATAATAGAAATAATGATAATAATAGAAATAATTATAGAGAAAATTCAAAAAGAAGAGATGATGATTATAATATGAAAAGAGATGAAAGATATCATTCATATAAAAGAAATGATTCAATGAGTAGAAGTGAATCAAATGATAGAAGAGAAAGAGACAGAGATAGAGAAAGAGATAGAGATAGAGAAAGAGAAAGAGAAAGAGATAGAGAAAGAGAAAGAGAAAGAGACAGAGAAAAAGAAAGAGAAAGATCATATAGTAATGATAATAATAATGAAAATAAAATGATAGATTCAATTAAAAAAGAAGATGATGATTTAAATGAAATTAAAAATAACAATGATTCAAATAATAATTCAGTAAGTAATATAAACATTAATAATAATCCAATAAATAATAATCCAATTAATAATAATAATAATAATGTAATAAATACAAATCAAATAAATGAATTTGGACAAAGATTAAAACAGAATTTGGAAAATGGGGTTAAATGTTCAATTAATGTTGTTTTATCAAAAGAATCTGTTGATTTATTAAAAAGATATAAAGAAAATATTTGGCTTACTTTAGAAAATACATATCAATGTTCAGTTTCTAAAAAAGTTGAAAAGTTAGATGATAAAGATGTGAGTATTATTACTTTTAATGGAGCTCCTGAACAGAATACTCTTGCTTTATATCATCTTCAAAAATATCTTATTGATTCCTCGAAAAATGAAAAATAGGTTTTTTTAATTTGTCTTTATCATTTTTATGATTTTTAATATAATTATTTTTTATCTATATTTGATTATTTTATAATTATATCTCTTTGGATATTTTTGTTTTTTTTTGGTATTTTTATTATTTATCTTTTTGAATTTTTGAGATTTTTTTGTTTTTTTTTTTCTCTCATTTTATAATATTTTAAATTATTTTTTTTTGATAATGAAGATTATAATTTTTTTTATTTTTGTTAATCATATAATCATATATCTTATATATATCATTTTGTATAATGCATTATTTTTTTATTGTTTTTTACTCCTAATATTTTACAAATTGTTTTTTTATTTATTTATCATATATATATTTTTATATATATATATTAATGCCTATTAGAGTTTTTTACAATTTATATATTATAATATATTTTATATATATTTATCATAAAAAAATGTCAAAAAAATTAAAGAAAAATGGAATAATTAGTAGAAAGAACTGATGAAGGAAATAGTGAATTTAAAGATATTTAAAATAAATTAAATAATAAATTAAACATATTAAAAATTAAAAAATAAATTTTAAATAAAAAAAAAATTATTTATTTGATATACCTAATTCTTGTTTTAAAGTATTATTTTCTTCAACAAGTAACATATTATCATTTATTAATTTATTATTGTCAATTTCTAATTGTTTAATTCTTTCATCAATATTCGAATTATTTATAGTTAAATTATTTCTTCTATCAACCATTTGTTGTAAACTATTAATTTGTAAATCTTTTAATTCTATTTCAGTATTTAAGTTTTTATTTTTTTTATCTAAAAGTTTATATTGTTGTTTTAAATTTTCAAAATCTTCATATAAAATATCATTTTCATTCTTATTCTTATTTTCTAAATCAGTATATCTTTTATTTAAAATTTCATAATCTCTATTAAAAGAATCATATTTTTGATGAATATTATTAAGTTCATTTTTAAAAGTTATATTTTGATTTATTAAATCTTGTTTTTCTAATTGTGAATTATATGCATATTGTAAAAATTGATTTATTAAACTTTCCAATTTATTAACATATTCATGAAAGTCTTTATTATTATTTTCTGGATTATATATTTGAAAATATTTATTTCTTTCAACTTCAATTTTTAAAGTTTCATACATATATTTTATTTTTTCAATATTTTTAACATATTTATCATTAATTTCACTCATATTATTATCAAGTTGATATCTATAATTTTGAATACTACTTAAACTACTATTTACTTTTTCTCTCACATTCATAATTTTTTGTTTTAATTGATCAAATAAAATTCTATTATTAGAAGAATTATTCATTGGTAATTCTGGAATATTAATTTTTTCATTTGAAAAAACTCCTAAATAATTGTCAATCCAATCAATAATCATTTTTATATTATCATTTGAATCATTTATTATATTTTCAATATCATTTTCTAATTTTTGAATTCTATCTAAATTTTTTTGATTTGTTTTTATATTTATTCCTAAATCTGATTCTAATTTATTTTTATCTATTTTCATATTTGAAAAATCACTTTTTAAATTAATTAATTCATTATTTGTAGAATTAAATTTTTGATTTAATTCATATACTTCATTATTTAAATTTTGAATATCAAATTTCATTTTTCTATTTTCTTCCATTAAATCCGAATTTATTTTTTGTAAATGTTCAACATCATTTTGAAAATTTTTATTCAAAATTTCAGTACTTTGAATTTGATAATTTAATTTACTATTTTCATTATTTAATTTATCATTATCACTTTTTAATTCAAAATTTTTTTTTTCTAAATTCTGATTTTTTTCATTTATTTTATTTATTTCTTGTGAATAAACATTCATAACTTCAACTAATTCTTTTATTTTTTGTTCAGATTTATTTTTCTCTTTCATCATTTGATTTAAATCACTTTCTAATTTATTATGTGAGTCTTCTCTTGATGAAAGTGCCAAAGTAATATTATTACAATTACTTTTTATTGTATTAAACTCATTAGTAATTTGAGATAATTTTTCTTCTTTTAAACAAAGAGTTTTTTTAACATTGATTAATTCATTTTGATAATCTTTTATTATATTATTAAATTCATATATTGCTTTATCTTTATTTGATAATTGATTTCTTAATTTAATTTCTAAATTACTTAAAGTTTGAACTTCATTTGATAATTTTTCAATTTTATTTTGATATTCTCTCTCATTCATATTTAACTTTTGTTCAAGTAAATCAATTTGTCTTTTATAATTTTGATTTTGAAAATTAGAAATTAAATCAATATTATTAGAATTAACAAAATCAGTCCCAGACATTTTTAAAAATTTAATAAAAATAATTATAAATAAAATTAAAAAAAAAAAAACAAAAATTAAATGATAAAATTTAAAAAAATAAATAAAAATTCCTATTTATTAAATCTAGCCATAATTTGATTTTTAATCATATTAATAATCATAAAAGGAGTTTTTCCCAAACCAAGCATTTGTAAAATTCCATACATAGCAGCAAAAATAATAATAGGAATTAACCAATAACCAGTAATCATTTTCCAAATATCTTGATAACTAACATAAATAAGTAAAATCCAAGCCCAAAGTGGAATAACAGTTTGTCTTATATTATTATGTCTTCTTTTTGCATCTTCATAAATATCAGTTGTTCCTTCTTCATATTTCATTTTTAATCCTTGTAATTCTGAATCACTTAATAAATTCTCATATTTTATATCTGTCTTATTAAAAATTTCTTTTATTTTTTCATCTGAAATTTTCCTTATTTCATTTTCTTCTTCTATTTCTTTATATTCAAATAATTTTAATGGTTCTGGAATTACTTTATATTCTTTAAATAAATCAAAACATGCATAATTTTTCTCATAATATTTATGATATAAATTGTCTATTTCACTTTCTGATATTTGATTCCATACTCTTGGTATTCCATCTTTATTCCAAAATTCATTTTTGAAATTATCTATTTGAATTGATGGTATTTCTTTTGCTTTTTTTAAAAATTCTTTTTTTATTTCATGAATTAAATCTTTTTCAACATCTTTTATATATGTTTCATATTCTTCATCACTCATATTATAATTTAATCTTAAAAATTTTTTATATGAATTTGATATTGATTGAGTATATAATAATATATCAGAATTAATTTCATTCCAAAATTCTGTATTTAATGTTTCTAATCTTGTTAAAATTGAATCTTCTATAAAATTCTTTATTTTATTTATAATTTCTTCTTTTTTCTTTTCTAAAGATGCTATTCTTTGATTTTCTATTATTTCATCAAATAAATCTGCATTTTCTTCACCAACTTCCCAACTTTCAAAATATTTTAATTTTTTTAATTCATCTTCAAATTTTTCTAAATATTTTTTTTTACATTGTTCACTTATTTCATAAAAATTATCTCTTTTATAAATACTATTTTCTAATTCAACTCTAAAATCTTTTTGAAATTTAGGAATTAATCTTTTTAACTGATTAGCAAAAGAAGTATACAATTTATTAGCTAAATCATTAAACAAATCTTTTCTAACATTTTGATAAACATGAGGTAAATAATCTTTAGCATTATTTTCATAATTTTCTTTACATTCATTAACAATATTATTTATTTTCTCTTGGAAATTTTCAATATTTTTCATAGAAGATTCCAATTCTAATTCATTAATTTTACTTTCAACAAGATTTAAACTTTCATTTTTAATTTCATTACATCTAAATTGAGCTAACATTTCTTTTTGACCAGGAATATTAACATCTTTATTATTAATAATAATACCCCACATATCCCAAGTATATTTAGCAAAACCATCAATAGGAACATTATTATCATATTTAACATGATCAAATAAATATTTTTCATTTTCATTTTCTGGTTTTCTTAAATCTTTTTTAATAACTTCAATAGCATCAATAAATTTTTGAGGTTCATAAAATTTATGAGGTAAAGTATAAAAATCAAATTTAAAAAATTTCTCAGGAGCAGCATCTTTATATTTTTCAGGTTTCTTAATTTCTCCCCATATTTTCTTAATATCCCCAAAAATAGATTCCATTAATCTATCTTTATCATCTTGATATTCATTAAAATCTCTTAAGACAATTACAATTTTTTTTTCACTTTCTTGTTGAAATAATTTTAAATTTTGTTCAAAAACAATTTTTAAAACACCATAATTAGAAGCAGTATATCTTCCAATATCATTAGTCCACATATTAATTAAAAGTACATCAGCCATAGCTAAAGCAAAAAGAGAAGAACATTGTTCAAATTTAAATCTATCATCTCCTCTTTCTTTAGCATCAGTTCCTTCAACGTCAAAAATAATAGTAGAGAAATCTTTATTAATTGCAGCCCATATTCCTTGTGTTGTTTGACCACGTCCTTTATCATCTGACATTACTTCAAATTCTGTGTTAAATATGTGATTTAGTAATGTTGATTTACCTGATGATTGACATCCTATTATTGCTAAAGTGTTGTATTCTTTTTTATTTTTTGGATTAAAGTTTTCGTCTGAGAAATATGTTTTAAATTTCTCGTTGAAGGTTAAGTCTTCGAATATTAAGTGAATCATTTTTTTTTTTTTTGGGTTTTAAATAATTTTTTTTTAATTTTTTAATATTAATCATATTAATTTTTTAATTATTTTTTATGGATAATTTTATTAATTGTTTTTTATTTTATTTTTTTTTTTTGATTATTTTGTACAAAGATTGTGAAATGGATTTTTTGGCTTTTTTGAATTTTGTCTTTGGGATAAATTCTTTTTTGAATGTGGAATATATGTTATATTATTATTTTGAAGATTTAATAAAGGAACATAATTATTTTTTTTTGATAAATTCATTTTATTTGGTATTTTATTTTTTTTATTCTTACTTAAATCAATTCTTTCTGAATTTATTTTTTCTTTTGATTTTGTTTTAATTCTAATTGAATTAACATATGAACAACCTTGACTTAATGTTCTTCTAAATTTTGGCTTTTCAATATTGAATACTTGTTTATCTTCTTTACTATATTCTTTTCTATGTTGATGACTATTATTATTATAATTTAAAGTATTACTATTATTATTATTATATTTTGTTAAAGTAAAAAAAATTGATAAAAGATCTTTTTTATGTTTTGAAATTACTTGTCTTCTTTTTAATTCTTTTTCATTTGTTTTTTTCATTATTCTATTTAAAGTAATAATCATTTCTTTATTTTCTTCATTTATATTCTTTTTTTCATTTATAAAATTTTGACTTCCATTATTATTGTTTTTATATTGATAATTATTATAGTTTTTTAAATTATTTTTAAATTTCATACTTATATAATCAGTATTTTTTTTAATTTTTTTTTTATTTGATAACTCACTTTCAGTAATTAACATTTCACTTTTTTCTTCTTCAATAATTTGTCCTTTTTGAATATATTCATTTTTATGATTATTTCCATTTTGAACTCCTAAAGCTAATAAATAAGAAGGAGTTGCATTTTCTTCTTTTTCTTTTACAAATTTTAATGTATTTACAATTGGAATAAAACTTTTTAAAGAAGGATTTTTAATATTATTTTTTTCTAACTGAGTAAAAATATTACAATTAATATTTGAATTTGAATTTTTTTCATTTTCATTTTCATATGTTTTAATTATAACACTTCCATTATTTTCATTTTCAAAAGAAGGAAAAGAAATATTAGTATTGTAATTACAATCATTAGTATAATAATTTATTAATGATGATACATTTTCCTTATTTGAAGTTTCATTTAAGTTTTTTTTTGGTTTTTCTTTTTCTGTTTCATCCATTAAGAATTCTCCTAATGATAAAAATGATGCTGTTTTTCTATGAAAACTTCCTCTTTTTGAACACTTTCTTTTCTTTATTGTTTTTTCTGGGTTTTCTTCTGATGATATTTCTTCTGTTTGGTGATTACTATTTATGTTTAAATTTAAATTTACTTTAAATCATTTTTCATTTTTTTTTTCAAAATTTAAATTTCAATTTAATAATTTTTAAATTAATTCTTTTTTTTATATTATATTTAAAATCATTATTATCTTTATTTAATTAATAATTAAAAATTTTGTTTTGATTTTATTTTACAATATTTCATTTTTTATTTGCTTATTTAAAGAATTTCAATTTTTATTTTTATGTGAA
>JAEEGI010017480.1_pt1 | contig 14697 bp, 8 predicted proteins | sample 8958751 | NCBI WGS metagenome assembly JAEEGI01 (sample SAMN16246545, study PRJNA631951) | gut metagenome | biome: gut microbiome; feature: rumen; material: KS-attached | host: Bos | place: Iran: Karaj | collected 2018-10
CTTAAGTGGTTTGAATTCAACTTCTTCGTACTTTCCATCGTTTTCAACGATGATGCTCTGACACATAGCACCGGTTGTAAGTCGTCTTGGCTCTATGGCCTTAACAGTTCCTGATACGGTTGCAAAAATATTGGCCGAAACAAATCCGCCTGCTTCCGCAATCTTCTGGCCTGTAAGAACATGATCGCCCACCGCCACAATCGCTTTTGCCGGAGCGCCGATGTGCTGTGACAGAGGATATACCAAATCCCCTTTTGGTAGCACTGATTTTATGGGCTTATCCTTAGACAATTCCTTGCCTTCATATGGATGGATTCCGCCCGCGAACGTACCTCTTGCCATTTCCTACCCTTCTTTCAATTATTTTTAGAAAATATTATCTCAAATGACTATTTGAGAAAGATAAAACCCAACATTAATAGTATACTCAATTTTGTTTAAAAATTCCATATTGAGCGACAATTATGCAAGAAAAAAAGCTGTGAAGAAATGAGAGTTTTCTCACTTCATCACAGCTCATTGACTTTATTTTCTCCACCACCATCTGAAGCCTTTGTAAAGCCACGGGGACGGTTCATCTCAAATTCTCATATGGGTCTGTAATTCGCCTTTTTATTACCGGGCATATTATGCTGCAGCAGATCAGGCAATAAACCGAACTTCCCATAATAACAGGAAGAACAATCGAATATGGCAGGAATGCAAGAATAAAAAACAGATACAACAGTGATGTCATTAAGAGCTTAATGCTACTCTTCCATTCAAGGAAAAGGAGTATTGCTGCATTTCTGATAATTCCGGAGATTCCAAGATCAAGGTGAGCGCACATAACAGACACCCACTGGCTAAGGACAATGCCTATACCGAATATCCCGGCGCCGGCGCCCATAATGATCATATAGGACATATCGTCGCCTATGTTTTTAAAGTTTCCTGAAAGGCTCATGAGATAATACCCGTAAAAGATCATTCCACCCAAGAGTATCCCGGGGATCATTTTTTTAACAAGGCCGCTTACAAATTCTTTAAAATAATCCTCCAGTGTAAAATCATAGCCCTTTAGATACATTTTCCCCATGAAGGCGCAAAGGGCTGTCCAGGCCGCCGGAATTGTTATAACAGGTATGCAGGTCAGGATAAATACCAGATTAACCATAAGCATCTTTCCCGGAAAATTTGTAACAAGATATATAATGCGGAAAAAGCCGTCCTTCGGCGGCTCTTTTTCCACATCGTTTTCTCCCAGATACCATTTCATGAAACGATTTAAATATTTCATTTTTCCCCCAATACATTGTGACGATATTGTCTGAAAAAGTTAATTCTTCATACCGGTAAGTACGATGCCTTCAACAAAGCTCTTTTGACCAAAGATATAAATAACAATACCCGGTAAAATAGTCATAAATGTGGCCGCCATTGCCATGGGCCAGTTGGTTCCGAAAGATCCGGTGAAATTGGTTAGCGCAATGGCAAAGGTAAACTTGCTCATACTGTTGATATAGATTATCTGCTGAAGCATATCATTCCATATCTGTATAAATAGCATCATTCCAACCACCACCACTGCAGGCTTGATGGCGGGAACCAGGATTGTCCACAAAATTCTCATGCGGCTGGCACCGTCTATGGATGCCGCTTCGTCAAGATCTCTTGGAATCGTCATAAGGAACTGCCTTATAAGGAAGATATTAAAGAATCCGCCTCCTGTTAAAAAAGGAAGGATCAAGGGCCAATAGGTATCACCCAGTCCAAAGAATTTGGTCCATACGATGTAAAGCGGTATAAGTGTAACCATTCCCGGAAGCAGGATGGTACTTACGCATATCTTGAAAATAAGGTTTTTTCCTCTGAATCTCAGCCTTGCAAAGGCATATCCACAAAAGATTGCTGTGATTACTCCAAATGTTACTGCAGGAATAATAATGGAAAAAGTATTCTTAAAATATCTCCAGTACTCAAAGGTTTCAAGAGTTTTTGTATAGTTGGACCACAGCCACGAAGTGGGGATAAATGACGGAGGATACGCATTTACCTGAGCCACGCTCATAAGTGATGATCTGAATATCCACCATATTGGGAGGATTGTCAGGAATGCAAAAAACAATGCGATGAGTGTAGCCACTGTACTGTTGGCCAGCTTTCTTTTTTCTTTGCCTGTCATATATGCTCCCTCCCTTCTTATGCTTCATCACTGAAGATGCTGTCTTTTTGTGTCACAAAAAGTACTATTGTAAAAATTCCTACAAGTGCAAAAAATATAACCGAAAAAGCCGCTGCATAACCAAGCTTATTTTTTTCAAATCCATACATGTAGATAACATAGGATAAAAACATGGACTTCTTGGCCGGACCACCGTTTGTAAGAGCAAGTGCAGGGTTGACAACCTGCAAGTGAGTGATCAGCGCCGTGAGTACATTATAAAAGATAATGGGCTTGATACACGGAATTGTGATATTCCAAAATCTCTGCCAGGAATTAGCACCATCTATCTGCGCTGCTTCCTTGTAAACTGTGGGAACATTCTGAAGTCCTGCCAGGAATATGACAATGAGGTTTCCGCTGGCCCATACGGCTATCAGAACCAGAGAAGGAATAACCTGTTTGGGGCTGTCCAAAAATCTCTGTGGCGGAATCCCAAGCATTCTGAAAATGAAATTGAAAAGTCCGTAGTTCTGCTCATAGAGCCACTGCCACCCCTTGAATACACCAATGGCAGGAAGAAGATACGGTATAAAGAAAATTGAACGAAAGATAGTTCTTCCAAAGATATCCATATTAAGCAGCAGTGCTATTACTAGTGAGTATAGTACAGCACCGATAACTGCCAGAAAAGCATATAAAAGTGTAGCTTTCACAGCGCTGACAAAATAAACATCCTTGGTAAAGATCCTGATGAAATTGTCCAGTCCGACAAATTCAGGTTTGGAAAGACCATTGTAACTAAAAAGACTCAGCACAAACACTGCGATGGTGGGAAGATAGCTTATGAAGGTGATTCCCAAAAAAGCCGGAATCAGGCACAGGTATGCACATCGCTCCTCTTTCTTATTGTATTTAGATTGAGAAGAACGTATTTTTCTCTTTCCCTTTGCATCTTTCATACACTTCACCTCGCTTGTACTTAATATCCCCGCAACATCCATTGTATAACCCCTCTTTCCTGACATCAATGCCTGCGAAGGCATTACTGTGCCTTCGCAGAGCACTGTATCTGATAAAAGTTAATTGTTAGTACTGAAAATCTCATTTAACTCATCATAATACTCATCAATAGCTTCCTTCATTGACTGATCTCCGGACCAGACAGCTGAGAATGCAGAATCAAGAGTTGCATTGAACTCATCGGTTGCATTGACATAGTACCAGGCTGTAGACTGGGAATTTTCTCTTGCGTAATCCACTACTGCGCTCTTATACATATCATGCTCAGGATAGTTAGGATTATCGATCCATTTATTGGTGAATTCATCAGTTGTATACCACTTATCAAGAATAGGCATCCATGTTCCTGCTTCGATAAGGGACCAGCTGTTCTCCTCCTGGTAATACCACTTAAGCCATGTCATTGCCTCTTCAGGGTGCTTGGTTGTTGCAAATACTACGTTAGGTCCACCGGTACAGATTGTAACCTTCTCTTTCATATAAGGAAGAACGCCTACACCATATCTGAAATCAGCAGATGGTCCAAGGAAAGTTCCAACGTTCCAGGTTCCGTCAGTTGCCATAACAACCTTCTTTGATCCAAGTGAGGATTCAAGAGCATTGGCTGCACTTGTTACAGGAGGTGCGCAGTGATATACATCAGAAAGGTCTGCTATCTTCTGAAGAGCTTCTACAGTTGCAGGATCATTGATAGTACACTCTGAACCATCCTGGTTATAGTATCCGCCGCCATTACTCTTTGCCCATACCTCCAGCTGCCATGGAAGAGTATTTACTGTGCATCCGTATACATCCACATTGTTGGGATCAAAATCAGGGCTTAATGCGTTGTTGCCGTTGATATCAAGAGTAAGTGTCTGAGCCACTTTAACGAATGTATCAAAGTCCCAGGCCTTGTCTGCGCTGGCAGGTGGTGTAAACTCTGCCACATCGAGGTTTTGCTTGGAGCAGACCTCCTCAAGAAGGTCGATGTTGTACCACAGATTAAGTACTTCATTGGCTGCTGAATACGCAACGGGTGTTCCCTTATATTTGAAGGTTATGGAATCCAAAGGCTTGGAATCTCCTTCTCCGTACATAGAGCTGATATCTGCCAAAAGACCGTTCTCAGCAAATTTAAGAACACCGGCTTCGCTCATGATAGCTGTGTCAGGAAGTTCTCCTGCTGTTGCCATGGCATTTAACTTGGTAACATAAGTATCATGGTCTATCTTGACAACCTCTACTTCGATCTCATCCTGTGACTGATTGAACTTATCAGCAACAGCCTGAGTTGCGGCAGTTTCAGTTTCATTTCCCCACTGAGCATATGTAATGTGTACCCTGTCCCCGTTCTTTTCAGTGGAAGCAGCAGGTGTCTCACTCTCAGCTATAGTTTCGCTTGCAGTATTTTGTGTCGTGTCCTGTGCTTCACCCTGTGAGCTTTCAGAGCTTGCCCCGCAGCCGCTTACCAGCATTGCTGTAGTTGTGATTACAGATAATGCCATACTCAACAATTTTTTCTTTTGCATACTTAGAAATCCTCCTTCATAAATAAAAAATATTATTCAACCTTTGCTCTTTACAGAGATACTCTCTGCCATACCTCCATCTCGCCGATTCCCCTGTTATTCCAAAATGCATAAGGAACAGCTCTGATCCTGACAGGCTTTTTTTCAAACTCAGCCTTCCCGTAAAGGGAATCATCCATAACGCCTTTGCTTTGCACTCTATAGCCCTGATACTCTACAAGCGGCACCTCTCCCGGAAACTCGCTACCAGGATCTGTATTACACAGCCCGGCATCAGCATCCACATATATATCCGCCAGGTTCTTTCCGTTGTCCGCTTCCTCAAGGCAGTATACGAATGGACCGTTTACAACTGCTACTTTTCCAACATCTGCGCGAACATTGTGATTGGCAGCAACAAACTGCGGATGAATGTCAGTTTTGAGTCTGATGCAGTAACTTCCGGCAGATAGAGACAGCCTTGCGTAATTATTTATGGCCTCATAAGCTGCTTTTTCGCCGTCAAGAATTATCTCCATATCCCTTGCATATGCGGGAATCCTTATTCTGAGAACTGCGTCTTTTTTAAGCGTAACCCCGATGTCCACAGTTCCTTTTGTCAAAAGATCAGACTTAAGATCAATAACTGCCTCCTGTCCCACATCGTCCACATCAGCCCTGGATGAAATAAACTGGTTTATGTATATTCCGTCCTCATCACAGGAATAAATGTACTGCGGCAAAGAAGCCAGAGTCCTTGCAAGATTCGGTGGACAACAGGCCACATTGAACCACTTTTGTCTGATGGGCTTAACATGATCCATGTATGTATGTTCAGTACAAAACTGTGGCACCATCTCCAATGGATTTACATAAAAGTACCTGTCCCCCTGAAGATTCATGGCTGCAAGGATCGTATTGTACAGTGCTCTTTCCACAGTGTCATAGTAGGACGCATCCTTTTTAAGAGCTGCCATTCTCTGACCAAACATCATTATTCCCACAGATGCACAGGTCTCGCAGTAATTGGTACTGTTAGGCAGATCATAGTCTGTGGTAAAGCATTCCAAAAATCCGCTGCTGCCGATTCCCCCGGTAATATACATCCTTTTATCTACCATGCTGCTCCAGAGCCTGTCGCAGGCTTTTTCCATTTCCTTATCCTGCTCTTCTATGGCAAGGTCTGACATGGCGCTGTACAGATACATAGCCCTTACAGCATGCCCTTCAGCTTCTGATTGCTGCACAGGCGGTTTGTCCGCCTGTGCATATTTCATTGAATAACTTCTGAACTCAGGAAAGAACTCCGGGCCATTTCTGCCATCGATTTCTCCCTGCAGATAATTAGGTGCCGTGCCCCTTTGCCTTACAAAATAATCAGCCTGTTTTAAGTACTTGTCATCCTTGGTCCACTTATACAGCTTGATAAGTGCCAGCTCAATCTCTTCATGTCCCGGAACTCCGGGGATCTGGTCCCTGCCCGTTCCAAAAACTTTACAGATAAGATCAGCATTTTTAATTGCAATCTGAAGAAATTTCTTCTTATCCGTAACCAGCGCATATGCAACTGCTGCCTCGATCATGTGCCCCGAGGTATATAATTCGTGTCCCTCAACCAGGTTAGTCCATTTCTTTTGCGGTTCTTCAATCTGAAAGTACGTATTCAGATAACCGTCTTCATCCTGAGCTTTTTCCAGAATATCCACCACCTGATCGATCCTGGATTCGAATTCCGTTCCCTGTCCCGCTGCTATGCAGTAGGAAGCTGACTCTATCCATTTGTACAGATCGGTATCCAGAAAAACTACTCCCCGGCGCTCTCCTTTTTCAATCCCGGCTGCAATTTTAAAATTCTTGATACACCCAGTGGGATCTGTTCCTTCAAGTTCATCATTTAAAGCTTTCCACTGATGAACCAGCATGACTTCACTCACTTTACTGATATAATGCCCAAATAAAGGATCAGTGACTTTAACCTGCTGAAGTTTCAATGGCCTTATAACTTTTTCCATGCCCAATGCCCCTTCATTTTTTTATTAGTTTATCAGTACTCCGTTCTCATCGAAGGTATACTGTGTAAACCACTTGGTAATGGTACGACCTATTACCATATGGCCTTCAGAGTCAAAATAGTGTCTTCCGTCCTCAAGATCCACAAATGAGCTTGTAACCATCAGACCTTTGTGGTTGAAGTAGTATTTTTCTCCATCTGCTTCTCGGACACCGTCTATGACCCGAGCACCATTTTCATCGAAATAATATGTATTTCCCCATCTGGTCATAAAGCCTGTTACCATATGACCTTCCTTGTCAAAGAAGTATGTATTTTCGCCTAAAGTCACATAATCTAAAGCTACCATTGCTCCCTTTGAGTTAAAATAGTATTTGTTGCCTTCAATCTCGAATATTCCATCTTTATACTGAATACCATTTTCATCAAAGTAATATGTGCTTCCCCAGCTGGTCATGAATCCCGTTACCATAATGCCGTCTTTGTCAAAATAGTAGGTATCATCGCCTATGGTTACATACTTGCCCACAACCATGACACCGGTTGTTTCCTTAAAGTAGCGGTAGTTACCGTCAACTTTCTGTAATCCTGTAAGTTTGGTGCCATCCTCAGTTACAAGATAATATGAACCGTATTTGCTTATAAGGGTTGCTTTGACAGGTTCCTCTTTAACAATGTTCTTAATCTGCCACTCGTGAACGCCAACTCCTGTATAGCCGTTCTCGATCTTTTTAAAGGTTGCACGGATTCCCTTGGTGGTAATTGTGTCAAATTCTGAAACCGTAAAGTCATCAACCACAAGTCCATCTGCATCAACTGTGGAAATCTTTGTAAAGTTTCCTTCTTCATCAAGGATCTCATAGGTGATCTGCGAAGGATAATTGATTCCACCATTGTCAATTTCTGAGCCGTCATACCACAGATACATGTTTGAAGTGTTGAATGTAACTTCTACAGGCCACAGATATGTAAGACTCTCGCTTGATGATGTATTGCCCCAGGTCCCCCAGTGTCCATATCTGCTATTGTAGGAATCCACAGGCAGATTTCCGTCATTTACTGCAGGAAGTGACTCCCAGCTGGATGTATAAGATGCTGACAGCTGTGCAACAAATGAAAGATTATCATCCTCAATCTTTAGCTCTGCAAAAGCCTTCGCCATTGCTTCATCTGCTGCCTTAAGGTCTTCATCACTTGCATCTTCCTTATTAAGCATTTCCTCTGCAGCTGCGATTGCTTCTGTAAGAGTTTCAAATCCTTGTGTCACATGAGTTTTCTTTACCAGCTTAAATGCCTTGATGTCATCTTTTAAGGACTGCTTTGCAGCTGAAAGAGCATCGCCGTATCCGTATACTCTCCACTCAATAACTCCGCTTCCAAGATTCTGAGGATTAAGGATCATCCTTATGGCTGTTGTCTTAACAGGATCAAAAGTAGTTTTATTAAACTTGTTAAGTTCAACTCCAAGACCCTCAACTCCGGTAAAGCTCTTCCAGGTAGTTTTGTCTGAATCCAGGTACATATAGCTTACAGATGCCGGATTGAAGTTGCCGTTTCCGTCCCTGAAGTAATATGCATCCGATCCTGTCAGGATCTGCTCCTGCTCCCAGGTATACTGAACCCATGCCTGTGCGCCGTTGTTGCCGCCCCAGTTATGCCAGGTTCCATGGCTTGTGTCTCTGCTGGAGGATGGTTCATAGCCGTCATTGAGTGTCGGGCATCCTCCAAGGTCATTTCTGTTTTCATAAATAGCTGAAGGAACTGCATTTTCAGCCAGATTAACAAGACTTCCGTTTACAACCATTACTGTCACGGATGCAGTAATGTCATATCCCTTTACTACGCCGTTTACAGTAAATACGCCTGCTTTGCTGTAGCTGTCAGGATCAATTTCATCCCATACTACCTCAGCCTTTTCATAGATACCGTTGGAATAAAGAACCTGAACCATAGCAGGAAGTTTGGGCATCTTACCAACAGGTGTCACCACATCAGCTGCTATTGCGGAAGTGATCACAACTTCCTCTCCTGTGCCAAATAGTTCCAGTGCTTTATCTGAATCAAATGCCACAGAGTAAACTCTGAAGTTATCAATGATACCGTTAAAATACGGATCAGTCTGGTTTGTTCCTCTTCCCAGATAATCAGACTGGTTTGCCTTAAGACTACTCAGTGACAGACTGCATGGAACGTTGATCTTCTCATAGCCGTCCACATAAAGAACTGCATTTTGTCCATCAAGGGTAAGGGCAACATTCTTAAAGAAATCTTTGGCAATAGCTACGCCGCTATTATATTTTTCTTTGTTTACTGACAGTACCAGCTCGTTTCCGTTTTCAAAAGAAACATAGACTTCTTTACCGGCATTGTCGTCAAAACTAAATACCCTTGCTCCGTTACCGTTAGAAGCATTAAGCTTTATGTCAGCGCTTACTGTACTCTCTTTAAGTCTCTTAAACAGGCTCTCATCGAGTCTTACGTAGCCGTTTGAATTACTTCCGCTTATGCTAAAGCCCTGAGTGCCATCCTTACCTGTAGCAGTGGTAAAGTTTCCAACGGTCTCAGCATTTTTTCCACCTTCAACTTCATTTATGATCTTATTGCCGTTTATATTGTCAAAGGTGTACTCTGCTACCAGCTCAGGAAGCTTATTGTCGTCGGTTACAGTCACGATAACGCTGTCAGATTCCAGAGAATTCGCTGTCAGTGTGAACTCATATACACCGGCGCCGCTAAATGTAACATAGGTGCTGAGATTTTCAGGAGTTGCTATTGTAGCTTTCCCGTTTTCAGGCTCCCTTGTAACTGTCCAGATTCCGGAGAGCTTATTGGCAGCGTCGCTGCTGTCTGAAATTTTTCCATTAAGCTTAACTTCATCATAAAGATCAACTGTGATATCTTCTCCTGCATCCACTACAATGCTTCCGTCAAATGCTCCTTCAGTTATGGTAACATCCGAAAGTTCATCACCTGAAAGATTTACAGGTACTGTGACTTCACTATCAGAAGATAATACATTAAATCCGCACTGTGCTTCTCCATCAACAAGAAGTGTGTAAGCACCTTCTTTAAGCCCATAGAGAGTTACTTCTGAAGTATGCTGCGTCTTTTCAAGGTTCTTAATTGTAAATTCCAGATTGTTTTTCTGATTGCTTATCTTAGCTGCTGTATACTGATCTCTTTCAAGTTCAAGATAAAGTTCTTCATTTATGAGATTCAGCTTGGTATAAAGACCATCCAGAGGTGTAACCACATAGTAGCCGTTATCCTCATATACTTCACAGCCATATCCGAAGAGTCCGAAAATAGGATCTTCTGCCACATCAGATGAAAGGATCTGTACTGCTCCGAAAAGTCCCAGGTCAGCTTCGCCGGTCATCTGTCTCCATCCGTTATGGAGCTTACCGCCGCCGGTGCCCTGTCCGCCAAGGTTACCCATCTCAGCCTGGTAGGTCCATGCCGCTGCACCGATATTTTCGGGATCTGCATCGATCTGTCCGGAATTGATACATGTGAGATTTCCAAGTTTTGCTGCATAGCTTAGTCTTTGAGCCTTCGCTTTTTCTTCCTGGGTAAGTCCGTTGTTCTGATAGCGGATGTAGTCATCCATACAGTAGCCCACAAGTGACATGGAATACTGGAACTGCCACCAGTTCTCACCGCAGTTGGTCACAGGCACGCTGTATTCGTACCATACAGGCTGTGTTCCTCTGCAGGCTCTGGTCTTTAAGTCTATGGCTGACATCATTCTTTCTGCATTGCTTGTGTCTTTTCCGGCTTCAAGCTGCATCTTTGCCAGTACATATACCGCTTCCTCACCTGTATTGTCGTAGGAATACTCAGAACCATAAGGATACTGCTGACGTTTAAAGCTGTTATATTTTTCATCCATGAGAGCTTCAACGCTCCGGGCCTTATCTTCAAAGCCTTCTGCTCTAAGTGCGTCAATAATTGCAGGAGTTGTACTCTCTCCCATTACTCCGGTGCCCCAGTTGTAGGCAACACCTTTTCCGTTATAAAGTGCATTTAAAATGTTATAAGCTCTTAAAAGATATGTATCAGGTGTTTCCTTATAGTCCACAAGATCAGGATACTTGCTGGCTATCTTGTACATCATGAAATATGTATTATAGATGTGAGGATATGCATATCCTCTGTAGGTAGGTGATGAATTGGGTTCATTCATCAAAAAGTCATGTACCAGGTAGTCGTTGTGGTGTTCCTGCATCAGGCCGTTCCAGATGGCTTTGTCTAAGTATTCATCCAGTGCAGCTACTTCTGATGCCTTGGGCTGATACACATTTTTTTCTGCAAGGAAGGTTCCGTGGGTAAGTCCCCAGTCATCTCCCCAGCCCCAATAGCTCATGTTGAAATAATCACGTTCAACATTGTTTCTTGTGGTCTTCTGATCCATCATCCAGTCATCAAAGACTTTATCTCCGGTCTGTCCAGGAAGATCAAGCTGAGTCTTATCAACCATGAAGGTGGAATGTGTCTCTAAAGCGCCATCTATGTCATCCATGATATAGAACTGGAAGGTAGTCTTTTTGTCATTCCAGCTTAAAGTAACATTGTGATGACCAAGGTCGTAAAACTTAAGGTCGTATACGTGATACTGCTCACCATCTTTTTCCACCGTCTTTTCATAGGTCATTGTGGCATCACCCTGATGAGGAAGGGATGAACTTACTGTATTGCCGTGTCCGTCAAAAAGGCCAAGCTCGTCGGGACACTGTATGTCTATGGATATGTCTTCCGGGTCAATGGTTGTGTGAAGATACATTTTGGCAGGCATGTTCCTGGCAAAGGTCATACCGGGAACTGCAACAGCATCAATGATTCCTTCATTGTAAAGAGCTGAGCCCAGGGACTCCATATTGGGTACTGCGCTGAAGTCAAATGCATATGTCTTCTCTTCACCGCTTAAGAGCTTAAGGCTTGTATTTGGCAGATATCCGCGATTAGTCTTTTTGATGTTGTCAGAATGGATGTAAAAGACATTCAGGCCATTCTGCCATCCCGACTGATCCTGGCACCATGCCTGCTCATAGCTCTCACGCTCATTGGTGCGCCAGTGGTCCTGATACTCAAATCCTGCATCAGTGCTCTGATCAGGTGTCATTAAAAGAAATCTTCCCTGACCGCTGGGTCTTGTTACATATATATATGAGCCATTCTGTCCAACAAAGCTGTGGTCAACGGATCTTGTCTCGTAAATCTGATCTCCTCTGGTCCAGAATTCATTGAAAGGAAGAGGAAGTCCCAGATCTCCAACTGTGATATCGCCCCCTGTAACATTCTTAAGGCTGATCTCCCACTTGAGTTTGTCCTCTGTAAGAGTGTAGGTTTCAACTATAAGAAGGTCACTTATCTCTTTGGATGAAACGCTCTCATCAAGTGAAGGGTCGTAAACCACCGTAATCTTCTTTTTATCCTGATCCACATAGATCCTTCGGATATCCGCTGAGTTGGCGGTTCTCTCATCCCTATAGTCAGAGCTGTCATCGCTTCTGGTGGCCAGCATCAGCTCTCCAAGCCACTCATGTCCCGATGTATTCTGTGATGGAGTATTGCTCTCATTCATCACATAGTTTGTATCAAACTCATCCCCCACCAGTTTAAGAGTTGAGATCTGTCCGTGCTTTCCAACAGTGACTTTAAAGTACTCATTGGAAATGGTTCCGCCGTTTTCAGAAAGCTCTCCGTCAAAAATATCTGAAGGTGCATCCTTTAATACATCTTCCTCTGTACTGCCATCTTCGTCCTCAAGGGATATTTCAGATGATTTTTCTGTAGATTCCTCATTGCCTTCTTCTGATTCTGTTACAGATCCATCTGCGTTTTCTGCATCATCCTCAGTCTCCTCCAGGATGATGATATCCCCCGGATCAGTTGCCATGGCTCCGATAGACATCTGCGACATAAGCATTCCTGCAGATAGTATGGCTGCCAGACTACGGGCACCGCATTTTTTACCCGCACCAACTTTTCTCCCCATTTTTACCTCCTTTGTTCAGTGTGCAAAGTTAACGTTTTCCTTCTCATATATTCAGCTATTTCTAGCGCTGCAGCCTTAAAATATTCTGCAATTTGTATCCCCGTTTATTTCTTAAGGTAAACGTTTACCCTGAATTGAATTCTATAATGTCCGCAATTGCATGTAAATAGCAATTTTCAATAATAATATCAGCAATTTTTTGGTTGTTTTTCATTAGGAAAACGTTTACCATAAGTTTGTAAACAGTATTTAACATAAGTGAGGATTCATTTTGCCTAACATGAAAGATATTGCCAATAGGGTCGGGGTATCTGTTGCTACAGTATCCAAGGTCTTAAACGGCACAGGAAACATAAGTGAAGAGACCACCAGGAAGATTCTGGAAATTGCGGAGGAACTCAACTATCACCCCAATCTCTATGCCAGAAATCTCAAGACAGGCTACAGCAGGACCATCGGTATCCTTGCTGAAGATCTCACTGTCTTTAACACGCCTCCTGTCATAGATGGTATCGGTGCATGCTGTGAGGAAAAGGGTTATCGTTATCTCTTGGAGAACCTAAGGATAAACACCCTGGGAATAGATCCCGACAGTGACAAAGAGAAATACACAGTCATCAAGAATAATGCCATCTCCCATATGAGTTCCATGCAGGTAGATGGGATCATTTATCTTGGCTGTCATTCCCACAGAGTGGTTCCCAGTGTATTTGACAATGACATTCCCTTTGTCTGTGCATACTGCATCTCTCCGTCCCTGGCAATTCCATCCGTATTGTATGACGATCAGCATGCCGCCTACGAAGCTGTATCGCTTCTTATCAGTAAAGGACATACCAGGATAGGCACCATAACAGGTAAACCGGGAAGTGTCCACACCAGATGGCGTCTTACCGGGTACCAGGAATCCTTATACGATCATGACATTCCCTACAATCCCGGGTATGTGGTAAGCGGAGACTGGTCAAGAGACAGCGGTTACAATGCTGCCAGAGCGCTGATAGAGAAAAAGGTAACAGCCATTTTTTCACACAACGATGAAATGGCCCTTGGTGTCATTGATGCCTGCAACGATTCCAAAATTCAGGTTGGCAAGGATATAGCTCTTATTGGTTTTGATAACAGGGAATTGTCGACTGTATGCAGACCAACCCTTACAACTGTTGAACCGCCTCTTTTCGACATCGGCTACAAATCAGCAGAAGGATTGATCGCCAAAATAGAGAATAAAGAATATAAATTAAGAGGAGAAGTGAGACTCCCCTGCAGAATAATAGAACGTGATTCCACTTGAACCAATGGGTGTGGCCCCTTAGCCCATTTTCTTTCTGATTTGTTTCATAACGATGATATACAGAATAAAAGAACAGCCAAGTCCCCTGTTTTTGACCTGGCTGTCGTATTCCTATTAATTCTAAATTTATTTTTTAAAGATTCTGAAAATATACCATATCCCTGCAAATATAGCAGTGACAACAGATATAATTATCATCCTGTCAAAATGCATGTGAATATATCCAAGGCTCACAAAACTGATGATAAGAAGCATCAGCATCATCCACCCAAAGCCAATGGCCACAGTAAAAAAGAAGAAAATGATGTTTTTGATAATATCCCTTATGTCTGTTTTTTGGTCATAGCCCTGTTCCTTGACTTTTTCTGCTGCGATCTGAAGTTTTTTAACAGCATCATCCTTTTTATTAGCTTCATTATTTGGCATGTTCAAATCCTTATGCTCACTCAGTTACCCTGCTGCCCCACAAGGTCAGCTGATTTTCCTGTCCCAGGCAGGTGAAAACAGTTGTCTGAAGGCTGCTGCCTTCAATGTTCATCTTAAAGGCTACGCCTTTATAGGTTACGCCATCAGCAGTGATATCGATATAGGGTGTTCCGTCCTTAAGATTCCAGCTTCCGCTGTAATCTCCTGAGACGCTTCCATCCTCCAAAAGAGAGAGCTTCTTAACATTATTTACTTCATACTTGGCAAAATTGATATCAAGCTCGTGAAGTATAATCTCATAATCTCCGATTA
>JAEEGI010017483.1_pt1 | contig 14696 bp, 14 predicted proteins | sample 8958751 | NCBI WGS metagenome assembly JAEEGI01 (sample SAMN16246545, study PRJNA631951) | gut metagenome | biome: gut microbiome; feature: rumen; material: KS-attached | host: Bos | place: Iran: Karaj | collected 2018-10
GATTGACATGACGGGTTTGACAGGCATCGTTACTTGGTCGCTGTCCAATTCGGATTGGCAGATTGTGGAACCGGGAATCGGTTTCTGCCGTGTCTGGGTCACAACGCCGGGAACCGCTATCCTGACAGCCCATTTCCAAGTGGAGGAATGTGGCGAGATGGAGCGAATCTTTGAGATTAACGCGGGCTTTTTCGATATTGATGAGGCTGAAACCTATCAGATTCAGGTCTATCCCAATCCGACCAAAGGAACGGTACACATCGAGGCCGAAGGCATCGAGAGCGTCCGCTTGACGAACATGATGGGCCAAGTGCTTGAAATGCGCGAATTTGGCCGCGCCGACAGCCTCGAATTGAACCTCAGCGGTTATGTGCCATCGGTTTATCTGCTTGAAATCAAGACGATTAATGGATTGGTAAAGAAGCGGGTGGTGGTGTGCCGTTGAGAATTTGTTTAATTCCCGCTGATTTTTGTCCTTGCGTAACCTTTTTTCAGCAGTAGTTCCAGTACCTTCTCACGGAAGTCGCCTTGCAGTAGTATTTCACCGTCTTTTACGCTGCCGCCTACGCCGCAAGCAGTTTTTAACTCCTTGCCCAACACGGCCAAATCGTAGTCGGAGCCTTGGAATCCCGTGATAAGGGTGACTTTCTTGCCACCACGCTGTTTCTTGTCGAGCATGATGCGAAGATTTTGTTTGGAAGGATCGAGTGTGATGGTTTCTTCCTCGCCGTAATCAAAGACGAACTCTGGATTGGTGGAGTAAACCGTGCCGTTGTTGTCACTTCTGTGTTTCATAATGAATCAGGATACTGGACTTCGGGACACGAAACCGAATCAAATAATCTCGTGTCTGGTGCCTCAAAGTCTCGTGTCCATTTTAATTCGTTGTTTATCATTCTATTATTGTATTCTTCAAGATAGCGATAAAGCTTCTCGAAGATATCAGGGCATTGAAGGCGTCCAAAGAGGTTGTCATTTAAGAACGGGTCGAGATGGGGCTTGTAGATGCCGTAGGGCTGTTGGCCATCGCTTTGCACGAGGTAGGTGCCGTCACAGTATTGGTAAGTGAGGTTGAAGTAGCTGATAAAAGTCTGTTCGGTGCTGTCGCTGAACAAGTTGCGTCCGAAACAGAACAGAGTGTCATTCACTTTCAATGCCGAAAGAATGGATGGTCCAAGGTCAATTTGTTGGGCAATCTCTTCACTAGGATGAGCCTCAATGCGTTGCGGCCAATAAAACGCGATTGGGATGGCGTACATGCCCCAGATGTTGCTGTATTCAGGCTGGAAATGCTCGCTGTTGGAGAAGTCGGAGGTGATGACGAACAATGTGTTGCCATACCAAGGCATTTGCGAGGCCGTAGCGAAAAAATCGCGAAGGGCACAGTCTGTGTAATAGACAGTTTTCTCGAAGCCTGTCCAAAAATAGCTCTCATCAGGGAATTGGAAGTCTTTGGGTACCTTGTAAGGATAGCGCGACGACAACATGTAAATCGTCGTGGCGAAAGGCCCGTGGATGCGGTTGAGGGCGTTGGCAGCGTATTGCAGAAATGGCCCGTCGTAGATGCCCCACTGACCGTCGAAGTCGCCATCGTCGTCGTATTCGTCACGTCCAAAGTAGTTCTTGAATCCAGCACGTTGGGCGAAACGGTCGAACCCCATTACGCCATTGCTGCCGCCGTGCATGAAAATGGTGTTGTAACCATGGTTTTTCAAGTGTTGCGCGAAAGCTTCGAAGTCATTTTGGGAGAAGTTTGAATTACCGAAATCTTCTTTCATCAGAGAGGGGATACCAGCTAAAATCGCAGGCATGGCCTCGGTGGTACGGCGACTGTTGGAACGGCCATCGAAGGTGAGGCTTTGCGCCAAAATCGAGTCCAAGAACGGCGTAAGTTGATAACGGTGTTTGGGGTTGTAATAGCCAATCATTTCCTGCCCGATGCCTTTCATGACAATGACGACGACATTGGAGGGCAAAGTGTCTTGGACCAAACTATCGGCAACAAGGAAACGATTAGAAGTTAAATCGTTATGAATGAATTGGTCATTGGTTTGATTGAATTGGTGACGGTTCTCGAAAGGAGCCTCACGGCTACTTAAGATGCAGAACGGCGTGTTGAGCAGAATGGGGACATTTTGCGGAGAGGTGTAACGCAAGGTTCTTTGCATGTCGATGTGTCTGGTTGTCAGTTCATTGTGCCAAGAAAACAAACTCAATAACAACAGCAGCAATAGACTGACGACCTGCCGCAGATGCCATCTTTTTATAATATGTTTTTCATCTTCGTGAAGTCTTGTGTGTGTAGCTACCACATTGATTACCAGAACGAGAAGGATGTAGATAACCAGAAGATACCAATGGTCGAACAGTACTTGTCGCAACGTACCCCACGAGATTTCGTCGGAAACATGCAGCAGTTTTAGGAAGTTAACGCTGAGGTGTCGCCCGAAGAAGCGAAAGGTAATGATGTCGGTAAAGTTGAGAAATATTGCTATTGCATTGGTTGTTAAATAGATGAAGTCGAAGATGCGTTGTGGAAATCGCCTAAAAATGCGGCGTGAGGGAAAACAATAATAAATGATGAGCGGAAGGTTGATTACCACAGTGACGGCCAAGTCGAAACGCATCCCATAGAAAAAGAGGAACATGGCCTCGCCGACTGAAGTTTGGTGGAAGAATTGCAGGTTGAACAAATAGAGCAGCCATCGGCTCAAACTTAACGCCAAAAGACTCGCCATAAGCCTGTAAACAAGTAATATGGGTGGCGACGAAAGCCATTCCTCTCTCCGTTTCTTTCGCGTCTGATAATTCATCTAATTGCAATTTGAGGCGCAAATGTAGAGAAAAAAGTTTATTTTTGCACAAATTTCCGATAAATGAAAAAACACGCTTTCTTTATTTTGACATTTACTTTGGCTGTTGTCAGCCTTTCGGCGCAGCAAAGTTTTCCGCAATACGGTCAGCCGTTGGACATCCCGATTTACCTCTCGGCTACATTTGGAGAGATTCGGCCCAATCACATCCACGCCGGTCTCGACATCAAGACGCAAGGTGTGGAGGGCAAGAAGGTGTATGCCGTTGCCGATGGTTATATCAGTCGTATTGGGGTGTCACCATACGGATATGGTAACGTGCTGTATATCACACATTATGATGGCTATACAAGTGTTTATGCCCATCTGCAGCGTTTCTCTGGCGAGATTGCCAAATATGTGAAGGAGTACCAATATAAGCACAAAAAATTCACTTCCCAGATTTATCCCGATGCTGAAAAATTCCCTATCAAGAAAGGTGATTTAATTGCCTATTCTGGCAACTCGGGCGGCTCGGGCGGTCCGCATCTCCATTTTGAGATTCGCCACACGGTGAGCGAGAAACCTGTAAATCCAATGTTTTTCGGCTACAAGATTGAAGACAAGGTGAAGCCATTAATACAAGGTGTTTCGGTCTATCCTTTGGATGAGGAGTCGACCCTGGAAGGCGGCATCAAGCCAATCTATTTTGATGTGACGGGTGATAACGGACGCTATAGTCTGAAAGACAAGAATTTCGTTCATGCCAACGGCAGAATTGCCTTTGGGATACGCACATACGATCAGGTAGGCACTTCGACCAATAAGAACGGTCCGTATCTCTATGAACTATTCCTCGATGATGAGTTGGCTTTTCAAGTGGAGGCTGACAGTTTTTCCTATAGTGAGCCGCGTTATGTGAACAGTCTCCTTGACTATCGTTACTACAAGCAGAAGAAATCTAGCTATGTACGCACTGAAGTGGACCCATTCAACAAACTCCACATGATCGAGGTCAAGAACGGCACGGTTTGGGTGGCGGAAGGCGACACGGTTAATGTACATTTCAAAATCAGCGATTTTGCTGGAAATAGTTCCAACATTCGCTTTAAGTTGGTAGGTACTGCGCCAGTTGAAGTGGAGCGCCCCGAGCATCGTCGCAGCGAGTATTTCGTCAAGGCAGACGGAACGCTCAACAACAGTATCATCATCGATGATTTCAGTGTGTCGATGGAGCGAGGCACCTTCTTTCGAGACGAGTGGGTGCAGACGGGTCATCGTGATGAAAAAGGTTGTTGCTCCAAGGTCTATCGTTTTGGAAATGATCAGTTGACTACTTTCAAACAGTTCACCGTCTGTATCCGTCCCGATGAAAAATGGGCTGACCATCCACGCAAATACATTGCTTATATTGACGACGCAGGCAAGGTTTCCTCGCTCGGTGGCAAGATGAAGAACGGTTGCATGGAGGTTGAAACGCGCTCGTTGGGCGAGTATGCCGTCAAGATTGACTCGGTGGCCCCCAAAGTGTCGGCTTCTAACTTTAAAGATGGACAGTCGGTGAAGGAACTGAAATCGTTGCGCTTCAAAATCACTGATGACATGACTGGCATTGAGACTTACGACATCTATTTGGATGATGTGTGGGTGTTAGGTCAGTACGATGCCAAAAATGCTTTGCTTTATTACGAAATCGACGAGAAAATGAAAGCTGGCACCAACAATGTCAAGGTTGTCGTCACCGATGGGGTGGGGAATAGCAAGACCTTGAAACTGAAGGTGGTGTATTGAGAATCAATCAAACTCTAACAACCATATCCATGAAAAAGCGTTATACTTTCACTGATGGCGAAACCATTGATGCGGATCTTGATGACCTGCGTAAACTATTGGCCGAAAACCAGTGTTATTTGGATAATTATGAAGATGTCTACAGCTCGCTTGAAGACGACGACTACGTGGCACGAGGCAATGGCTTTTGCGACAGAAAATACAGTGACGATTTCATCGAAGGCCAGATGGAGAAGTATGGGAGAAGGGTGAAAGAGATTGAGGGATGGATTGCGGAATGGCCAGCGGAAAAACCGTCTAACTATAGAGCCAAAATCATTTTTACAGCATTTTTTCTTACCTTTATAACCATTATGAGCTCTTGTAACCAAAAAACTTCTGTGGATCTTATCCTCCACAATGCCAACATTTATACCGTTGACAACGACTTCACCAAAGTTCAGGCCTTTGCCGTAAAGGACGGGAAGTTTGTCGCAGTCGGGGATGAAAAGCAAATCATGCAACATTATACTGCGAAAGAAATCATTGATGCCCAAGGCAATGCAGTGTATCCTGGTTTCATGGACGGACATTGCCACTTTACCGGTTACGGAGAGAATCTTGTCCGTTGGGCTAACCTGAAAGGTTGCCGTTCCTTTGATGAGGTTATTGAACGCCTAAAGGTACACGACAGCCTCTACCCATCCGATTGGCTGCTGGGGCGCGGCTGGGACCAGAACCTTTGGGAAGTCGCCGAGTTTCCTGATAATAAAAAACTGGTTGAAGTCTTTCCCGATAAGAAAGTCCTCTTAACCCGGGTGGATGGCCACGCGGTATTGGTATCGAAGGAGGTACTGGAATTGGCTGGCATTGATGAAAATACAAAAATGGATGGCGGCATGGCCATCGTCAAGGACGGACGTTGCACAGGTGTGTTATTGGATAATTTGGCCGATGCTGCCAAGGCATTGGTGCCCAAGATGGAAACCGAACTACGGGTTCAAGCCCTGCTGAAAGCACAAGAAAATTGTATGGCGGTCGGTCTGACGAGTGTTACCGATGCTGGATTGGACATTGCCACCATCGAACTCATTGATAGCTTGCAACAAGCGGGGCAACTCATAATGCACGTCAACGCCATGGTCAATCCTGACGATGAGACGATGGATTATTTCATGGGCCAAGGTGTCATCGACAAAGAGTGTCTCACGGTTAGAAGCGTGAAAATCTATGCCGATGGAGCCTTGGGGTCGCGTGGCGCAAAACTGCTTGAACCTTATTCCGATGACCCCACGAATACTGGCTTGATGGTGGAAAATGACGATTTCTATCATCATGTCTGCCAGAAAGCCTACGATGCTGGTTTTCAGGTTTGTTGCCATGCCATCGGCGATGGCGGTGTTCGACATGTGTTGGACATCTATTCTGAATACCTCAAAGGTCAGAACGACCTTCGCTGGCGCATTGAGCACTCGCAGGTGGTGGATGAGGCTGACTTCCAACGTTATGGCGAGTATTCCGTCATTCCCTCTATTCAAACTACGCATTGTACTTCCGACATGGATTGGGCTGACGAACGTCTAGGTGAGGAACGCATTAAAAACGCCTACGCCTATCAGCGGCTGTTGCAACAGAATGGCTGGGTCGTGAACGGCACCGACTTCCCCATTGAAGACATCGGTCCCATTTACACCTTCTATGCCGCCGTGGCCCGCAAGCATCTTGACGGCTCGCCCGCTAAAGGTTTTCAAATGGAGAATGCCCTCACCCGAGAGCAAGCTTTGCGTTCCATCACCATCTGGGTGGCCAAAGGCTGCTTCCTCGAAAACCGCAAAGGCAGCATCGAAGTCGGGAAAGACGCTGATTTCGTCATCCTTGACCGAGACTTGATGACGATAGCAGAAGATGAAATCCCTGCAGCCATAGTAAAGATGTGTTACATTCCTTTGAAAATGGAATAAGTAATTATAAACAACATGAAAACACCTTTTGAAACTGCTTTGCAATCCTTGAAAGAGGGTAACGAGCGATTTGTGACGGGAAACCTCTCAAACAAAGATACTTATGCCGAAGACCGTAAGAAATTATGCGAAGGTCAGCATCCTTTTGCCGTGGTGCTTTGCTGTTCCGACAGTCGCGTGGCACCTGAAATCATCTTCGACCAGAAACTCGGCAGCTTGTTCGTCATCCGCAATGCCGGCAATGTAGTGGACGAAGATGTGCTCGGCTCGATAGAATATGCCGTTGAGCATTTGGAAACGCCTTTAGTGGTCGTGTTGGGACATTCCCGTTGCGGGGCTGTCACTGCGACTTGCCAAGGCGGTGATTTGCCTGGCCATATCCGTTACATCGCCAAACGCATCCAACCTGCAATTAGTACAAAGTGCTGCATAGACGACAATGCTCGCCGTCATGCACAACGAATGGCACAACTGATTGAGGGTGATGAAATTGTCCATCATGTTGGAGCAAAGGTCGTTGCGGCATTTTACGACCTTGCTACGGGACTGGTGGAATGGATGTAATGTGGTTTGTTATTCCATGAGTTGTTTCGGGAAAGGTCTTGCAAACACGGCAGGGAAGGGGGTCTCAAATTCCATGTCCTTGTTTTTCAAAGGATGGTGAAAACAAAGTTTGTAGGCATGGAGGCAAAGGCGGCCCAACGAGTTGTCGCCGTTGCCGTATTTCGGATCGCCCACCACGGGATGTCCAATATCGGCCATGTGGACGCGAATCTGGTTTTTGCGGCCGGTTTGTAAGGTAAGCTCCACCAACGAATAATTCTTACTGACCATTAGTGTTTCATAGTAAGTCTGTGCGAATTTGCCGCCGTTGTCAGTCGGGCTGCTGTAAGTGATGAATGCCTTATTGTCCTTCAGCCACGACTCCACCACACCGTCTTTTTTCTCCATCTCGCCACACACCACGGCCACATAACGACGGTCGTAAACGGTGTTTTTCCAGTCTTCCTCAAACATCAATGCAACTTCCTTGCTTTTGGCGAAAAGCATCAAACCGGAAGTGTCGCGGTCGAGGCGATGGATGGTATGGGCACGGCAGCGTTGCTGTGTTGCGATAAAATATTCATTCAGAATGGCTTGTGCGGTGTCTTTTTCCTTTGTGGGACTGTTGGTGAGCAGACCTTCACGCTTGTCGATGACAAGGAGGTATTTGTCCTCATAAACAATTTCTAGTTTTGGGTGATGGAAACGTTCCCGAGCGGTGGGCTTACCAATCTCGACAATCGTACCCGGTTTGAGAGCGAAATCGAATTGGGTGATGCGTTTACCGTCGACCGAAACGACCTTGTTGGACAACATGCGTTTTACCTTGTTGCGGCTGATGCCATCCAATTTCTTCATCAGGAAATCCATCAGTTGAGTTTCCTCTGTGACATTGAGTTTCAGTGGGTTGTCTTTAGAATGTGGCTTTTTATTGTATTTGCTCATGGTTCAAAGCGGTTAGAAAGGTACGGATTCATCGGAAGTAATGCTCGGATAAGGCGTCATGCCTTCATCATCGTTCATCTTTGATCCGTAGACGATAGGATTGCTGTCGAACTGGCTGTTGGGTCCGATGCTGGTGAACGCGCTGTTGTCGAAGCTTTGCTCAAACTCCTCGAAACGAGCGTATTGCCCCACAAACTTAAGTTCCACATCTCCTAATGAGCCATTACGGTGTTTGGCAATGTTGATGATACTGTAACCTTTGGGTTTGTCCTCGGCATCGGCTTCGTTCTTGTAATACTCTGGTCGATAGATAAATAGCACCATGTCAGCATCCTGCTCGATAGCACCTGATTCACGCAGGTCGGAGAGGATAGGCTTCTTTGAGCCGGGACGTTGCTCCACGTTACGGCTCAATTGCGAAAGAGCCAATACGGGAATTTCCAACTCTTTGGCCAATGCCTTCAGCGAGCGCGAGATAGTGCTGATTTCCTGCTCGCGACTGAATCCTTTGTCGCCTCCCTTGGCGGTCATCAGTTGTAGATAATCGATGAAAACCATCTGAATGTCATGTTGTTGCTTTAGTCGGCGGCACTTGGCGCGAAGCTCGAAGATGGAAAGCTGTGGTGTGTCGTCGATGAAAATAGGTGCGTCGGTCAGGGGAGTTACTTTGGTGTTGAGTTGCTGCCATTCGTATTCGGCCAAGTCACCGCTACGCAGTTTGTCGGCAGTGAGTGAGGTCTCCGAGGAAATGAGGCGAGTGACCAATTGCACTGATGACATTTCTAACGAGAAAAATGCCACGGGACGATTGAAATTGACAGCGGCATTGCGGGCTAGGTTCAGCGCAAAGGCGGTTTTACCCATGCTGGGACGGGCAGCCAAAATAATGAGGTCTGATTTTTGCCAGCCTTGCGTGATACGGTCGAGTTCGGTGTAGCCTGAAGGTACACCGCGCAGTTTGTCGTCGGCGTTTTTGGCGTTCTGGATTTCCTTGATGGCCTTGCTCACCAAGTCCTGCATCGAGTCATAGCTGCGGCGCAGGTTGTTCTCGCTGATTTGGAACAGGTTGTTCTCGGCCTTGTCCAGCAGGTCGAACACGTCGGTAGTGTCCTCGAAAGCTTCATGAATCATGTCGGAAGAAATCAAAATCAGCTGACGCTGAATGTGCTTCTGCATGATGATACGGGCGTGATATTCTATGTTGGCCGCCGAAACAACACGGTTAGTCAGTCTCGAAATGTAGTATGCTCCTCCCACCATCTCCAAATCACCCCTTTGTTTCAATTCATTTGTAACGGTAAGAATGTCTATGGGTTCCGATTTTCCGAACAAATCCTTGATAGCGGCAAAGATTTTTTGATGCTTGTCAAGATAGAATGCTTCGGGCGTGAGAATGTCGATGACTTCGTTGACGGCCTCTTTCTCTAGCATCAAAGCACCTAGGACGACTTCTTCCAAGTCGGTGGCTTGAGGGGGGATGCGGCCCTGGCTGGAGAAAATTTGTTCGGGGGTCAATAGGTTGCGTCGTGCCTCGCCGAAAGGACGGCGTGTTGGGGTGATGGTGGTATTGTTTGGCATGATAATTCGTTTTGAGTTGGCAAAATTACGAAGAATAAATCGACCCATAATTGCCGCGTCAAAGAAGTTATCAACTACTTGAAGAAGTGTTGATAAGTTTTTGCAACCATTTCATTTTCAGTTATTAAGTCTTCTTTCGCCTGTTGATAACTTACCAGGTCACGACCGGTGGCTTCAACCAATATCCTGCTGTGTTCGAACAGTTTTGACTCTGGAAAAAGAGCTTCAGAAAGGGCCTGCAAGGTAAGGCCGCGCTTGATGGCAGGATGGTAGAATCTGGCTTGTTGGAGAATGTCGAAAAGGTTGAAGACTTTGTAGCCGACCTCGCGGTTTTGGATGATTTCGTGGCGGAGTAGGGTGGTGGTGAGGTTTTGCGGAGTGAAGCACGCAATCAGTTCATAGTGGGAGAGTTTTTCTATCAAAAGAGGAATGGCTTCGCGCCAACGGTTGTGGTCGTCGAAGCAGTCCCAGACGAATTGGTTATCAGTTTCTTGTTCGCCTTGGAGCGCAAAAGCAAGAATCATCTCCTCGTATGGCTTCGTTCCATCGATTTCAGGTACAGCGGGACGGTGAAGCAACAAGTTCAAATAAGCGACAGACTTTGGTTTAGGTTGCGGTGCAAGTGAGTAAAGTGTCTTGTAATCAACATAATATGAGTTGGTTTCCAAGGCTTCGATTTGGTGCGCTTCCAATGAGTCGGGGTCAATTTTTCGCAGCATCTTTTCGTTACTGTTGATGCCGTTGAAGTAGTTTTGGAACAGAATCTCATCGTCTAAAGCGGTGGTGAACAGGAAACTGTTTTTTGGGATATGTTTCCAACAATGTCCCTGAAAATCACAAGGATAGGGATCATGGCATTGTGTCCCAATGTCGACCAATGGCGAGTGGGGTAGGGCGACAACAGCTTTCAGACGCTCCACGTTCTGTGCTATAAACGCCTCACGTTCAACTACATACTCCATTACAGACTCCATCTTGAACAGCTCATGAACGTTGATGTCGTTCTTTTTCACATAATCGGCGTTTAAGTACATGAGTCGGAAATCGCTCAAAGGCACTCCACAGCCGTGGAGCACATAGTATTGTAGCGCGGCATCATTATAATAGGTGTCGGAAAGGCGCAGGGAACTTTTCACTTCCACAGCCATCCATTGCTCGCCGTCGCGGACGAGCATGTCGAGCATAATCAGCGTATCATTGAACTGAAAGACAGCTTCATACATTACATCGACCGCTGGATTGTTCAAATTCTGCCATGTCTCTTCCACTTTTTTCGGGAACTGTGTCGGCGAGTTGGGCGACATATCAATGCCTCCTGGAAAGACCTCATGCGCCAGCACGCCAACATCCGTTCCGCGTTGAAACTTGGCTCTTTGTTCAATGCTCAATTTATCGCGCAGATAGGGATGTTTCTTTTGCATGTAGAGTGCTTTCTCGCACTGCAAACCCTTGATATAGGTCGATTTGGAAAGGATGTGCATCGTCAGTTGGTGTAATCCACTTGGTCGTCGGCAATGAGCGGCAGGTAGTTGTAGCGTCGCATGAGTTGGGCGATGGCCAACACGTCTTTTTGGCAGTATGTTTGGATGCGTTTCAAGTCGTTCTCCTGCCAATACACACGCCCCACTTCGCTTCCATTGATGTCATCCTTTGGCGTGGGAATGTTCAAGACCGCACAAAGCAGGTCAAGAGAGGTGTAGCTCTTGTAATCTCCGAACTTCCAGAGTTCCATCGTGTCGATGAAGTTGGTTTCCCAAGGCTTCTTGCCCGCAACTTGCAGAACGCGAGGAATTTTGATGCCGTTGATGAGCATCCGGCGGGCGATATAGGGGAAGTCGAACTCCTTGCCGTTGTGGGCACAAAGCTGTGCATCGGGAGTGTCGTAATAACGATTAAGCATCTCGGCAAACTCGGTAAGCATGGCTTTCTCGTCGTGGTCGCAGAAGGATTTCAGGCGGAAGCGGTTGCTGTTAAAGAAACCTACTGATATGCAGACGATTTTTCCGAACTCGGCATATATGGCGGCGCGGTCGTAAAGGCTCTCGGGTGTGGCTTCCTCGTCGCCTTTGCCAATTTGCTCGGCTTTTTTGTCCCACAGTTTTTGCATCCGATCGTCGAGTTGGTCGTAAGATTTTTCGTGCGAAACGGTCTCAATGTCAAGGAAGAGGATTTTGGAGAAGTCGGGGTATGTCATTGTTGAATTGTTGATTGTTGAATTGTTGATTGTAGGGGCAGACCCGTGTGTCTGCCCTGTTAAATTATCGTATCTCTTGAAAATCAATGTATTTATTTGTCAGTGCAATGGCATCAATCTTCATGTTGGTAATAAATGAATAAGGTGTGCCTTCGCCGCAGAGCAAGGTGAATCGGTCGAGGTCGTTTTCCTCGCCTTCGGCCACTATGTGAACGCTGCCATCGGCACGGTCGTTTTCCACATAGCCGACCAAATTGCACTGCAAGGCATAGCGGTGTACATAGCGTCTAAAGCCTACATTGAACACCCGGCCATAGATTCGTATGTCGTAAGCTTTTGTCATAACGCAAACTTGATTCCCGGGACTTGTTTCAGGCCGTCGTAAACGGCGTTCATCTGTTCTTGGCTGTCGAGGTCTATGTTGTAGGTGTAGGTGATGTAACTGCCTTTGGTGCTGGCTCTTGTGCTGACGAAGCTGTGAACAGACTTGCATGTGCTGAACACCTGACTGATGTTGGCCTTGCTTTCCTCCATCGGCACACTTGCCGCCACAATGACCTTGATGTCGAAATTTTGAGGAAAAATGATTTCTTGTTTTTCTTCTTGTTCGATCATGGCTTGGTTTATTTCTTCTTCACGTAATCGTTGATTTTTTCCTTGCCCCAAATCACTTCCATGATTTTGAGCGACTCGTGGACATCCATGCTGCCCCGAGCTTCGAGGTTGCGCTGGATGAAGATGCAGTCGCTCATCTCGGCATTGTCGCACACGATGTCGCGGGCAAGGGCATCGCAGGTGGGTGCACCGCAGATGCCGCAGTCGGTCTGGGGCAGACGTGCACGGTATTCGTCAATCTTTTTCATCTTCTCCAGGGCTACGGCGATGTTGTCGTCCAAGACGAGCATGGAACGTGGCTTGATTTCGCCCAGCTTCATGTGACGCATCAGGTATTGGCTTTCCTCATCCAATTCGTGATCTTTGGTCTGTTCGCCTTTACGTTCACGGTCGGCAATCTTGCGGGCGCGACCGAACACACGCTCACAGATGAGGAAACGGTTGTCGCAAGTCAGGATGCCTCCAGGACAGCTTTGGTCACAAGCGCGCAATTCAAGGAAGTCAACGTCTTCAATCTCTTCGTTTTCAACCTTTTCCAAGAATTCGATGACATTATGGATTTCGTCGATGGAGTAAGAGTGTTGCACCGAAGACAGGCGGCGTTCGCCATTGGTCAAAGAGGTCAAAACGCCATCGGCAGAGAGCTGTGAAACGGGGAGTTTATGTTCCTTATAATTATGGCCTTGTTTCTTGATTTCCTTGTAGACGCGATTGTAAAGCGAGTCCATGTTGATGACGCCGTCGACCAGGGACTTCTCTTCGCCCACTGGACTCTTCACGGCAGCTATCTTGGCCGCACATGGGGTAATGTAGAAGATGCCGATCTGGTCGTCGTGCAGCTCCATTTCTGCCTTGACTTTACGGCGTATGTACATGGCCGTGATATCGATGGGAGCTCTCAATGGGAGAAGGTTTTCGGTCAAGCCGGGGAATTTCACCTGGATGAGCCTCACGATGGCAGGGCAGAAGGTCGAGATGAGTGGACGGATGTCGGGATGTTCGGCAATGTATCGGTTTTTGGCTGCCGTATAGATGGGTATGGACGACTCCGCTTCGATGATATAGGTAAAGCCCAACTCCTTAAGAATGCCGTAGATGCGCGACACGGTGATGTCGTTGGGGAACTGTCCGAAGAATACGGCAGGGATGAGAGCCACTCTGACGGGATAGTTGAATATATCTTCGAAGTCATCCTGCTCGATGTAGATGGAACGGGTAGGGCACACCTTGAAACAATTACCGCAGTCGATGCAGCGGTCGGCCATAAGGGTAGCCTTGCCATCGCGTACACGCAATGCCTCGGTGGGGCAGGCCTTCATGCAATGTGAGCAGCCGATGCAGGTGTCTTCGTCGATTTTCAGGGCGTGGAAAAACGGGGTCTTTTCCATAGTTGTCAGTTGTCAGTTATCAGTTGTTCAGTTGTTCAGTTGTCAGTTTTCTGCCGCATTGCGTCATTGACTTCGTCGAATCATAGATTTGCGAGCGAAGCGCGGCAATCCAGGCCAATAGTTACACAAAATTGACCTCCATCTCAACGGTGGTTCCAACGCCGACGGTAGAGGTCACGTTCAATTTGTCGACGTTTTTTTGTATGTTGGGCAATCCCATGCCCGCGCCGAAGCCCATGTTGCGAACCTCGGGCGAAGCGGTGGAGTTGCCTTCCTGCATGGCCCATGCAATGTCGGGAATGCCCGGGCCTTTGTCTTCCACCTTCAGCTTGATTTTGTCGGGCTCGATGTCGGCGTAAATCATGCCGCCGTATGCATGGGCGATGGCGTTGACTTCGGCCTCGTACAAGGCGACGACCACCCGTTTCACAATCTGTGGGCTGACGTTGAGCTGCTTCAAGGTTTTCTTGATGGCACTCGATGCGGCTCCCGCGTTGACGAAGTCCGCTTCATATACTTGGTATTCTAAATGCATGGCGTGGTGTTTTGGTTTGACATCAGAAAATGGGTAGCATACCCGCGTTGAAGAGCAGTCCGCAGGCTTTGAACATGGAGTAGTCACATTCCATGACCACCATGCCTTCGTCTTCGGCCTCTTCTATCATCTCCTCGGTGGCTTTCTTCCGCCTGACAAGGACGATGATGTCGAGGTTGCCCATTTCGCATGTGCGGATGGTTTGCATGTTACAGAGTCCGGTCAGGATGACAGGGTTGTAGTCGCCGAGGGTGAGCACGTCGCTCATCAGGTCGGAGGCGAAAGCGGTCTCGTGTTCCTCGTTCAAACGGTCGTGGCCTCAAAGCACCTTGGCGTTCAAAAGTTCTGAAATCTCTTTGAGTTTCATTTTATGTT
>JAEEGI010017485.1_pt1 | contig 14695 bp, 8 predicted proteins | sample 8958751 | NCBI WGS metagenome assembly JAEEGI01 (sample SAMN16246545, study PRJNA631951) | gut metagenome | biome: gut microbiome; feature: rumen; material: KS-attached | host: Bos | place: Iran: Karaj | collected 2018-10
CTTCCTGCTCTGCAATGCCGACATAACGGCCTGGAGTGAGGATAAAGTCTTGGGCTGCCACATCGTCGAGCGTCTTTACGGCGCAGAAACCTTTCTCGTCATCCAACGTACCGTTTCGATAGTCAGTGAATGTCTGGGCGATACGGTTGATGTCATCTTCGGTGAGTTCGCGAAGTTTGCGTGTCACCATTGTGCCCATGTTGCGGGCATCAATGAATACCATCTTCCCGGGTTGTGACTTCTGACGGCTTAAGAACCAAAGACAAACTGGGATACCAGTGGAATAGAACAACTGGCTTGGAAGTGCCACGATGCCTTCTATAAGGTCTGCCTGGAGGATATTTTTACGGATATCACCCTCACCACCAGTCTGGCTGCTTAATGAGCCGTTGGCCAGCACCATACCAATTCTGCCTGATGGCGATAGATGGCTGATCATGTGCTCCAGCCATGCGAAGTTCGCATTGCCCTGAGGTGGTATGCCATATTTCCATCGCACGTCTTCTTGTAACTTGTCAGCTCCCCAGTCGCTCATGTTGAATGGAGGGTTGGCCATCACGAAGTCTGCCTTGAGGGTGGGGTGCTGGTCGTCGAAGAATGTGTCGGCGTTTCTGTCACCAAGGTTTGCCTCGATGCCACGGATGGCAAGGTTCATCATTGCCATCTTGCGGGTGTTGGCGTTGATTTCCTGACCGAAGATGCTGAGGTTTTTGATGTCTCCTTGATGATGACGGACAAAGTCTGCACTTTGCACAAACATACCGCCGCTGCCCATAGCTGGGTCATAACAACGACCTTTGAACGGCTCCAATACAGCAACGATGGTGCGGACGATACAGCTTGGTGTGTAGAACTCGCCGGCGTTCTTGCCTTCAAGGGATGCGAATTTAGAAAGACAGTATTCGTAGGTGCGTCCGAGCAAGTCTTTGTTCTCTTCTTGTTGACCCAACTCGATGGTGTTTGTGAAGAGATCGACCACGTCTCCCAAACGGCGTTTGTCCAGCTCGGGGCGGGCGAAATTTTTAGGCAGAATGCCTTTGAGCCTGATGTTCTCTTTCTCAATTTCAAGCATGGCATTGTCGATTACCTTACCAATTTCAGGCGTATGGGCTGCTTCCGAAATAACATTCCAACGAGCATCTGCAGGAACATAGAATATGTTTTCGGACACATACTCGTCCTTGTCTTCCTCAAAGCCGTCGCCTTCTTCCACCAATTGCTGGTGTTTAACCTCAAAGCAATCGGAGATGTATTTCAGGAATATCAATCCTAATACCACGTTTTTGTATTCTGCGGCGTCAATCGAGCCGCGCAGCAGGTCGGCAGCTTTCCATATCTTATCTTCAAATCCCAGGTCTGCGGTGTTGTTTTTCTTTGCCATATTGGGTTAATTTGTAGTCTGTTATTTAGGTGACGGGAATGTTGTGCCTCTATAACTGAAAGCTGGCATACTTCATTTCCAAGCTTCACGTCAACTCAAAATGAAAACCAAAGCTTAATGGATTTTTTTTGTTAACAATGCCTTCCATTCAGTTTCTGAAATCTCATTGAAGGATCCCCGTTTTTTCTTTCCGAAGAATCTATTTGCAAATATAGCATTTTTTTCTCCACCGACAAACACTTGATTCATTTTATTCTCCAATCAATCATCCCAATTCTCCCAGTTGTTTTAATGCCCGGTGAGCCAGCAGCGACACACCGATGGTGGCGGCGAGGGACAGGACAAACGCCAGTAGCAGGCTCATCGGTGCATGAGAAGTGGTGCTGTCTGTTTCAGAAGTTGTACGTTATAAACTGTCTTTTACTCAGGACGGATTTGCCGGACATCTTCCGGTGAATACCGCACGTCAACAGCCTTCCCGCTTTGGGTGCCCTGATAACGGAATATCAGACCCATGCCAGCGCGGTTGAGCATGTGCAGCAGGTGAGCTGTCTCGGGGTCGGATGTGGTGCGAAGCGACTCTTCCGTGCCTTTGCGCATCTTGCTCTGCGACTGCTCGATGGCCTGCATCTTCACGATGCTCTCGTCGCACATATAATAATAGACAGCATCGTTGTCCTCAATCGTGAATTTCGTCACACGGATGCCTGTCTCCACATCCACCGGCAATTTGCCGTTCACATCACTGATCTCAGCTTTCAACGCTTCCTTGTACGTGGCGCGCTCGTCGGTTTCCGTAGGTTGGGCGACTGGCTTTTCCTGAGTAGCAGTCGGATTCTCTTTCTTCGTCTGCTGTGCCGCCTTGGCTTTGCCAGTGGGCTGCTGTTTGGACGTCTCGCTTCCCGAGCAGGAGGCAAGCACAAGCACACTTGTCAGCATAAAACTCCACAGCAAGTGAATCGTGTTCTTTCTCATTGTTCCGCAATATAATAACATGTTCATAACAATAATTACAAACCATCCTCAACCCCTGGCCCTCATTCGCAAGGCCATCTAACGTCTAACGTCTAACGTCTAAAGTCTAGCGTCTAAAGTCTAACGTCTAACGTCTAAACCCTAATAACTCACCAACACCGGATTGCTGTTCAGTCCTGAAGCCACCGTGTTCCACTTCTCGTAGGTGTCGCGTTTGTAGTTCAAATCCACCACGTTGATTTCATTGAACTTGCGCCATTTCACACCATCGCGGTCCAACTTGGCTATACGGTTGGCTGGAAGGTTAGTTACGTAAACTTCAATGTTGTTCTTGCCCTTGCGGAGCTGACTCGTGATGTCGCAGCGGAACGGCACGCAGAAAAGTGTGGCGCATTCCTCACCGTTCACTACCACGCGGGCCGACTCGCGAACGTCGCCAAGGTCGAGAATATATCGCATGCCGTCGCGTTTCTTCACTTTCAGTGTGGTGGAATAGCATCCTGTGGCCATCGTTTCGTTCAGCTTCTCAACACCAAGTGTGGTCCATGCAGCAGCCTCTTCCATCGTGTACCGCTCACTGATTGGTTCTGGTGCCGCCTTCAGGAAGGTCAGCGTCCATCCTTTCAGAGGTTGGGTTGAAGACGGGGCTCCGAGATACGGATAGTTGGCAGTGAGGATGGTCGGTTTGTCGTAAGTGCGGAGAATCACACTCTCGCCCGATGCTAGCTGGATACGGACTTTTCCGCCCTCATGCGTTGCGGCACCCACAATGCCAGTCAGAGGGTTGTAAAGTGCGGCATCGTGGAACGTCACACCAAGGTCTATCAGGCTGTCCACGTCGTGGCCTTGAAGGTTGGAGATGAAATAATGGTGGCCCTGGTCGTTCGACCGGCGGATACAGCTCAGTCCCAGTTCTGTGCGCATCGGTTCTTTGCGTCCTCCGCAGGCGGCGAGGGCAGATTCATAGTCTTTGGCGAGGGTGGTGCAGCCGCGCAGCAGTCCCACCACGTTGTCGAATTCCTCCTGTTCGCCTTTCAGCTGGCGGCCCAGTCCGGGAACGCTCTGAGGATAGCTGCCCACGAACACCACCTTACGGCCGCTCTGGGCCAGACGCAGCAGATGGGTGAGGGTGCGGAGCGGCATGAACTGAACGTCAGGAATAATCACGGCGTCATATTGCTGTCCATCCGCAAGCTCCATGCCGCGCTCGCATGGGCGCAGGCGGCTCACGTAGCGGTCGCTGATGTAGTCCACGTCATAACCACCGCGGATGATGGTCTGGATGGTGTGGATGAATTTCGGAGCACGCTTCTCCATGCTGTGGATGTCGAACAGCGCCACTGTGCCTGGTTGGTCATAAATCATGTCGTAGAACGGAAGGTAAACCAGGAAGTCGTTGTCGGGGTTGCCCCACTGAAGGAACGACTGGCATCGCTGGATATATTGGCTGAATGCGGGCATCGCGTCCCACTGAGGGTTGTTCGGAGTCATATCCACGCTCGCATAGAAACGCCAGCCGGGCCATTCTGCTTCTTCGGGCGAATAGCAGGAACCATGGAAGAACACGTGGTTCACTCCCGACACGAACATCAGGTCGAGGTCGGGCTTGCACTGGCTCAGCGATGTGCGGAAATGTTCGGTAAGCCATGTGAAGGTCTCGCTCGACGTGTAGGGCTTGCCGGAGAGATGGGCTCCCGACGACGCATATTTCAGCATCGACAGGTCGGAGAAGTTCTTCTTCGTGAAGCCAGGGTCGGTGCGCAGGCCTTTGATGCCAAAGTCGCTCAGGCCGAAACCTTCGCATTCAGGAATATCCACAGCTGCATAGAGGTCAATCAGGTTGGCTGGAGAACCATGTGCTTGATTGCGTGTGAGGGATCCGTCTGCATTGGCCCAGCGGGTCCACTGCTCTGTGAAGTTCGTGAGAAGCATCTCGCCCAAGGTCTCGCGGTAGTCGGAGAGCACACGCTTGCAGGCGTCGGTGCGGAGCGAGTCGGGGGTGACGAAGAGGTCAAGCTTCTCTTCCAGCTTATAGCCCCGTCGTTTGGCAAACTCACTCAGAAGGGTGGGGGTCCAGTCGGCACCATAAACCTCGTAGGAGTCGTTGAAGAAGGTGTGGGGACGGGGAGCGTGATGACGCACGAAGGCGGTTGAGATGCCGGCCAGATAGCTGCGCACGGACTCTTTGTCGAAGTGGTCGATCACGTAGCCCTCTCCGCCGGGAGCGGCACGCTTCACCATCTGCTGCGTGCGGCCCGCATAGAGCACGATGAGCCGACGACGGGCGGAAGGATCCGCCACCGATGGCACGTCCACAACCACGCGCTTGCCGTCACGTCGCACTTTCGAACTCAGGTCCACCACAGGCATCTTATCCTCGAAGAGCATGGCACATGCCAGCTGAGGTTTAGACTTCTGCTTCTTGTCCGTGCACGTGATGTCAAGTTCCTGCCCTTCGGCGCCTAAAGCATACTGCTGGATGATGGCCTTGCAGGCGGCTTGGCTCAACGGAACGTCGGGACCTCCGAAAGGCCAGCCTGTGCCGGTGGACATGTTGGTCTCGATGCCCTCCGTTTTTCCTTTCTCGATGGTATGGGTCAGCATTTTCATCCATCCGTCGCCAAGAAACGGCAACTCGTTGGCGCTGTTGCCCTGAACACCGTAGATGGGAGTGATCTCCACACCACCGATGCCGGCTTTCGCATACTCACTCAGGTTGTAGTCCAAACCTTTTTCAGTCACGGCAGAACCCAACCACCACCAGCGGGTGTAGGGCTTGGCTTCCTGAGGGATGGAAATCCACTCGCCGCCACTCTGACCGGCAGCATGCATGGCGCTCAACGCCACCAAGAGGGAAAGAAAAATTCGTCGCATATTCTGTTTTAGGTTTTGATTTCGATTTGAATGCTCACTTCTCAATCTGTCGATTTGTCGTAATATCGTTATATCGATGTCTCGTTTTAAATACAAACTCTGCTCATCTGAATAATTCGTTAAATTAGCTTTAATTCGTCGTTTTTACCCCCCCCGAATGGCCAACTAAAGTCTGACGTCTAACTTCTAATTCCCGTCTGGTTTCAGCGCCTCGGTGAACGGGCTGTCCACCCAGTGGAAGGTCTCGACGGCATCAGGCTTCGACGGGTCATATAACGTATAGTCGCTGCGCAGGTGGCTCACGATTGGAAGGCCAATTTGCTTCATCCCTTCCACAATCATCTTGCTGATGGCGTACGCACCGTATGGATTGAAGTGGGTGTTGTCCTCCAATGCCTTCAGTTGGCCTGGATAGGTGTTGGCAGGATAGTGCACAAGTGCCTTCTTCGAACCTTCCACACCCATGGTTTCAAACAGGGTGCGGGTCATGTCGTGAAGCTCAATCACAGGAACCTGTTCACGGCGGGCAACCGCACGCATGGCATCAGGGTAGTCGCCGTGGGTCTCACGGATATGCCCCTCGCCATCGAACGAACGGCGCTGGGTTGGCGTCACAAACACGATGGTGGCTTTACGGGAGCGGGCCTCGTCGATAAATTGCTTCAGGCACATCGAGAAGTTGTACCAAGCACCGGCACCGGCGAATTTCTGCTTCTGGTCGTTATGGCCGAACTCCACGAAGATATAGTCACCTTCTTTCATCAGCGAAAGGATTTTCTTCAAGCGGCCGGCACCGATAAAGGTGGAGGCGGTCTCTCCGCTCTCGCCGTAGTTGGCTATGGCCACGCCGTCGTCAAACCAGCGTGGAATCATCTGACCCCAGCTGGCCCAAGGTTCGTAATCCTGATCTACCACCGTGGAGTTGCCGCACAGGAAAACGGTGGGAACGGATGCCGGAGCTGGCTCAATCCGTATGCTCGAGCAGGCTGGCTGCTCACCGCTCACTTCAAGGGTCAGCTTGTTGTCCCAGTTCAGCTTGGTCTTCTCGCGCTCTTTGATGCGGACACGGTCCACCACCTTGCGCTCGCTGCTGCCGCGCTCTGTGCCCCATATTTCGGTGTTGCGCTTGTTCACCACGAACGAATAGGTTTTGAACTCGCCTTTCTTCGTCTCGATGTCTTCCAGCATCAGACGACGGCTCTCGGCCCTCACCACCGTGTTGCCCCGCTGCTTCTTCGCACCGAGCGTCACGGTCACTTTGTAATTGCCGTCGGGCACGTTCACCGACAGAAAGAAAGGAGCGGTGCCCTTCCTGCCGCGAGTCTCTTTGTCGAAGCGCTCACTGATGAGTGGTGAATCCTTCACGATATCCACAAAGTCAAAACCATAACCTTTCTGCGCGTCATACACGTCGTTCGCAGTCAACTGAATGCCGGTCTTGTCGCGACCGTCAAATGAAAAATTGTAGGTCTGTGCAGCACCCACGGATGCCACAACCAACAAACCAACTGTCAAATAATATCTCATAATTATATTATTTATGTATATACTGTTAATTTATCCGCATGGCTCATCATTCCCATCTATTCCCATCCATTCCCATCATTCCCTTAATCGCCATCTTCATCCCGCCCCATGTAATGGAACCCGCCCATTGTGCATTGCCATTAAGCCGTACGCCCTCACGACGTTCTACTGACACTACAGGGGGACGACGCATCTTGCGTCGTTGCTGCGGGACCAGCCCATCATCCGCATGGCCATCTAAAGTCTAACGTCTAAAGTCTAACGTCTATTTCAATTTCGGTTTCAGCTCGTCAGGCGAGTCCTTCGTGAACATGTCGATTTTTGGTGCCGACTTGGTGAAGAGGTTGCTGATGGTCTCAGGAAGGATGGCAAATTCTGGATTGAAACGGTCCGACTGCATATAGCTCAGGATGGAAGCACGCATCTGGCGGGCCACAATCCGCTTGTCAAGGTTACTGCTGATGTCCATCGTGGTCATCACCAGCTTGCCATTCAGCACATTGGCTTCGAAGAGCATACCAATCTTGCGGGAGAGGAACCAGGTGTCGATACTCTGCACCAACGGCTGGAAGTCGGTCGGGAATTCATCGAACTGCATCACCGGAGCCTTGTTCACCAGCTCCCACCATTGAAGGTCGGAATGATATGCGGTAGGGAAGTCGGTGAAGATGCTGTGTGTGTTGTCCACATACAAACCAGTAGTGTGAGGAGGACGCATCTTGAACCACGACGTGTTCCAGAACACTGGGGTGAACTGCTGAACCACCTCACTGCCGAACTTCACGTTCTTGCCGGCAGTGATGAGCACCTTGCCGCCTGCCTCCAGTGTGGCCAAAGCCTCACTGTTCAGGCTGTCGCAGATGTAGATTCCTTCTTCTGAAGGGGAGGTGCTTTCAGGATAGACCCAGAAATCCCAGGAGTTGCACGACGATGTGCCGGGAACCTCAACACGCAGGCGGAGGTGGGTCGGCTCGTTGAAGTTGGAGAGTGGTATGTCGATCACGCCTGCTTTCTGACTGCTGCCGATTGGGTAGGTCTTGGCAGGCAACTCGCCCGTAAATTCTGTCTGTAGCACAGCGGAAGTGGATTTCTCCCCACCTGCCGCTCCTTCCATTTTCGGCTCACGCACATAGCGCTCCAGCACACAGCGGAGCGGTGTGTTCGCCAACTCATGGTCGGAGAACTGGTTCAGTTCGATGTCGGCATGGAAGGTCTCAGTGTTTTTCCACGTGAATTTCGGGATGCGGGCAAGCGGTACTATTGGTGAGCAGAATGAGCTGAACTCATCGCAGTCCATATAGCCCTTGTCCTTGAAAAACACGTTCGTCACGCCCACCAATGCCGTGCCTTGACCTGAGTAGTCGTTGAGCGACAGCAGCTGGAAACCGGCGTAGTCAGGGGTGCGAAGCGTCCGTTCAATCTCGTATTTGTAGCATAAAGCCTGTAGCTTACCACTGGCCATGAGGAATTTGCGGTCCATCGCCCCCATGCCGTGGTCGGACAGGATGTCGCGGAACACCTCGAAGTTCTTCGCTTTGTTCACGCCTGTGTACTGGTCTATCTCGCTGAAATCAGGGAAAGCACACCACTGACCGGTCTCGTGGCTTACGTAAGGCTCGTGGATGTCGGTCTCCATGTCTTTGGCCTTGTAGTGCGAGATCTGCTGACGGAAGTCGTCCATCGAGTCGGGAGCACGGCGAGCCCATTCGGCCAGGCCGCGGGCACCGGCTTTCACGTGGTACTGGCTTTTGGGCTGCCATGCCCAGCCGCCGCCCACCGAAGCACCGGTGTAAACGCGTCTCGGGTCTGTCGATTTCCAGTAGTCCACGAATTTGCCTACCCATTCCACCCAGCGGCCGGCAGGCTCGTTGCCGCATGCCAGCATGCAGAAGGATGGATGGTTGCCATAGGCTTTCGTCAGACGCTGGGTCTCCTCCATCAGGTAGGTGTCGATATCGTCGCCGTAACCCAACTTCACTCCGTGGTTAGGCCAGCTCGGGCCTTCGGGCTGGATATAGAAACCGGTCAGGTCGGCGGCCATGAAGGCGGCTTCGGGTGGGCAGTAGGAGTGGAAACGCATGTGGTTCAATCCATAGCTCTTGCAAATGTTGAATATGCGCAGCCACGATTCCAAATCCATCGGAGCATAGCCGGTGAGCGGGAAGTCGCAGTTCTCCACTGTGCCGCGAAGCTGAATCTGACGGCCGTTCACATAGAACATCCTGTCACGGATCTCAAACTTGCGCATGCCGAACACGGTCTCTCTGGCTCCGTTCTCTTTCAGATAGTCAGAAAAGGCGGGGGAGGCGAAGGAGGAGCGGTTCTTGTTCAGGTATTTCTCAGTCTTAGAGTGAGATTCCACCACTAAAGCCTGAAGACGGTAGAGGTTGGGATTGAACTCATCCCAAAGTTGCATCTTGTCGCCAAGTATGAGTTCATAATCCACGTATGGTTTCTTGTCGGAATAAGGGGGGAGATCCACAAAGCTGGCATTCACGGTGGTCACGTTGCTGTTGAAACTCTTCGTCAGCAACGCTAATTTCCCTTTTTTCTTGCCTTGGCCTGCCACCGTCAGCCGAATGCGGGCCACCTTGCGGTCAACATCAGGAAAGACCTGGAGGTCGGTGATGCGGAGCGAAGGTACCTCGCGCAGCTCCATCTTGCCCACGATGCCGTTCCAGTCGCCTTGGGTCTGGTCGGTCACGGAATGGGAGTCCTGACCCACGTTCACCGTCTCCAACCGGTTGTCAATGCGGATGGCAAAGGTGTTCGCACCTGGCTGAAGCAGCTCGGTCACATCGTATTCGTGAGCTACACACAGGCTGCGGTCGCTCCCTGCCTCACGGCCGTTCACGTAGAGCGTGGTCTGGATATGAGGGCGCTCCAACGACAGGATGTAGCGTTTCGCTTCCTTGTCCAACCCTGTCAGTTCCACCTGTTTCCTGTACCATGCCACACCCACATAGTGCTTGTCAGGCGTGAGGAAAAACGTCAGCTTCATCTGGCCGGGCTGGCGGTAGCGCTCAAGATAGGGATTGAAAAAATAGGAGCTGTCGTAGAGAGAACCCACCCATTTCGTGTCAACGCTGATGTCGTCACCTTTCAAGCGCTCGGGCATAGAGGCGGGCAATTTGACGCGGTCGCTCAGTTCGCGGTCGGCCCATTGCTCACGCTGACCCACATCCTGGCGGTCAATCTCAAACTGCCACTCGCCGGAAAGGTCCACCGTGCGCTGGGCACGGACCATGCCGCAAAGGGCAAGAAGGCATAATGCCGTAAAAAGTCTTTTCATATTCAGTTAGTAGTTTGTTCGTTGATTTAGTGCTGGTTAGGTTTCTAAAAAAAAGTGGAAGAGGATGACTACGGATTCATCTTCAGTGTCCGAAGTCCTGCCTCAATGGCGTGCATCATCTTTTTCTTTTCTTTATTCGGCAGATACACAAAACCTTCCGTCACGATGATGCGGTTGTTCACGCTGTCGAGTTGAACGTGGGAGACGAACGGACCGCCCATCGCATCGCCTTTCATGTCCCATAGGCCGTGGGCTTCAAACACGTAGTGTCCGTTGAGCATACGCTCGCGGACAGTCACCGTCGAGGCATCGGTCTCCATGTGCTGGCCCCATTCCTCACCCTGGATGTTGCCACGCATGAATGAGTCGCGCTTCGCCACGAAGAAGTCTTTCGTGAACGTGGAGTCGGAAACCCACGGATAGGCATACATGCAGGCGTTGTAAGTGTTGTCGAGTGATGATGCCCAGAAGAAATCCTTGCCGGGCTTCACCTGTGTGATTTCCTGAGGCATCAGCCATTCGCAGCCGAAGAGCTTCTCGGCATATTGTTTCACCACGCCGCTGTGGTTGCGCTTCAGCACCGTGGTGGAGCGCTTGATTTCGTTGTCGGCCATCAGGTCGAGGATGTGGTCGCCATGGCGGTCCACCAGGCTGTCGATGCCGGCAAAGGTGGGGGCGTTGAGCGTCACCACCATCTGCGGACGGGCATACATGTTGCGGGCGGTGATGAACTGTGCTTCCTTGTATTTTGGACCCACATTCACGAAGATGATGCCGCCAAAGCCGATGAAGGTCTTTGTGAATGACCCTTCGTTGATGCAGATTACCTTGAAAATGGGCTCGTTTTGAGGCATGCCGGGCATGAAGGTGTTCACGAACTGTCGGAAATGGGCACCGGCATCGCTCTTGTACCAGCTTTTGTTGCATACCACCAGCAGCTCGTAAGGGGCGGAGTTCACGGGACCAATCACCTTGCGCTTCTTGCCCTGCTGGTCGCCGTCACCGCACGACAGGCAGGTCAGCAACAGGCTGATGAGGAGAATCAATAGGTGTTTCATTGTAGGATCCAGATATGTCTGATAATGTGTGGAATAGGCTTACTGCTTCTCGCCGAGGCGGTAAACCTCTGCGCCGGCAAGCAGGAAGCAACCCAGTCCGTAGTCGTCGAAGTCGGGCTCCACGTCGTAGCCCACCGGCTGGGAGTCTTTGGGCTCTTTGCCCGTGCCTTGCACATAGCCTAAGAAGCCGTTGTCGTGAAGGCAATATTTCACCATCCGCTTCCACGAACGGCTCACGATTGGAAGGAACATCTTCTTGGGAAGGATGCCGTGGCGAACGCCCCATGCCATGCCATAGACGAAGAGGGCAGTACCGGTGAGCTCTTTGCCGCCGTAGTTCGACTCGTCGTGAAGGCTTACGTTCCAGAAGCCGTCCTTACGGATGCAGCGCGCCAGCGCATAACTCATCTTGCAGAAGTCACGCTGGTAGTCATCGAAATGGGTCTCATAATCCTGAACCACCCATTTGTATTCGCCTTTCGGCTCCAGGTTGGCGGGACCGGAATGGCGAGCCACCATCGCATTGTCCATCGCACGCACCAAAGCGGCATATACCCAGCCGTTGCCGCGGCTCCAGTAGCAGTTCATGCCGTTGGGCTCTTTGTAAGGGGGTACGAAGTCCTTGTCGCGCCACCACAAGCCTTCAAGCTCGTTGAACAGGCCGCCGGCAAGCTGGTTGCGGGTCCATTCATACATCTTCCAGCCTTGCTCGGCATAGCGCTCACAGTCTTTCTCTCCTTCGAAATAAAGGATGCGGGTGAGGCGCGTGAGAACAGGCAGACCCATCTGGATGGCGTCAATCCAAGTCCAGTCCTCCATAGAGTTGGCGGTCCATTTTGAGTTCTTGGCCACAGGAACGGGATTCAGCAGGTTGTCCATGCATTGACGGGTGGGGAGCAACATCTCTGGAGCGCGTTTGCCGGTGTTCTGAAACGTGTGCTCATAGAGGAACAGATAGGCTTGGCTGCAGCAGTAGTCGTCGGCATCACGCGTGGTCACACCGTTGCGAGGCGTGAACTTGTGGGCGTTGGCCCAGCGGGTGAGGTAGTCGAGGTCGCGGGCCTGACCGTCGATGTTGATGAGCTCGCAAAGCCCCTCGAAATATACGCCGCGGGTCCACAGGTTGCTCGGACGCTCTTTCTTTACGAACGTGGGCTTGCCTGGGTCGCTGTATTTCTGCATGAAATAGTCGTTGGCAAGATGCATGGCCGACAGCACGTCGGACTGTTTCGGCAGGCCGGCAAAACTCAATGTTGAGAGCATGAGCGCGCAGCCTAGGGATAATGTTCTTCTCATATTGTTTAGTAGTTAGTTTTCTGTGTCTGTTTCGAATTCTGGATTTGTAGGTGTTATGGATAATTCTCCGATTGGATGATGAGAGGTGTGCGATTGAGAACCAAAGGGGCGAAAGACCTACATCACGGTGGTTAAGTAGCTCTCCAGCTCCTCCTGAGAGGCATTCTGCTTGATGAACTTGCCGCGGCGGGCCATCGTGATCTGTCCCGTTTCCTCCGACACCACCACCGACACGGCGTCGCTCTGCTGCGTGATACCCAACGCGGCACGGTGGCGGAGGCCATAGTCTTTCGAGATGTCGTTGTTGTGGGATACGGGCAGGATGCAGGCGGCGGCACTGATGCGGTTGTTGCTGATGATCATGGCGCCGTCGTGGAGTGGGGAGTTCTTGAAGAAGATGTTCTTGATGAGTTGGGCGTTGATATTGGCGTCGATGATCTCGCCGGTGTTGGCGATGTCGGTCAGAGCCATGTTCCGCTCAATGATGATGAGTGCGCCGATGTTGTTCTTGCTCATGTAGGCGCAGGCACGCACAATCTGCATCACGGCAGGATTCTCTTCCTCCTTGTTTTTCTTTTTGGTGAACAGCTTACGGATGGTGGTGAAGCGGTTGCTCGAACCCAGCGTCAGGAAGAAACGGCGGATATCCTCCTGAAACAGGATGATGAGCGCCAACACTCCCACACTCACCAACTTGTCGAAGATTGTGCCCATCAGCTTCATCTCCAAAACCGGAGACACCACAATCCAAAGCAGGAAGAACACCACGATGCCGAAGAACGTGTTCATCGACCCCGAGTCCTTCATGATTTTGAAGAAATAGTAGAGGAGGAACGCAACGCATAGGATGTCAATCGCATCCTTGATTCCGAAATCTATCATGATTGTTCTGAAATTTTTTCGTAGATACTGATCACCTCACGGCAGGCTTTCACGTCGTGAACGCGAAGGATGGACACACAACCTTTCGACAGGCAGAAGGCATGGAGGGCTGTCGTGCCGTTGAGCGAAGTGTCGGGGTCGCAACCCAGCAGGCGGTGGACCATGCTCTTGCGCGACACGCCTACCAGGATGGGCAGGCCGAGCAACTCGAACGCGTTCAGATGCGATACCAACTCATAATTCTGGTCGAGGGTCTTCGCAAAACCGAAGCCGGGGTCGATGATGATGTCTTTCTGACCCAGGCTCCGAAGCTCATCCACACGACGGGTGAAGAAGAGCAGGAGATCCTCGATAAGGTTGTCATAATCGCATTGCTCCTGCATCGTCTGAGAGTCACCCCGGGTGTGGGTCAGCACGTAAGGCACGCCCAACCGTGCCACAGTCGGGAACATCTGCGGGTCGGCCTGACCGCCGGAGATGTCGTTCACGATCGACACGCCGTATTCCTCCACGCACATGCGGGCAACGTCGGCGCGGAAGGTATCGACCGAAACCACGCACTCGGGAGCCACACTGCGCAGCGCGTCCAGTCCCATACGCAAACGCGACATCTCTTCTGATTCTGTGGCGTAGGAGGCTGAGGGACGAGTGGAGCAGGCGCCGATGTCGATGATGTCGGCACCCTCTGCCAGCAACTCCTCAACACGGCTCTTCACTGCGTCGGAGGTGACACTGCGGCTGGATGCATAAAATGAGTCGGGCGTGACATTCAGGATGCCCATCACCTTCGTACGGTCAAGGGAAAGGAGATGCCCGCCAACGTTCAATGTGTAGTCCATCACAATCTAAAAACCTTTTATTTTGCAAAAATAATTATTATTGTTGAATTTTTGGCGGTATTTCGTCTTTTTGTGCTATATTTGCATAAATTTTTATGGAAAATTAGCATGAAAATGCCAGTCTTTCTGTGCAGACTGGCCGTTAAGATTATGGACATTCAGCAAATCTATCAAATTTTCAAGAAGCATCCGGTCATCACGACCGACAGCCGCGACTGCCCGGAACATGCCATCTTTTTTGCCCTCAAGGGCGACAAGTTCAATGGTAACGCATACGCCAAAGGGGCGCTCGAGAAAGGTTGCGACTATGCGGTGATTGATGAACAACAGTATGCCGAGGAGGGGGATGAGAGATATATCCTCGTTGACAACGTGCTCATCACCCTTCAGCAACTGGCCAACTGCCATCGTAAAGCACTCGGAACCACAATCGTGGGGGTGACTGGAACCAACGGAAAGACCACAACCAAGGAACTCATCGCGGCAGTGCTGTCCAAGAAATATAACGTGCTCTACACCAAGGGAAACCTCAATAACCAGATTGGAGTGCCGAAAACACTCCTCCAACTCA